>OGSB01000128.1_pt1 | contig 71498 bp, 61 predicted proteins | sample 1573741 | NCBI WGS metagenome assembly OGSB01 (sample SAMN03295824, study PRJEB24534) | human gut metagenome | isolation source: fecal sample 5 from infant 3 | host: Homo sapiens | place: USA: Pittsburgh, PA | collected 2014-07 | reverse complement strand
TGAGATAGAAAAGAAAATACAGTAATTAAACTGTAACTTTATTATACGAGGAGGTGATTAAATGAAAAAGCACAATTTAATTAGAAATTTAGTAAGCCATATTTTCTTACCATTGTTACTGATATTTACAATTACATTTAGCTCAAGTGCAACTAATTTAATCGAGAAAAATAATTTACCAGATATAAGTTTATCAGGAGACTTTCTAATCGTTCCATTAGCAGAAGAAATCTGTAATGGATATGATTATCACTTGATGTTTTCACGTGGATGGGGACGTGTATATAAAGGGGCATCTGGTCAAAATCCGGTATTTCAATTTGATGGTAGCTGTTGGCAATGTAAGAGATGTACTGAAGTATTAATAACTGAATACGATCCTTTAGAAGCAAACTATGTAGGTAGATATGCCCTATGGCATGCAGGACGTGTTATATCTAATAATGGTGCGGTTATATATACTAATCGTATTGAGTTTACATCAGGGTCAACTGTACCATATTGCAGATTAAGATATGAATGATATGGTAGGGAGGCGGCATTGCCCATTTACTAGATTTAGTTAATATTTAGCCGGGGGGATAGAATGACATGAAAATTCGCAAATCATACCTACTATTATTAATTATCATTGCTACAGCTCTATTATTAGCTTTTTATTTATACAATAAAGGAACTAATTCAAAAATGACTATAAGAAAGTTTTTTGATGAAAAATCCGCCCTTTATGAAAATCATGAGGATATACTAACAGCCTTATTTAGCGAAGCAGGTAATAACTTTGAGGGAATGGGTGTAAGTGCAGAAGAAATAGCTGAAAGTACGGATATATTCCTTGAAAACTTTAAACCTTTATTGTCTAAAAGAGTTTATGATAGCCTAGTAGCTTCACGCTACCTAATTGATTCCAATTTAGTAAGTGGCAAATTTGATAAATCTAAGATAGACATAATAAGATGGGAAAAAATATCTAAAGATAAAACAAATGCGAAATATTTGGTTGAATATATTGAAAAGCTGTATTCAAATGAAAAGATCATAGAAGAATATACTAATATTTTTGAGTTTAAGCTGGAATATATTGATGGAAAATGGATAATTACAAGTATTTATCCTTATTAAAAATTTTTACAGGATAATGTAAATAATTTCCTGTAAAGTCAAAACTTCCATGAATAAATTTAATTAGACTTTAACACAAAATCCTTGCCAAGGATAGCAGGAAGATTTTTGCCTAGTTAAAAAAATACTTTGCAATCTTGACAAGCAGAAAAAATATACTGTTTGTAGGGCTTTATGAAGGATTTTTCTTCATAAAGCCCTTAATTGAGGGTGTTTTTTCGAGGGTGTAAGGATTTTTGTACTTTAAATAAATCTATTGCGCTAATCTGACTTTAGAAGCTTTTCTTATTAATATGCAGTCCATCCTCCATCAACTGCTATACATTGTCCATTTACATAGCTTGCATCGTCACTTGCCAAGAATACTGCAACTGTTGCAATTTCACTGCCTTTACCTGTTCTTGGATTGCCAGCTGCACCTGACGTTGCCATATTCATTCCTTCCATATTTATGTTTTTCATAAATTCTCCTGTGCCTATTTCCGTTTCAATTCCACCAGGGCATATAGCATTGCATATAATGTTTTGCTTAGAATACGTGAACTACTCACCACTTATAGAAGTAGGAGCTTCCGAAGAAGGTTGATAGCTAAGTTATCCTTATTCTTTTAGGCGTATCCACTTCGCCTCTATTGTATAGGATACTTAGATCCACAACTTTACTTTTCTTTAATATATTTAGTGCTGCATTTAAGGTAGAACCTGTACTTGTTTTATATAGTTCTCTTTTTATTCTTTTTCCACTGAAACCCTCTTAAGTATTATCTCCTATTGTTGGTATTACATTTTTATCAAAGAAACTTGCTTTAGATGTATATCTTTCTTCTTGTTTTATATAAGTTATATTGTATAGTTTACATAGATAGTCTAACTTATCTTTTATATTTCCTATAGGGATATTTACAAAGTTTTGATTGTTGATTTTACTTATATTTAAAATTTTTTCTTATTTAACTAGAAGAATGATATAATTATGTAGAAGGAATATTCAGACATTATTATATAAAGGATGCAAAGAATCTATAATAAATATAAAAAAAGGTAGTGATAGCATGGATTTGGAGATGTTCAAAAACATGAAGGATTTGTGGACTAAATTTATAGAAACAGGAGAAATTGAGGATGGGTTAGATAAAATAATTGCTGAATCATGGAGACGATGTACAAGATTAGGAGTAGATCCAAAAGCAGGTTTTGGTAAAACAATTGATAGTGAGAAACTTGAAGTTGTATTAAAAAGAAATGAGGAGCTATTAAGGGTTGCTAAACCTATTATGCAGAACCTTAATGAGTTAGTTTTAGGATCTAATTTTATCCTAGTTCTTACAGACAAAGAAGGGGTAATAATAGAAACCATAGGAGAAGAACCTGTAAGAAAAGAAGCAAATACTTTAAATTTTTGTGTGGGTGCTTTATGGTCTGAAAAAGAAGTAGGAACTAATGCTATAGGAACAAGTATAATAGTAGATAAACCTATTCATACTACAGGATCTCAGCATTATTGTGAGTACCATCATAGCTGGACTTGTTCAGCAGCACCAATTCATGATAATAAGGGAAATATAATAGGTGTTTTAGATATGTCAGGCAGCTTTGATAAATTACATAAACATACTTTGGGAATAGTGGTTGCAGCGGCATACTCTATTGAAAATGAAATACGTTTATTGAGAACTCATGAGTTAGTTGATACAACAGTTGAATCAATATCAGATGGAATGATAATAGCTGATAAGGATTTTAAAATAAATAAGATAAATTATATAGCTTCTAAGATTTTAGGGATTGAAGAGGATAATAAACTGGATATAAGAGAAATTTTAAGAGAAACAGATTTTCAAGAGATATTAACGCAAAAACATATGACAATGGACTATATGTATTGCAATTTTTTCATAAATGATAAAGTAATTCCTTGTAACGTGAAAATAACTCCAGTATTGACTAATAATGAGCTAATAGGTATAGCATTAGTATTTAAAGAAATAGAATACTTGCATAATACAGTTAACGTGGTAACTGGAAATAGAGCTATCTATAGATTTAGCGATATTTTAACTTCAAACGATAAAATGAAAAATGTTATAAATAATGCTAAACGTTTTGCAAAGACTAGTGGAAGCATATTAATTGAAGGAGATAGTGGAACTGGAAAGGAACTCTTTGCACATGCAATTCATAATTACAGTAAAAAAGCTGATGGACCATTTGTAGCAGTAAATTGTGCTTCACTTCCAAGAGAACTAGTTGAGTCAGAGTTATTTGGATATGAAAAAGGTGCTTTTACGGGAGCATCCAAGGATGGAAAGTCTGGGAAATTTGAATTGGCTCAAGGAGGAACTATATTTTTAGATGAAATTGGAGAACTTCCTTTAGACATTCAGGCCAAGCTGTTAAGGGTATTAGATAATTATACGGTGACGAGAATTGGAGGCAAATATTCTAAAAAATTGGATATAAGGGTAATAGGTGCAACAAATAGAAACTTATTTGATGAAGTTAAAAAGAAGAACTTTCGTGAGGATTTATATTATAGATTAAATGTATTGAAAATAAATATACCTTCATTGAAAGACAGGAGAGAAGACATAGATTTATATGCAAATTATTTTTTAGATAAATTAAACAAATCTAACTCAACAAATGTAATTTTATCATCTGAGTTTCTATTATATTTGAACCAACATTCATGGAAAGGCAATGTTAGGGAGTTGCAGAATGTTATAGAAAGAGCATATTATTTGAATCAAGATGAAGTAATAGGGATTGAATGTTTGCCTGAAGAAATAATAAATGAAATAGATGTAGTCGAGAAAAAGACTAGTCTTGATTTGATGAGTATAAGAGAGACTGAAAAACATGTTATAATAAATGCATTGAAGAAAACTAAAGGACATGTAATAAATGCAGGCGATATATTAAATTTAAGTAAGTCTACTATATATAGGAAAATTAATGAGCATAAAATAGATGTAAATATATTCAAGTGAAAATTCCCAAAAATGAGAAAAGGAAAATTCCCAGTTTTGGGAATTTTTTTATTTTTATCAAGAGATAAATAGGCAAAAGTAGTAAAATTGGGACTTTAATTTTTAAAAAAATTTGGCATTCAATTTGCTTATATAAATAGATACAAAGTACTTAAGTAGAAAGGAGGGAGATTATTAGAAGATTTATAATAGAGTTTGGAATTGGAATGGATTTTCATGGTCAAGATGTAAACCGTGCGGCTGAAAAGGCTGTACAAGATGCAGTGTCCAAAAGCTGTTTATGTGGCTTAGAAGAGGTGCTGGGCATAAAGGATTTAAATCGAGAAGTATACGTAGAGATAACAGTTGCAGTAACTAAGCCTGAAGAGATTGATGCAGATAGGATAAAGCAGTGTATACCTATTGGGAAGAAAAATCTTAAAGCTGTATATGGAGGGCTTAAAGTTCCGGGTCTTTATATTCCTGAATTCGGCGATAAAGACAATAGCATAGAAGCAGCCTTGGCCTGCATAGAAGTAAGTGTAAAGTAAATATAGGAGGGATAAAATTGAATTTAACCAATAAGGATATGAAAAATATGTATGAAACAATGCTAAAAATTAGAGAATTTGAAACAAAAGCTTCAAATTTATTTGCAGAAGGAAGTATACCTGGTTTTGTACATTTATACTTAGGAGAGGAAGCTGTGGCTACGGGAGTATGCCAAAATCTTAATGAAGATGATTATATAACTAGTACCCATAGAGGTCATGGTCATATAGTTGCAAAAGGTGGAGATCTAAAATATATGATGGCAGAACTGTTTGGAAGAGAAACAGGATACTGTAAAGGTAAAGGAGGATCTATGCATATTGCTGATGCAACTAGAGGAATATTAGGGGCAAATGGTATTGTCGGAGCAGGTCATAATATAGCAGTAGGAGCAGGCTTAAGTGCCAAATATAGAGGGACTAGCCAAGTTTGCGTTTGCTTCTTTGGAGATGCTTCTACAAATCAAGGAACATTCCATGAATCATTAAATCTTGCATCCATATGGAAGCTTCCAGTAATATTTGTTTGTGAAAACAATCTATATGGAATATCGATGCATCAATCTAATCATCAGGCTATACAGGATGTTGCTGACAGAGCTGTAGCTTATAATATTCCTGGAGTAATTGTGGACGGTAATGATGTATTTGCAGTATATGAGGCTTCTAAGGAAGCTATAGAAAGGGCTAGAAAAGGTCAGGGACCTACACTTATTGAATGTAAAACATATAGGCATAGGGGACATTTTGAAGGTGATCCTGGTAGCTATAAACTGGCTGGAGAGCAAGAAGAGTGGCTAAAGAAAGATCCTATACCTAGAATGGAAACTTACTTACTAGAAAATAATATTCTTTCGGAAGAAGAAATGAATTCTATAAAACAAGATATAAAAAATCAAATTGAGGAAGCAGTAGAATTTGCAAAAGACAGTCCATTGCCTTCTTTAGAATTGGCTGTTGAAGATATTTATACAGATATAGTAGAGGAGGTAAGATAAATGAAAAAGATGACATATGGAGAAGCAATAAGAGAAGGAATGAGAATGAAGATGAAGGAAGATCCAAATGTGTTTATATTTGGAGAAGATGTTGGAGCCTTCGGAGGATGCTTTGGAGTTACAGCAGGTTTATATGATGAATTTGGAGCTGAAAGATTGAAAGATACTCCTATTTCTGAAGGTGTTATTATAGGATGTGCTGTAGGTGCTGCGGCAACGGGGTTAAGGCCAGTTGCTGAATTGATGTTTATTGATTTCTTGACTGTTGGAATGGATCAGTTAGTTAATCAAGCAGCTAAAATGAGATATATGTTTGGAGGAAAGATATCCTTACCAATGGTAGTAAGATTGCCGGCTGGAGCAGGAGTACAGGCAGCAGCACAGCATTCTCAGTCTTTAGAAGCTTGGTTAACACATGTACCAGGATTAAAAGTTGTTTATCCATCAACTCCACAAGATGCTCTTGGATTGATGCTTAGCTCTATTGAAGATGATAATCCAGTTATGTTTATAGAGCATAAAGTTTTATATTCAATGGAAGGCGAAATAGATGAAGATGTGAAACCTATACCATTAGGAGTAGCTGATATAAAGAGAGAAGGAAAAGATATTACAATAATAGCTACAGGAAAAATGGTACATGAATCTTTGAAGGCAGCAGAAATTTTGGCAAAGGAAGGTATAGAGGCAGAGATAATAGATCCAAGAACTTTATATCCATTGGATAAAAATACTATTTTTAAATCCGTGGAAAAAACAAATAGAGTTTTAATAGCAACAGAGGAAACTAAGCGTGGAAGCTATGCAGGTGAAATATCTGCAATGATTGCTGAAGAGTATTTTGATTATTTAGATGCTCCAGTAATCAGAGTGGCAAGTTTAAACACACCTATTCCATTTTCCCCAGTTCTTGAATCATATGTAATACCAGATTATGAGGATATATTAAAAGGTGCCAGAGAAATTCTGTAAATTCTGTTATGAGGTGAAAGGATGAATAGCTTAGGGATTATTGCAAATCCTGCATCGGGAAAGGATATTAGGAGACTCGTATCACATGCTACGGTAGTAGATAATAATGAAAAGATAAATATTGTAAAAAGAATAATCCTAGGAGCTCAAGGGTACGGAGTAGAAAAAATATTTATAATGCCAGATACTTTTTTAATAGGATATAAGGTTATAGAGGATTTAACTGTATCAGGTGAGCTGAAAATTCCTGTTAGTATTCTGGATATGAAAGTAGAAGGAAATTTAAATGATACTACTAATGGGGCAAAATTTATGGAAGAAGAAGGTGTAAACTGTATAGTTGTACTAGGCGGTGATGGTACAAATAGAGCTGCGGCTAAGGCCATTGTAAATACACCTTTGATAAGTGTTTCTACAGGAACCAATAATGTATATCCTGAGATGCTGGAAGGAACGGTGGTAGGTATGGCCGCAGCAGCTATAGCTACTAAAAACTGTGATTTAGGAGTGACATGCAGGAAGGATAAAAGAATAGAAATATTCTTAGAGGATGAATTAATAGATATTGCTTTGGTGGATTGTGTAATATCCAAGCAGACATTTATTGGCTCTAAGGCTATTTGGGATATGGGGGATATAGTTGAGGTAATTATTTCCAGAGCACATCCAGCATCCATAGGTTTTTCCACCTTAATTGGAGTAAATATGATAATAAAAGAAGATGACGACTTTGGAGCAGCTATGAAAATGAATACGGGGGGAGCTAAAAGTATGGCCCCCGTTGCTGCGGGTACATTAAAAGAAATATTTCATGATATGCCTAAGAAAATTGAACTAAATGAAGAGTATATATTTAATCCTGATTATAGAGGAAGTATAGCTTTAGATGGGGAACGGGAGATAATCTTTAAAGCTGGAGATAAGTTTAAATTTAAAATTACAAGGAATGGACCCTTTAGAGTAAATATAAAAAGGACATTAGAAGAAGCACAGAAAAATGGTTTTTTCAAATATTAAATTGACATAGAGGAGGAAATAAAATGGCGAAGCAATTAACCATGCCGAAACTGGGTTTAACTATGAAGTCAGGAAGAATAGTTAAATGGTATAAATCAGAAAATGACCCAGTCAATAAAGGAGACAAGCTTTATTCTGTTGAAACTGATAAGTTGACTAATGATATAGAAAGTACTGAATCTGGAGCATTGCTTAAAATAATAGCTGATGTTGGTGATACAGTTCCATGTTTGGAGCCTGTGTGTATTATAGGCGAAGTGAATGAAGATATTAGTCAGTTATTGACAATAGAAGAAAATGAAAAAATAGAAGTAAAAGATGAAAAAATAGAAACAAAAACATTAGAAGTCAAGGATATAAAGAAAGATGATGGAGGAAGAATAAAGATATCTCCTGCAGCAAAGAAATTGGCTATTGAGAATGATGTAGATTTCTCGAAAGTTGTGGGCTCAGGTCCCAATGGAAGGATTATACTAGAGGATATAGAAAAATTTATAGAAAATCGAAACAAGATAAAGATAACACCTGCAGCACAAAAGATGGCTGAAAAATATAGTATAGATCCATCTGAAATAAATAAGGATGATAGAATTAGAAAAGAAGATATATTGAAGTTCAGGATGGAAAAGAATTTAATAGAATCAGCAAATCCTGTAGAGGAAAGAGCTCCTATGACAGGTATGAGAAAGATAATAGCTGAAAGAATGTCTGACAGTTGGAATATATCACCAGCAGTTACCTTTGATATTAGAGTTGATATTACTAAATTGAAAGAAATTCGGGAGCAGCTTAAGAAGACGGTAAATATCACGTATACAGATTTAATTGTAAAGATAGTTTCTAAAGTTCTATTGGATTTTCCATTGTTAAATAGTGCAGTTGATGGAGAGGAAATCATATTAAGAAACTATGTAAACATGGGAGTAGCAGTAGCCCTAGAGGAGGGATTATTAGTTCCTGTAGTGAAGTATTCAAATATAAAGGGTTTAGAGCAAATATCAGCGGAGATAAAAGAATTATCCTATAAAGCAAAAAATAATCAACTTACAACAGATGAAATAACGGGAGGGACCTTTACCATTTCAAATATCGGAATGTTTGGCGTAGAATCCTTTAGTCCAATTATTAATCAGCCAGAAGTAGGAATTCTGGGGATAAATGCTATAGTTGAAACTCCAGTAGTGGAAAATGGAAATATAGTAATAAGACCTTTGATGAATCTTTCTCTTACAGCAGATCATAGAGTAGTAGATGGAGCAGTAGCCGCTCAGTTTTTATCTAAGTTAAAAGAATATATAGAAAATCCAGCTTTGCTGTTACTTTAGAGGTGAAGATATGAAAATAGTAATATTAGGAGGAGGACCTGGAGGATATGTATGTGCCATAAGGGCGGCACAACTTGGGGCTGAAGTAATATTAATCGAAAAAGATAATGTAGGAGGAACCTGTTTAAATACAGGTTGTATACCTACAAAAGCGTTGCTTCATACTACTGAAATTTACAATCATTTAAAGGAAGAAGCCTCAGAATTAGGACTGATATTGGAGAATTTAGGTCTAAAATGGGATGTAGTTCAAAATAGAAAGGAAATGGTAGTACAACAATTGGTTGACGGAGTAAAAGTTCTCTTAGAATCAAATAAGGTTGAGGTAATCAAAGGAGAAGGAAAGTTTATTTCTAAAAATAAAATAGAGGTAATATCGAGTAACAAAGAAAAAAGACTTGTATCTTTTGATAAGGCTGTAATAGCAACAGGCTCTAAGCCTGCTAGAGTACCTATTCCCGGATTAGATTTAGATGGAGTATTGACGAGTACAGAAGCCTTGTCTCTAGATAGAATACCTAAAAGCATATGCATAATTGGAGGCGGAGTTATAGGTGTTGAGTTTGCAAATATTTACTCAAATGCAGGAACAAAGGTTACAATAGTAGAAATGCTTCCTGAAATAGTGGCAAATATGGATGAAGAAATAGTGACCTGTCTAAAAGAACAATTAATTGAATCGGGAATAGATATTTATACAAGTACAAGAGTAAGGGAAATAAAAATGGAATCTGATGGATTAAATGTATTAATGGAAAATAGCGAAGGAGAAAAACCCATAAGTGCAGAGAAAATTTTATTATCAATCGGGAGAAAACCAGCTATAGAAGGTTTAGGTCTAGAAGATTTAGGAATAGAAACAGAAAAAGGATGTATAAAGGTAGATAAATCTATGAGAACTAATATTGATAATATCTATGCAATAGGAGATTGCACAGGAGGAGCATTATTAGCTCATGTAGCTTCAAGCCATGGAATAGCCGTTGCAGAAAATATAATGGGGAATTTTGAAGCTATAGATTATAAGACAACACCTTATTGCATATATACAAAGCCTGAATTAGCAGGAGTAGGATTGACAGAAAAACAGGCTGTTTTAAAGGGATATAATGTGAAAACTGGAAAGTTTCCTTTATATGCTAACGGGAAGTCTATAATAAACGGTATGGTCAATGGATTAGTGAAATTTGTAATAGATGGAGATACAGATGAGATATTAGGTCTTCATATAGCAGGAACAAATGCAACAGAATTAATAGGAATAGGTGCATTGGCAATTAGATTGGAGAGTACAATAGAAGAAATTATAACAACAATTCATGCACATCCTACAATAGGTGAGGGTATACATGAAGCTGCTGAATCAGTATATGGAAAAGCTATACATTTACCAAGGGTATAGAAGGAATTGAAAATACTTTAAATTTAATTGTTGCAAATTTACTTTGCATCTGATATACTTTCTTGAAATACAAAAATAAATTCGAAGACAAAGAAGAGTAGTTAATTCTTATCTTTCACAGAGAGCTAAAGATTGGTGGGACTTTGGCAAAGAGGGATTTAATGAATGGACTTTGTAGAAGCTGGTGGAAATCTATGGAGAGTACCCCGTGCCGGAAGCCTACCGTTAACTAAGGACAGGATATGTTAGTATCCCATTAAGAGAGATGCATTTTGCATAATTTAGGTGGCACCGCGAATTCAACCTTCGTCCTATTGAGGATGGAGGTTTTTTTGTATTTAAATTTAATCTAGGAGGAAGAGGTATGAAAAGAGAAAATGGATTATTTGGAGAATTTGGCGGAGCCTATGTACCAGAAGAATTGAAAACAGTATTAGAAGAATTGGAAAGAGAATTCTATAATGCTATGGAAGATGAAGAGTTTTTGAAGGAACTAGACTATTATTTAAGGGAATATGTAGGTAGAGAAAATCCGTTATATTTTGCAGAGAGGCTAACAGAAGAAATGGAAGGAGCTAAGATTTATCTGAAAAGGGAAGATCTAAATCACACAGGAGCTCACAAGATTAACAATGCCATAGGACAAGGACTACTTGCTAAAAGAATGGGTAAAAAGAGAGTAATAGCAGAAACAGGAGCAGGACAACATGGAGTTGCTACAGCTACAGTATGTGCTTTACTTGGACTGGATTGTACAATTTATATGGGAGCGGAAGATACTAAAAGGCAAGAGCTAAATGTTTTCAGAATGGAAATGTTAGGAGCAAAGGTAGTGGCGGTAGAGGAAGGAAATAAGACTTTGAAGGAAGCAGTAGATAGAGCATTAAATGACTATGTAGAGAATAAGGATAATACTTTCTATCTTCTTGGCTCAGCAGTAGGACCTCATCCATTTCCAATGATAGTGAGGACATTTCAATCAGTAATAGGAAGAGAAGCAAGAAAACAGATATTGGAAAAAGAAGGAAGATTACCTGATTATGTAGTAGCCTGCGTTGGAGGAGGAAGTAATGCCATAGGTTTATTTGCACCTTTTTATGACGATAAGGAAGTGAAGATGATAGGGGTAGAACCAGCTGGAAAAGGAATTGACACGAAAGAACATGCAGCTAGTATATGTAGAGGTAATGTTGGTTTGATACATGGTTTCAAATGTTATTTACTAGATCATAGCACCCATTCCATTGCCGCAGGATTAGACTATCCAGGAGTAGGGCCAGAGCATAGCTATTATAATGATATTAAAAGAGCAGAATATAAATCTGTGACAGACAAGGAGGCCTTAGATGCATTCTTTAAGCTATCAAAAACAGAGGGAATAATCCCTGCTTTAGAATCTTCCCATGCTGTAGCCTATGGAATGAAATTAGCTAAGTCTTTAGGCAAGGATAAGATTATAATAGTAAACCTTTCTGGTAGAGGGGATAAGGATGTAGCACAAGTAAGAGATATGATAAAATGATAACCATATTGAAGAAATATGTGTAAATATAGTAGAATAAAATTAGTGAATTAACTTAAATATAATCCATTGCTTATGAGGGGTGAGTTTATTGAATAGTAAAAAGATAAAATTTTTAGTTAAAGAAAATAAAGTAGGTATGGCTCAAAAAATATTAGCTGCCTTGGCTTCGAAAGAAATGAATATTATTACTATGGAGATAAACCCCCCTTATATTTCCGTTAAAGTTGAATGGGAAGGTATAGAGTGGAATGAGTTTAAGAAATGGATAAAAAATGAAGTTAAGGAAATTTTAGATATAACAGAGTTAGATATGATGGACTCGGAAAAAGTGGCAAAGGAACTTCAGATAATAATAAATAGTATGACAGATGGTATTATTGCAGTAAACAAACAAGGAAATATTGAATATTACAACTCCAAGGCTAGTAAATTATTTAATATTGAACCCGAGGATAAGGAGACTAATATAAATCTCATAATACCAAAAGAAATATATAATCCAAATATAGATATAGATGATAAGGCTAATATTGAAGTAAGTACAATGATTAGAAATAAAAAGGTAAATCTTATACTAAATATTAAACTTATAAAAAATAATCTAGGTATTAAAATGGGGGCTCTCCTGATTTTTAAAGAAATGGATGATGTTAGAAGACTGATCCAAACTATCTCAAGACCTTCTATGATAAGCTTTGAAGATATAATTGGGGAGTCAGAGAGTATAAAGAATACCATTTCATTAGCTAAGTCAGTTTCTAAAGCAGAGGCCAATATTATGATCTTAGGGGAGTCTGGAACAGGGAAGGAGCTGTTTGCTAGAGCAATTCATTTAAATAGCAGAAGAGGAAATGGTCCTTTTGTTGCAGTTAATTGCTCTGCTGTACCAGATGCACTTTTGGAATCAGAATTTTTTGGTTATGAAAAAGGTGCTTTTACAGGTGCAAATACAGGAAAGCAGGGACTTTTTGAATTGGCTACAGGAGGAAGTATATTTTTAGATGAAATAGGAGAATTGCCTATCCATTTACAGGCAAAAATATTGAGAGCGATACAGGAAAAACAAATACGAAGAATAGGTGGGGGAAAGGAGATACAAATTGATGTAAGAATAATCTCTGCAACTCACAGAAATTTATCTGCTATGGTAAATGAAAAGACATTTAGGGAGGATTTATATTATAGATTAAATGTTATACCTGTTAATATACCTCCACTGAGGGAAAGAAAAGAAGATATATCAATACTTGCAAAATATTTTACAAATCACTTGGGAGAAAGTGCAGACAAACCAAACTTAAAAATAACTCAAGAGGCATTGAAAATATTGCAGGAATATCCTTGGCCCGGTAATGTGAGAGAGTTACAAAATGTTATTGAAAGAGCTGTGATATTTGCAGAGGATTCAATAGATGTTAAACATTTATTGATTGTAAATAAATTAGATTCTAATGAAACAGAAAAAATAATTTATAATGAAGAGAATATTGAATTTCCTGTAAATCTACCAGAAATAATTAAGGCTGTTGAATATGAACATATTATAAAAGCAAGAAAACAATTTAATTCATCAAGGGAGATTGCAAAGGCTTTAAACATATCCCATACGACTGTTATTAAACGTATTAAAGAATACGAAGATTGTAAATAATATTTACAAGACTGTAAAATATAATTCCAGCTGTAAATAATATTTACAGCTGGAATTATATTTAGCTTCTCAAACTGACAGTATTATAACTATTCCCCATATTTTAAATTTGGCATAAAATTTGCAAATAGTTATATCTATAGAATGTATTAAAAAATAAGGGGGAATAGTATATGGATATGAAATACATGCCGGAACCATATAAGGTGAAAATGGTAGAACCACTAAGAATTTTACCGAAAGAGGAAAGAATTGAAGCTATTAAAAAAGCAGGCTACAATACTTTCTTGCTTAATTCAAGGGATGTATATATTGACCTATTAACAGACAGCGGAACAAATGCCATGAGTGATAGACAATGGGCAGGACTTATGATGGGTGATGAAGCTTATGCAGGCAGCGAAAATTTCTATCATTTACAGAAAACTGTACAGGATATAATGGGATTCAAATATGTTGTTCCAACTCATCAGGGCAGAGGTGCGGAAAATCTATTATCACAAATATTAGTTAAACCAAATACTTATATTCCAGGAAATATGTACTTTACAACTACTAGAGCTCACCAAGAAATGAATGGCGGCACTTTTGTAGATGTTATAATTGACGAAGCTCATATCTCAGATAAAGAAGATGTACTTTTCAAGGGAAATATAGATATTAAAAAATATGAAGATTTAATTAATAAGGTTGGAGCTGAAAATATCCCTTATATCTGCGTTGGTGTAACAGTTAATTTAGCTGGTGGGCAGCCAGTTAGCATGCAAAATTTAAGAGAAGTTCATGCACTGTCTAAAAAACATGGAATTAGAGTAATGTTTGACTGTACTAGATATGTAGAAAATGCATATTTCATTAAAGTAAGAGAGGAAGGATATGCAGACAAATCTATTGCAGAAATCGTTAAAGAAATGTTCTCCTATGCTGATGGAGCTACTATGTCAGGTAAAAAAGACGGTATTGTAAATATGGGTGGATTCTTAGCCATGAATGAAGAAGACCTATATTTCAAAGCAACATCATTAGTAGTAGTATATGAAGGAATGCCAAGTTATGGGGGAATGTCAGGAAGAGATATGGAGGCTTTTGCAATCGGACTAAAGGAAGCCTTAGACTTTAACTATATCAAGCATAGAGTTAGTCAGGTTGAATATTTAGGTAATAAGCTAATCGAAGCTGGCGTGCCAATAGTTAGACCAATAGGCGGTCACGCAGTATTTCTAGATGCTAGAGCATTCTTACCACATATTCCACAATCAGAATATCCTGCTCAAGTTTTAGCGGCTGAAATCTTTATTGAGTCAGGTGTCAGAACAATGGAAAGAGGAAATATTTCTGCTGGCAGAAATAAGGAAGGAAAGGAATACTTCCCTAAATTAGAGCTAGTAAGATTAACAATACCAAGAAGAGTTTACAGCTATGCACATTTAGATTATGTTGCAGAAGCAATAATTGCAACATATAAGAGAAGAGATGAAATAAGAGGATTGAAGTTCACTTATGAGCCACCAGTATTGAGATTCTTCACAGGAAGATTTGAGCATATTTAATATAGGATAGAAGGTTTGGACTAGGGAGTTTGTTATGGACTCTCTAGTTTTTTTATTTATTAGAATTATTTGTAAAATAAAGAAGGATTTTAGAGGTAGATGTAGAATGAATATTAATAATACTTTGAATTTTAAGGGGGGGTTACTATGTCAAGGCTATCAAATGCATTAACTATGTATATGCTTTTGCAAGGAAGAAGCTTAATCAAGATTGAGGAATTAGCTGAAATACTTGAAGTAAGTCCTAGAACGATTAAAGGATACAAAAAGGATTTAGAAGACGCAGGTATTTACATAGGGGCAAAGAGCGGGAGATATGGGGGATATTATTTAGAAAATAGAATAGATTTAAAATCTTTAGGAATAAGAAAAGAAGAACTTGAAGCATTAAAAATGGCTAATGAAATTATTAAAAGTGGAAATCATGTTTTCTCACTTGATTTTGAAACATTAGCAAATAAGATTTTGAATATAAAACGAGATTTTGACCATATAGACTATTTCAATAAGGATAATTTAAAACCAATCTATATGAAAGAAAGAGAATCAGAGATGTGGAACATAATCAGTAAAGGGATAATTAATAAAAAGAAGATTAGAATGTTATATAGTTCAATAGGTAAAGGTATAAAAAAAAGTGAAAAAAGAGTTCGTATAGTTCATCCCTATGGAACCTTCGATCATGATGGGGCTACATATTTTTTTGGATATTGTGAAATGAGGAAAGAAGTACGACATTTTAAATTATCTAGAATAATTGAAGTTGAGGTTTTAGAACAAAAATTTGCAATTAATATAGAATATGATATTAAAAATATAATGAGAAAATCATTTGGAATAATCGATGATGATATTTTTTACCTAAAACTTAAAATATCATATCCTATGAGCCAGCTAGTTAAAGAAAAACAATATTCTTTAGATCAAAAGATAACTGAAGTAGATGAAGAAAATATAATATTTGAGGCAAATTTAAAGGGATATCAAGAGGTTAAGATGTGGGTCTTAGGTATGGGTAGCAAAGCTGAGGTATTAGAGCCAGAAAGACTAAGGAAAGATGTAATAGAAGAAATGAGAAAATTGCAAAAAATATATGAATTGGATACTAATATTTGCACCAATGAATGATATCATTAAAGTAATATCATTCATTGGTAAGGAGAGGTTTTCTAATGTAGTTCTATTAAAGTAAATTGTTAAGACACAATTATAAATTTACATTCCACAATGTATTGGTTCTATTAAGACTTTCTATATAGTATTACCAAAAAAATAAATATATAGGAGTATATTAATTGTTATAGTGCCATCTAAATCACAATTATAATGGGTCAATAATATTTAAATCCTAGGAGATAATAAGTATACCAAATTTTTAAAATGGAGGTGTAATCATGTATAGCTTAATCGTGTATTTCTTAGCATTATTATTTACACTACTGCCTAAAGTAAAGGCTTATCTGTATATAGATATATCTCTTTAGTATTAAATATTATCACTTAAATTTAACAATTCTATAAAGCTGTAGCTTAGATTGCAGCTTAAAGTATATTGGGAGGTGAAAATATGAGATACAATGTCGAGCTGATTTTATCCAATGAAAATATACCGAAAGACAAAAACAGAATAATCCTTTCTTTTTTAAAACATATTTATGAATCCTATGATAAAAATTATTATGAATCATTATATGAAGAGGACGAAAATAAAAGAAAGAACTTCACATTTTCTGTATATATGCCAAATTGCAAATTTACTAGAGAAGAGATAATTATTCCTGAAAAAAAGATAATCTTGAATTTTTCTACTGCTGATATGAAGGACGGAATTTTCTTTTATAATGCAATATTAGCAAATAGAGGAAAGTCTTATGATATCAAAGGCAACTCTATAATAGTACGTAATATAAGTATGAATAAAGAAAAAGTTATAACGAATGATTATGCTGTTTATTATTCCATGTCTCCAGTAGTTGTTAGGGAACATAAAGGTCATAATGAGAAAACATGGTATTATTCTTTGAATGAAGAGAAAGGAAAAGAAATATTCATAGAAAATCTTAAATATCAATTATTAGATAGCTTTGGTGAAGAAAGAAGATTAGATATTGAAGAAGTAGATTTTCAGGTGCTAAATAATAAAGAAGTTAAAGTAAAACATTATGGAATAGAAATCCTATCAAATATATGTAGGATAAAGGTACAAGCTAAGCCATATATTCTAGATTATCTTTACAAATCTGGTATAGGGGCTAGAAAAAGTGGGGGATTTGGGATGTTAGATTTAGTATAGGGGGTGGTAGAATGGAAGAAAAGATACGTTTATGTATGGAAGATTGGCTATACAATAGTGGCTTAGTAGGATTCTACAATATATTAAAACATGCAGACGATGATGTTGTAATAAAGCAAAATTATATAGAGTTTGAATTTGATAATCTAGTAGAATTTGAAGAAAAATACTTTAATTATTTTATGGACAGATATAGGGATATATTTTCATTAAATAAAATAATCTCTTTTGAAAAATTTATATTGCACCATGAAGAAAATAATTTTGAAGAATTTGATGAAAAGAGTCTGGAGTTTACAAACAGATATATAACTGATGTAGCAAAAAAACAAATAAAAAGCAACAGCTATAAATCTGCTTATGAATTAATAGAGTCGTCCATTAATGTCTTAGAATTAGAGAAGAATTTAAAAACCATAAATATAAAGAAAAAACAAGACATAAAGGATATCTTATCAGAAATAAAAGATATGTTTAATCTATTAAAACAAATAATTAGATATATGAAATTAGAACAATCACAAAAATATATTGGTGCAAAAAATGCTATGTACACTATAATTAAAAATGGATGGAATGGGGTTTGCTTCTTAAATCCTCAGACAAAAGAGAAGGACATGTATATAGATTATAAGGAGTATTTCATTGACCCTACAATAGAGTATTTAAATACAGATAAATCTAAATTTAAATATAGTTGTTTTTCTTGTGCCAGAAGCATGAAGGATTTTTCAAATGACCTTAGCTTTTTAAATTCTACAGGATTTGATGTAAGCAGAAAGTCATCTCATGTATGGGATTTTCAAAATGATATTGCTGTTTGTCCTATATGTAAACTAATATACTCATGTGTGCCAGCAGGAATTACTTATCTTTATGATAAGGGAATATATATAAATGACAATTCAAGTATGAAGAATGCCATAGATATAAACAATAAGATATATATGGAAATTTATAAGCAAAATGATGAGAACAAGAAATTAACATATAGGGCATTAGTGGAATCTATAAATAAGGAGTATAACGATAAAGTAAAATATGAATTAGCAGATATTCAATTAGTTAGATATGAGGATGAAAAATATAGATTTAATATTCTTTCTAAAAATTCTTTGAAGGTTATTAAAGATTCAGAAGAGGATTTAAATAAATTAATCAATTGTGGCTTCAAGGAGATTAATACCTATTTTAATATATATGAGTTGGTTATAGATAGGTTATTAAATAGTCAGAATATGTTTACGTTAGTTCAAAAGATGCTTCATTATAAATTATCACAGCCCAAGGATTCACATTATAATTCATTTCATGTAATTAGAATTTTAGGAATTAATACAAGATTTTTAAAGGGGGTAGGGTGTATGAAAGGAATATATAGGGATATAGTCAAAGAAGGAAATGATGCAGGAGAAAAATTGAGAGAAAAATATCGTAGTAAAGGTGCTGTAGATAAACTTGGAGGCATATCATATAGACTTTTAAATTCACTAAAGACAAATAATAAAGACAGTTTTATGGACACATTGTTGAACTGTTATTTGTATGTTAAGTCATCAGTTCCAGAAGTGTTTTTAGATGCTTTAAAAGATGAAGAAAGATTAAAAACTATTGGGTATGCTTTTGTGGCAGGGCTTATAGAAGGGAAGAGAGAGAATAATAATGATGATGATGAGAATGGGGGAAAAGATAATGAATAATTTAAAACCAAAGGGATTAGCAATATCAATGATATTTGAAGCAGAAAGTGCAAACTATGGCGAGGGAGTAGGAAATGTAGCCTCTTTAAAAAAACTAACTAGAGATAAAGGGGAACAATATACCTATATTTCAAGACAGGCAATTAGATATAATATATCTGAACAGTTAGGTGAGGATGTTGCACCAGTAAAGACTGAAGGTAGTGGAGAAAAAAAGGTTGTTCAATTCGCAGAAGAAGCAACCATAAGAGATTATCCAGAGATAGATTTCTTTGGATATTTAAAGACAGAAAAGGGTACAGGCGGAAAAAAGAGAACTGCAAAAGTCAGACTATCCAATGCTATATCTTTAGAAACATTTAAAGGAGATTTAGATTTCTTAACAAATAAAGCAATGGCGGATAGAATAAACGAAAATATGAATATAGCTCAGTCTGAAATCCATAGATCCTATTATAGATATACAGTAGTTATTGATTTAGATCAGATAGGAATAGATAAGGTATATTCTATAGAACTTGATGGTAAAGAAAAGATAAGAAGAGTTCATAGATTATTAGATACTATTGCTTTCTTATATAGAGATATTAGAGGGAGAAGAGAAGACTTAAAGCCTCTATTTGCTATAGGTGGAGTTTATGATATAAAGAACCCTATATTTGAAAATGTACTAGATGTAAAAGATAATAGATTAGTAGTTAAACAAATTGAAGGAGTTATGTTTGATTCTATAAAAGAGGATACAAGCTGTGGATTGATTGAAGGTAAGTTTAATAATGATAATGAAATAAAAGAAAAATTAAATGCATTTACTATGCCTGAATTTTTCAATGGGTTAAAAAGCAAGGTGAAAGATTATTATGAAGGAAGATAAAAAGGCGGTTAGATTAAAATTATATCAAAATATGGTTAATTATAAGAAACCAACTAGTTTTCAACTTAAGGAGACCTATCCACTACCACCATATTCAACAGTAATAGGTATGGTTCATAGTCTCTGTGATTATAAGGAATATAAGGAAATGGACATCAGTATTCAGGGGAAATATCATTCTAAGGTAAATGATTTATACACTAGATATGAATTTAAAAATGGCATGAAGTTTGATTCAGCAAGACATCAATTACAGGTCGGAGAGTTTGGTGTAAGTAGAGGTATTTCTACAGTAGAATTATTGGTTGATGTAGAGTTATTAATTCATATTATTCCAGAGGATCAAAGTTTGGTAAGGGAAATAGAGAAAGCATTTCTTTATCCTACAGAATATCCTTCTTTAGGTAGGAGAGAAGATATCGTAACTATTGAAGAAGTTAAAGTAGTTGATATTTTTGAAGAGGAATTAAAGGAAGACATTGAATTAAGAGAAGAATATGTTGCTTATATTCCACTAGATATGATAAAAGATGAATCAATTATAGTAGATGGTGGTGGCAATGGAATAAAGAATAGGGGAACAAGGTATAGAATTACGAAAGACTATAAGCAATCAGAGAATCATGGAACAGCTAATTCACCCAAAATATTTAGAGTATGGAATAAGGTAGAGGTACTATATTCTTCTCATATAACAGCTGTTCAAGATGAAATTGTGTTAAAAGACATAGATAATAATATTGTACTAAAAGCATAATTTAGGGGTGTGTTAAAATATGAATAATTATTTAGCCAAATCGAATCCGCCAGAAACCATTATAGACCACACAGAAAAATTAATAGAGAATTACGAGGTGTTAAAGAGAATATATCCTAATCTCAATGTAGATTGGGATATATTATACTTATCATGTTTATATCATGATTTAGGTAAAATGAATAGGAAGTTTCAGGACAAGATAGAACGTATTAAAAGACATATAGATGAAATTCCTCATGGGATATTAAGTTTAGCATTTATAGATGCTAAATCCCTAGAGTCACAAGGTTACTCAAAAGAAAGAATAAGGTTACTTGCACAAGCAATAGCATATCATCATGATAGAGATTTTAATTTTGATAAGGAAATGCTAAAGAAAGAAATAAAGTCAATGCAGGAAGAGGCTAGTAAGTTTAATTATAAAAGATTAGATAATATAGTTGTAAAGAGGCTGAGTGCTAAATATTTTTCCATGAATAGAATTTATGAAGAAAATGAGGAAAATGGTAGTGAGAAAGAAAACCTCTTCTTAAGATATATAATGATAAAAGGGTTACTTAATAGACTAGATTATGCAGCTAGTGGAGGGATTGAAGTTGAAAATAAGAATGATTTTCTATTAAATAATCTAGAACAAAATCTTCTAAAATGTTTCAGAGTTAAGGAACCGCATGCTGATTGGAATGAATTACAAAAGTATATGATGGAAAATAGAGATAAAAATCTTATAGTAACAGCTCAAACTGGTATGGGAAAAACAGAGGCGGGATTATTATGGATAGGAGATAATAAAGGTTTTTTCACCCTTCCATTAAAAACAGCTATAAATGCAATGTATAAAAGAATAACGGAAAAGATAGTTATTAATGATTATGAAAACAAAGTAGGACTTTTGCATTCTGATATTAAAAGAGAGTATTTAAATAAAAAAGATGAGATAGATTTTGAAGAATATTATAATAAGACAAAACAACTATCTTTACCAATAACAGTATGTACAATAGATCAAATATTTGATTTTGTTTATAGATACAGAGGATTTGAGCCAAAGCTTGCTACTTTAGCTTATTCTAAAGTAGTAGTAGATGAGGTGCAGATGTATTCTCCAGATTTACTTGCATACTTAGTAGTGGGGTTATCTTATATAGATAAGATAGGAGGAAAATTTGCTATATTAACAGCAACCTTACCTCAAATATTTGTAGATTTGTTAAAAGAAGAAAATGTAGAATTTGAGCAGAAAACTTTTACCAATAATAGAATTAGACATAGTGTTAAAGTCATACATGAGAAACTGAATTCAGAATTTGTAAAAGACAAGTATAAAGATAATAAAATCTTAGTCATATGTAATACTGTAAAAGAAGCACAGAGAATTTACAAAGAACTACGGGAAGATAAAAGTATAGCAGAAAATATAAATTTATTTCATAGTGGATTTATAAAGAGTGATAGAAAGACAAAGGAAGAAGAAATACTAAAGTTTGGGAGTAAAGACAGTAAATTTAAGGGGATATGGATTACAACTCAAGTAGTAGAAGCCTCTCTTGATATAGATTTTGATATATTAGTTACAGAGCTTTCAGACCTAAATGGATTATTTCAAAGATTTGGAAGATGTTATAGGGATAGAGATTGGGATGAAGATGGATATAATTGCTACGTATTTGACGGAGGAGGTTCTAAATGTGCCGGAGTAGGAGATTTTATAGATGAACATATTTTTGAACTTTCCAAGAAAGCTTTAGAAAATATAAAAGGGCCTATTGCAGAAGATGATAAGATAAATTTAATAGACAGTATATATACTATGGAAAAACTTAAAGGTAAAGAATATTATAACAAATTAATATATGCTATAGAATATGTTAAGTCGATAGAATCTTATGAAAAATCAAGTGCTGAGATAAAAAAGATATTTAGGAATATAGAGTCTAAAACGATTATACCTAGACAGATATATAATATTAATAAGGATAAAATCAAGGAATATATTGATATATTACAAAGACAATATGATAAAGATATGGATGATGAGGAAAGAAAAAAATTAAAAGAAGAAAAATTAGAAGCAAGAGTTAATCTAGATGATTTTACTTTATCTATACCATTATATCGAGCAAAAAAGCATCTTTTAGAACCAAAAAGGATTAATGATTATGAGTCTATAGAAATATTTGAATGTGATTACAATGATAAAACTGGCATAATGTATAAATCTGAAGATGATAATAAAAATGAATCAAGAAGTATTGAGGATAGAATGCCTTAAATACAGGGGTGATATAATGAAGAAAATAACAGGGGTAATGGTGTATTATTATTTCATATGTAAAAGAAAGCTATGGTATTTCAATAATGATTTGAATATGGAGTTTAATAGTGAGTTAGTAGGTATGGGGAAGTTAATAGATGAAAACTCTTATGACAGAGAAAAGAAGAGTATATTAATAGATGAAACCATAAATATTGATTTTTTGAGAAACTGGAAGGTTATACATGAAGTTAAAAAGTCTAGGAAATTAGATGAAGCTGGTAAGTGGCAACTTAAATATTATATTTGGGTCCTAAGAAGCAAGGGGGTTAACATAGAAAAGGGGATTTTAGATTATCCCCTTTTAAGAAAGAGAGAAGAAATATTTCTAACTATCTCAGAGGAAGAAGAGTTGATGGAGGTATTAGAACAAATTCAACATATAATCAATATGGACTTGCCCCCAACAGTTATTAATAAGGCTTTTTGTAAGAAATGTTCTTATTATGAACTTTGTTATATATAGGAGGTGGAGTATTGGGAGAAACATTCTATATCTTAAAAGATGGAGATTTAAAACGGAAGGATAATAATGTAGTAATAACAAATTTAGATGGGGAAGAAAAGAATCTGAAAGCTGAAGTTACTGATGAAGTATATTTATTTGGTGAAGTAAGTTTAAATACAAAATTACTAAATTTCATATCACAGAAAGGTATTATACTACATGTATTTAACTACTATGGATTCTATAGTGGCAGTTATTATCCTAGGGAGACAAATATAAGTGGATATTTGTTAGTACAACAGGCGAAGACATATGACAATGAGGAAAGAAGATTAAATATTGCCAAAGAAATATTAAAAGCTGCATCTTTTAATATTTATAGGAATTTAAGATACTATAATGGAAGGGGTATTGATTTAGAAGAATCAATAAGAAACATTGATAGTCTGATTAAAAAATTAGATTATGGAAAATCCATTAATGAAATTATGGGTATAGAAGGTAATATTAGAAAAACATATTATTCAACTTGGAATGATATTGTAAAGCAAGATATTAAATTTGAAAAAAGAGTAAAAAGACCACCAGATAATATGATTAATTCACTTATATCATTTGTAAATAGTCTTATCTATACTACAACTTTAAGTGAAATATATAAAACGCAATTAAATCCAACAATAAGCTTTTTACATGAACCAGGAACAAAAAGATTTTCGTTGTCTTTAGATATTGCAGAAATATTTAAGCCTTTGATTGGAGATAGAATGATATTTTCTATGCTCAATAAGAATCAAATAACAGAAGAAGACTTTGAAAAAGAATCAAACTTTCTATATCTTAAAGAAGCTGGCAAAAGAAAAATCTTGATGGAGTATGATAAGAGACTAGAAAGTACGATATCTCATAAGGAATTAGGAAGAGATGTTTCGTACAGATATCTTATTAGATTAGAGTGTTATAAGTTAATTAAACACATAATTGGAGAAAAAGAATATTTTGGATTTAAAATATGGTGGTGATATAATATGTATGTAATACTTGTTTATGATATTTTGGCAGACGATAATGGTCCTAGAGTATCTAGAAACACTTTTAAAATCTGTAAGAAGTATTTAACTCATATTCAAAAATCAGTATTTGAAGGAAATCTAACTGAATTAAATTATATGAAGTTAAAAACTGAATTAAGCAAGCATGTCAGAAAAGATAAAGATTCTATATTAGTATTTAAAAGCAGAGAAGAACGATGGTTAGAGAAAGATTATCTAGGTATAGCTGATGATAAAACATCTAACTTTTTTTAAGCTATATCTTGTCGACCTATAATAGTGTAAATACTGCGAGACATTGACAAAGAGCTATATTAGGATGAATGAAAGTAATTATTTCAAGATTTAAGTAAATAAATACATTAATATAGCAATTTAAATTAGTGGTCGACGGTAATTACATATCAGTACCAGTAGAATCAATGACTTGAAAGGCACGCATTTAATAGAACTAGATTAGAATGTAAATTTTATTCCGAAAGCTCTTTTTAATACAAATACTTCAATTTAATAGAACTAGATTAGAATGTAAATATGGGAGTTTAGGAATACTAATTTACAATATAGGCAATTTAATAGAACTAGATTAGAATGTAAATGTGTAAGTAGGGTTGCTAAGCACCCTAATAACTTGTATTTAATAGAACTAGATTAGAATGTAAATTATTTAAAATATGATGATGCCCTTCCTTTGTTGTTAATTTAATAGAACTAGATTAGAATGTAAATTGCATAGCAGGCTGTAGGAATGCCCCTCTTTTGGAAATTTAATAGAACTAGATTAGAATGTAAATTTCTTCTGAATTTTTATCTACAATATTTCGCTGATAATTTAATAGAACTAGATTAGAATGTAAATATGTAATTTTAGTAGTCAATCCAAAGGATTATCTTAATTTAATAGAACTAGATTAGAATGTAAATATACCTAATATAGCTTCACCTTCTGCCATTGCTACAATTTAATAGAACTAGATTAGAATGTAAATATGTTATCTATAAGTTTTGGTATATCTTCAATTCCGATTTAATAGAACTAGATTAGAATGTAAATTATGGCACTTAGTAAACGATGGCACTCTTCATGCTAATTTAATAGAACTAGATTAGAATGTAAATGGAGACGTCAAATTGGTCTTATTTATGCTCTGAATATATTTAATAGAACTAGATTAGAATGTAAATCGCTCTTAGGTCCTCTGGATGATCTCCTGTAAATAAATTTAATAGAACTAGATTAGAATGTAAATGTTTTTATAATTTCTTTGTTAATTGTGTAATTCTTACATTTAATAGAACTAGATTAGAATGTAAATTATATTAGTATTTTTATTGTATTCAGCAAATTCTACATTTAATAGAACTAGATTAGAATGTAAATAATTTTGATCCAGTTAAATTCGAGGAAATCACAGGATTTAATAGAACTAGATTAGAATGTAAATCTTAGATTGCAACTTTCTACTCGTTACTTTTCCGTAATTTAATAGAACTAGATTAGAATGTAAATCACATCGATAAAATCATTGATTAATTCTGTTGCTTTCATTTAATAGAACTAGATTAGAATGTAAATATGAGTAGTACAATATAATAAGAACGTATGTTTGAATTTAATAGAACTAGATTAGAATGTAAATCTACATCAATTTCTAAGAAGGATTTGCTAGAAGATTTATTTAATAGAACTAGATTAGAATGTAAATGTATATTGTCCCACTGTTTCCCTAGCTACCGGAATAAATTTAATAGAACTAGATTAGAATGTAAATGTACATTCCGTAACCTTCTAATCCATAGTCGCATCTATTTAATAGAACTAGATTAGAATGTAAATAGAGGATGAATCTTCCAAAACAAGATGAAGCTAAAGATTTAATAGAACTAGATTAGAATGTAAATAAACTCAAAATCTTTGATACAGAAACAGATATGACAATTTAATAGAACTAGATTAGAATGTAAATTTTGTCATTTAAAACAGAAGTAATTGGAAATATACATATTTAATAGAACTAGATTAGAATGTAAATTTTCTTTTCCAGTTCGATTAAATACTGCCTTACTAATTTAATAGAACTAGATTAGAATGTAAATCAGGTAGATGATGAAACAGCACCTTATGAAGAAATGATTTAATAGAACTAGATTAGAATGTAAATATCTTCTATAGCTTCAACTAGATTGAGTGTTGGATAATTTAATAGAACTAGATTAGAATGTAAATCCGTACTACCTATAGTAAATTCCTCTCCTGATTGGCATTTAATAGAACTAGATTAGAATGTAAATCTACAGCTCACAGAACCACAACAAGTGGAACAGCTTTATTTAATAGAACTAGATTAGAATGTAAATATACTTACACCTGTAATAAAAGGGTTGAACACTATATTTAATAGAACTAGATTAGAATGTAAATTCATCTAATACTTGAGGTTTTACAACTCTCCTAGTAATTTAATAGAACTAGATTAGAATGTAAATGTTAATAATATACTTAACTCATAGTAAATATTAACCATTTAATAGAACTAGATTAGAATGTAAATGGGGCTAAATGGAGTATAGCATCCTGGATAGTAAGGATTTAATAGAACTAGATTAGAATGTAAATACTAAGCCCCCAATAATTGACTCCTTAAGATTTTCCATTTAATAGAACTAGATTAGAATGTAAATACCTCCGACATATTGATATTTAGACACTTCCTCCATTAGGTATATTTTATAGTGCTTAGATTTTTATGTCTAGAAAGTTATGCTAGCATCATTGATAAATATTCTCCATTTTTATTATCACTAAATACGTAGAATAGCTATTTAAATTGACAATCTATACTCTATGATAAAAGACCCTCAAATTTTCTTATATACAGTCGTATTTAACCACATTTTAACCTTAGGGAAATATAATCGTAGCAAAGTAGAAGTCGTATTTTCAGCACTGCTACATCATGAATATATGTCCTCAGTGGCTATATTTAATCTTTCTAAAATCCCCTTTATCTAAGGGGGAAAGCTTATATGGTTGAACATATTAATCTATATACTAAATTAAACTAAAACCAGAAGAAAACTTATGATTTAAGCAATTAACATATTAATCTACTTTCTACAAATCAAATTTATCCCAATAAAATCATAATCATAACCTATATATCACACTTAAAGCTAAATCTAAAGTAGCTAATGAATACATAAATTCAATAGCTACTTTTACTTTTCTATATAAACTTGAGATGATTAGTAGCAAAAAATACATATAACTGGATTGTTGAAAAAGAAACAATCTTATTGTATATTAATTATAGTCTAAAATATATCAAAGATTATTGTAAGGTAAGGGGAAAATATGGATTTCAATCAATTAAGGTACATAGTGGAAATAGTTGAGACAGGTAGTATATCAAAAGCCGCAAGCAACTTATTTATATCTCAGCCTAACTTAAGCAATCAAATAACAAACTTAGAGAATGAAATAGGTAAAAACATTTTCTATAGGAATAATAGAGGGGTAACTTTAACTTCTTATGGTGTAGAAGTATATCACTATGCCAAATCAATAGTAAAACAATTTGAAATCATTGAAGATAAACTTTTAACGAAATCAAATGAAAATAAGATAAAGATTGCTTCTTTTGGATCAGAGGTTATCAACTTTCAATTTTTCGAAGTTTGTAGAAGATATAATAATGAAAACTACGAATTTGAACTTTGTGAATCTGGAGTTGAGGAATCTATAGAAAAAGTAATACAAAGGGATTGCGATATAGGTATTATAATTTATAGTGAATTTCAAAGAAAAAAATTATTACAGTATTTAGCGGCAGAGGAATTAGAACTACAAGATCTCTTTGTAGGACAAATGAAAGTTCACATGAGCAAAAATCATGAGAAAAGCAAAATGACAATCTTAAATAAAGATGATTTGCAAGGACTTTTTCATGTGAAAAAGACTTATCTATTTAAAGGAATGTTTAGCCTAAATTATGAAATGGAGTATTTAGGTATCCCCGATACTAATAAGACTATTTTAGCCAATGGCAATAAAACATACAATGATGCATTGCATAATTTACCATCCTTTGCTATTGAAATAGATTGGAAATGTAAGAAAAAAATTCACAGCGACTTGGCAAGGATTCCCTATGAAGGGAAACGATTAGATATAACTTGTGCAATGGTAAAAAGAAAAAATGAAATATTAAAAGAAGAGTTACTTTTTTTCATCAATAAACTAATAGAATCATATAGTTGATTAATTTTGATACTGGAATATTTTAATAGCCAAATCAAGACAGGCTATTTCAATATAATAAAATAAATTTACATAGGAGACCAACTATGAATTGTCAAGATAAAAAAGATAAATTTTTTAAAAAATAATTATATCTAAAAAAGGCATGACAAAATAAGCCTATTTAAAATATGCTTTTAAAAAATATATTTTTCTAAAAATTATTCTAAATTAAAGGCAACATTATCTTTTAGTATTTTAAATATTACACGAACCAACTTATGAGCAACATGGCCGAGAGCTGCATAATGGCTGTTACCTTGAAATTTTTTAAGCATAAAGTAATCATTGAATGTCTTGTTGTTTAATGAAACATTCCAAGCGGCATTTATTAAGGCATAACGCAGCAACTTTGAGCCACGCTTTGACATTCTAGTGGTTTTGGCATTAAATTGACCAGATTGATTAACAGTAGGATCCAAGCCGGCATATGCTAAAAGCTTTGAAGGATTGGAAAATCTAGAGATATTTCCAATTTCACCAAGAATCATAGCACCGTTAAGAAATCCAATACCAGGAACAGTCAAGATTACAGAATCCATTTCAAGCATAATAGATTTGATGGATTCATCCAATTCATTAATTTGCTTTTCCAATAACTCAATTTGAGAGATCGTTTGGGTTATTTGAATAGATAAATGGGCATCGCCAGTGCCTACCGATGATTTAGCCAGACCTTTTAAAGCAATAGCTTCTTCTTTATCAAATCGGCTGTGGGAGGCCTTTTTAAGAAGATTACCTAAATAAGTAAGGTGTAAGGCAGCTATATCATTTGGATTAGAATGTTTTTTAAGTAGCTCATAACAAGTATTGATATGAAGACCAGATTTAAAAAAGTATTGTAACTCTGGAAAGATAATATCAACATACGATACGAGCTGAATTTTAAGTCTTGCTTTAGATTTTTTAGTTTTCTCTCTAAAACGACATAGGCTTTTTAAGCGAATTGAATCAATATCATCCTGAGTAAAAATCCTATGGTTGTTTAAAATCATTGATTTAATGATTAAGATAGTATCAACCTTATCAGTCTTAGTTTTACGAATATTTGACTTTCTTAAGGTAGCAGTCTGGATAGGGTTGATAACAGCAATATGATAACCCATATTGTAAAGATAACAAATAAGGTTTTCTCCATAATGAGAAGTTGATTCAAGTCCAATTAGAAAATTTTCCTGATCAAGGATCTTGAGTTTGGACACTAACAAAGAGAAACCTTCCGAATCATTAGTAAACCCAAAAGGTTGAATTAAGACTTCACCATCAGCAGTCATAGCAGCGGCAAAGTGTTTTTGTTTGGCAATATCAATGCCAACATAAATCATAAAACCACATCCTTAGAGATAAATTGACAACTGTTTTGATCCACCTAGTCTTATTCTCATAGCCTTGCGGGAGATAAAAGTTTAAAACTTATCCAACTATAAATGATTTAAATAAGACAGTGGCAATACACTCCTTCAAATAGTCAAGCTATAAGGTCAAATTAAAAGTCCACAGTGTCTAGTTTAATTATAGCGGATAATTATAATAAAAAAGAAAGGAGAGTATGATTTTAGTCGTTGACTATATCATACAAGGAACATATGAAGAAAAGAATATTAATGGCAACTATGATATTTTCTTTAATTATCACTATGGCAGGATGTGGAAAAACTCAAGCTCCAATAGTGAATAAAGAGAGTGTACAAAATGGAAAGAGTATAGACGTAGAAACATCTGCAACTGTCGATGGAACAACATCAGCATCAGTTGTACCAGAAGATTTAGTTGAGGAATATAAGCCAAAAGGTTTTACAGATGGAGATGCAAAGAAAGCATTATTTGTAGTAGGCGATCCAAGAAAATATAGTGTAAACTATGATTTAGTTAACACAGCTATGAAATATTTTGAGGAAAAAGGTGTAGAAGTTGAACTAAGAGATTTATATGATATGAAATTTAATCCAGTACTTTCACTAGAAAATTTCTATTATGCTAAGGATGGTTTTGGTGAACCAACTCCAGAAATAAAAAAAGAACAAGAATATGTAACACAAGCAGATTATATTATATTTTGTTACCCAAATTGGCATGATACTCCAACATCAATAGTTAAAGGATATATGGAAACTGTATTTGCTAAACAATTTGCATACCAAGATACAGATAAGGGACTAGAAGGAATGCTAAAAGGAAAAAGCATTTATACCATAATGAATGCAGGATTCCTAGGTGGTGGTAGAGGTTATATAGGAGATGGAGTAGGAATAAACGATGAAGCTTGGGATGAATATATGAATGCTTTCAGAGTTATGGATGATGATACAGCTGGATTCTGGGGTGTTGAAAATAAAGGAAGATTTGTAAATGATAGAACACCAAAAAATAACTCTGAAAACTACAAAGAAGAATTAACAAAATTAAGGGAAGATTTAGCTGAAAAATTAGATAAAGATTTCTTTAATTAAATATGTAGGACTCCTAGAAATTTATCAAGACCTAATTTTATAAAATATTGAAAAACAAGAGAAGGAGCATATTATACATGTATAGTATGTTCCTCTTTTCCATTATATCTGTAACTTATTAATAAATTTATTTGAAACTTTTATTGCACATAATATAAAGAATGTTCAGCTATTATGATTTTTTAAATTATAAATGTTACTCTTTGTATTCTTTATATCCTTTATATTCCTTGTATTCTTTGTAGTCTCGAATTGATTTTTTTAAATACGGTATAAATAAGGGTATAAAAATTCGAAGTAGAAGAAGCATTGTTGTCAGATTTACGATTGTTTTTAGAGACTGTTGAAGAAACTGATATAAATTATGTTTTCCAGGATAAAATATGCCATACCAACTTAAAGTCCCAAACATTAAATATATATCCAATTTTGACTTTCTAAAAGAATAAAAACAATATATAGCTAAAGGTGTAAAAATTAATATAGTACCAATATCCATAATAATCCTCCTCTCTCTAAAAACTTTTTTGAAAATAGAATTATTTTTTAATTTAATCTATTTTATTTCGCATTTATCTATAAATACGCAACAACTATAATTATATTATACCATTTAGATTAATTTGTTTATATGCCTTTTATAGATATAATATATAAAAAAAGATATAGAATAGGTGGTTATATTAAACTACCTATTCTATATTCATTATACTACATTTAAAGAAATAGGAGCCTTTTTAATCTCTATATTACTCATTGTAAATTATTTGGGTACTTGCTGCTTATTATTTAATTAAATGTAACAGATATATTAAATTAGTAAAAGTTATACTAATTTTGATGATTTGTAATAGCTATAGGATATGGAATTATTAGAAATACAGTAACTTTTAGTTATCTAACTCCAATTACATTAAATTATTAGATATAAAAACAGATGCTCTTTTCTATAAATCTAGAAAGGAACATCTATATTTACTTAACTTGGATTGGAAATATTTTTATTCTCAAGCTGTTCTTCTGCCCTTGTAACTAGATCCCTAGTCATGATTCCATCTGATTTCTCCGCTCTAATTAATTGAGCATCTAATTCATTTGCTATTTCTGTCTTCATCTGATCTAAGGCTATACTAGCATTTCTATCGGACAATCTAACCATAAAATCACCTCTAACTAAATTATTTGGTCTTATTTTGCATATTAAATGCATATTTCATACTAGGAAAATTAATGAAAATTACTGTGAATGAACTAGGAATCAAACATATATTGATAAAATTTATCCCTTATGATACTCTAAATTAAGGATTGGTCTTTATGACAATATGCTAAGTATTTGTGAAAACATAATCACAAAGTACATAATTTAGAGTATGTATTTTATGATTATATTTTTTATAACGAATAGGAAAGTTCTACTTTTATTATATAATATAAGGATGGTGAAAAATATGATTAAAGAAATCCTTTCAAGTGAATATCATATTGTAAAAAAATTTGTGGAAAAGGATATTGCAAGAAATTATTTTATACTTTTAGGACTGGCAAGTAAAAAGCAAGTATATGATAAAATGTATGGAGAATATAGAGACGATGAACTTATAGCTGTGTTATTTAGAAGAAATACTGGAGTCTTACAATTCTTTTCTTCACAAGAATTTGATTTAGATGGTTTTGCTGATATAATCTCTACTTTGAAATATGATTCATTAATAGGTCCAAAATCATATTGTGAGAAATTCTTAGATAAAGGGGTATTTACATCTATAAAGGAGGGAGCTTATATATCTAAGTTGAATAGGGACCGTAAAATGGAACCTTATGAAATCCAGCATAAAATAAGAGATATAACAGTAGATGATCTAGATAAAATAGTGGAATTATATAAAGAGATTTTCCAAGGCTTTAGTTCAAAAGAGGTAATGGAGGAAAAATTAAATAGCAATCGTGGTCGTGGTGTTTGTATTGAAGAAGATGGAAAAATAATTTCTGTAGCTCAGACTGATTTTGAAACAGAGGATGCAGCTATTATTGTAGGGGTGGCAACTGATAATAACTACAGATGTAAAGGATTAGCTACAGAATGTATGCAATTATTATGTAGCACTTTACTTAAAGAAGGGAAAGATTTGTATCTTCAATATGAGAATTTAGAAGCCGGAAAAATATATGAAAGAATAGGATTTAGAGAAATAGATCAAGTAATTCATTGCAGAAAATAAAGAAATGAGGGAAGCAGAATGAGAAATATTAAAAGAATTTTTGTAGTAATATTGGCAATATATATGATTTTTTCATTGGCAGGCTGCGAATATATTATGGAATCTGAATCTAAGGCCGTCACAAATGAGAATCTAGAAGTTCATTTTATTGATGTAGGGCAAGCAGATTCTATTTTAATAAAAAAAGGAAATGAATCCATGTTAATTGATGCAGGGAATAATGCAGATGGTGATTTAGTTGTAAACTATCTTCAGAATCAAAATATAAATAAGCTAAAATATGTAATAGGAACTCATCCGCATGAAGATCATATTGGCGGTTTAGATGATGTAATTGATAACTTTGAGATTGAAAAGGTAATTATGCCGAATGCAATCGCTACAACTAAGACCTTCGAAGATGTACTAGATAGTATAAGTAAAAAGAATTTGTCTATTACAAAGCCTAAAGTAGGAAATAGTTATGATTTAAATGGTGCAGAGTTTATTATTCTTGCACCAAATGGAGAAAATTATAGTAGCTTAAATGATTACTCTGTTGTTGTAAAACTTATAAATGGAAATAATTCATTTTTATTCACAGGAGATGCTGAGGAATTATCAGAGAAAGAAATTCTGACAAATAATAAAAGATTGTTGAAATCAGATGTATTAAAGGTAGGTCATCATGGAAGTGTAACATCGACATCTCAAGATTTTTTAGATGCTGTTAATCCAAGTGCTGCTGTTATTTCTTCAGAAACGGGTAATAGCTATGGTCATCCCCACAAAGAGATATTGGAAAGATTGACTAAAAAAGGAGTAGATATATATAGAACGGATTCACAAGGAACAATAATAATGAAAAGTGATGGTAAGACTATAAACTTCAATGATAAAGAACTTTTTACCTATGATACTTCACCTAAGCCTCAAGTGATAATTAGTGAACTTGATAAGGTAGGAGAAATTGTAACTATAAAGAATGATTCATCAATAGATATTAATTTAGAGGGATGGAGACTATTATCTGTTACAGGTAATCAGGAATATATATTCCCAGATTATGTCCTAAAGGGAAATGCTACGGTTACCATAACTAGCGGAGAAAGACAAGGTGATCTTATCTGGGGCAGTGAAAATATCTGGAATAACTCAAAGAGTGATCCAGCTGTTCTTTATGATAAAAAGGGTAATGAAGTATTTAGATTTGATGATTAGGGGTGATAAGGATGAAAATTACTATTGATAGATTCGAAGAGGAATTTGCCATAGTAGAATTAGAAAACGGAGAGATAATAGAAATCCCAAAGGTCATACTCCCCATAGAGGCTAAGGAAGGGGATGTTGTATCTATTACTGTGGAGAAAACTGAAACTGAGGAGAGGAAGAAAAGGATACAGAATAAGTTTGATAGATTGTTTTGTAGTGAATGAATAGTTTGAGAAATTATTTTATATACTTCCAGAGTACATAATTTAGGCAATGTACTTTGGAAGTATATTTTTATTAAGATTAATAAAGCTGATAATTGACAGCCTGAGAATTAAATAGCTTATAATATAGACTATCTGTTTTTGCATTAAATTTTTATGATTATGATAATCAGAAACCGTTATTAAAAGTTTTTAGCTATTTCTTGTGCATCTTTAATTGTCTTTTCTAAAATGTGATCCACATCATTACCCATGACATCTAACCCATCAGCAGCTATTGTAGTGAAGTCTGTAATGCCGAAAAATCCAAATATTGTTCTTAAGTATCTATCACCCATTTCATATGCTGAAAACGGTTCTACAGAATAATTTCCACCTCTTGCAGAAATATTAATTGCCCTTTTTCCTGTACATAGTCCGACAGGACCCTCTTCCGTATATTTAAAAGTAATTCCAGTAACACATACATAATCCATATAGGCCTTCAAAATTGCAGGGATACTTAAATTCCACATTGGTTCTGCGATTACATATTTATCTACTTCAGCAAATTGATATGCATATTTTAGAATTCTATGATATCTGTTTTCATTTGTTTTAGGTCCAAAGATAGTATCTATATCATCTATTGATAAAAAGTCTATACCTTCATTATATAAGTCAAGTGTTATGACTGTATCATTAGGATGACTTTCCTTATAGGCTTCAATAAAACTATCAGAAATCTTAAATGTTCTTGACTTGCCTTCTGGCTTTGCATTTGCTTTTATATATAATAATTTACTCATATGTTTTTCCTCCAGATGTTTACCTAGTATTTACTTTTAGTTTATATAGTTAAAAAATATTAATACTAGGTAATTAAATGAAAGAATGTAAATTGAATATAGAAATATAGAAAACTTAGAGAGATGGATAGAAGATTTCAATAAAGGGTATAAGGTTATTAATAGTTAGCATAAATTTTGAGTGGAATAGAGAAAATAAATTAGGAGGAATAATATGATCAAAAATCAAATACTTAAAATTGAAAAATTAGATTTTATGTGGGGGACTGAAAATCCGTTTTTATTTTGTGCTCATCATAAAGATGCTTATCCTAAGGGAAATGATGAGCTGGGACCACCTAATTCTGATTTGTTAGGGAGAAATATTGGAAATGATTTCCAAATCAAAGATGGCTGGAGGATGTATCATGGTAAAAAGATACCTGGGTTTCCCAATCATCCCCATAGAGGTTTTGAAACCGTAACTATTGTATTGGAAGGATTTGTAGATCATTCTGATTCGCATGGAGCCAGTGGTAGATATGGTGATGGAGATGTGCAGTGGATGACTGCTGGAAGTGGATTGCAGCACGCAGAGATGTTTCCGTTGATTTATAAGGATAAGGATAATCCACTTCATTTATTTCAAGTATGGCTCAACCTTCCTAAAAAAGATAAATTTACAGACCCTCATTATAAAATGCTTTGGGCAGAAGATATTCCTGTGATAGAGGAAGTTGATTCTAATGGAAGAGAAAGTTCAGTAAGGCTTATAGCGGGTAAATATAATGATATAAGAGCATTAGGGCCAGCACCAGCATCTTGGGCAAGTGACGAGAATAATAATGTGAACATATGGATAATAAAGATGAAGCCAGACGCAATATTTGAGATACCAGCATCCTCTAGTACCATTACTAGGAACTTATATTACTATGATGGAGAGACTATCAAAATACATGATACAGAAATTGATTCATCTAATAGAATTAAGCTTTTAGGTGATGAAAGAATAGTTATAAGAAATGGAGACAGAGAAAGTCATTTATTTTTGCTTGAAGGAGAACCAATAGATGAACCCGTTGTAACCTATGGACCTTTTGTTATGAACACTATGGAGGAAATAAAAGAAGCTTATGAGGATTATAAGGAAACTGGCTTTGGTGGATGGCCTTGGGATCGTACCGATCCAGTACATTCTAGTGAAGAAATTCGCTTTGCTAAATATTCTGATGGGACTATAGAAAGAAGACTGTAATTAAAATGCTCTTTTCTAGATTTATAGAAAAGAGCATTTTAAATTTAAATAGGGTAAAATGTATCCCTGTCTTCTTCTCCAAACTGTTTTTCACCCATTTTAGCCAAATTCCTAGTCATTCCTCCAGCTGCATTGCCTTTACTGGGGTCATATCCTAATTCATTAGCTATTTCCAATTTCATTTCTGCCAAAGCTTTCATAGCGTTTTCGTTTACTGGTTTTCTAGTCAAAAAAATCACCTCAAATTAAATTATTTATCCTTATTTTTATACTTAAAGTATATTTCATACTATGTAATTTAATGAAAATATAAAACTTTATATCTCTTATTGATAAATTTTAAATATTGCCCTTATGATGTTAAATAATATATCCATATCTCATTTTTAGATGTCTCTTTTTTGACAAATGGAATCATCCATAGTACAATGTAATAAACATAAGTTCTAATGTTAATCTATTATAATTAGGTGATAAAATGAATAAGCAAACTGATATGTTCGATATAATAAATATAAATAATAAAAATCCTGATATAAGCATTCCAGAGGGAGTGAAACTAAAGGCAAAAGAGCTTTGGTGTCCTTATTGCTCAAAGCCTGTTATCTTTAAAAAAGATAAGGATTTGGGAGTTCGAAAATGTCCTTATTGCAAAGTAAGTGAAAGAGATTATAATGTAAAGCAAGTAAATAAGAGATGGCTATAATGTCAACCTTTACTTTTTCGAGTAAGGGTTTTTTTGTTGAAAAAATTTATAAAAGGACAGAGTCGAATTATGTCGAAATATGTTAAAATTAACTATAAAAGTAAAAGGAGGATGGGTATATATGTACTAGAAATATGTGGTATTAGAAACTTTATTAGTAAGTTAACTATCTTATGTTGAATGTCTATTAAAAGGAAGGGGAAAAAAGGTGAAATCCATCAAAATCAAAATGTTAGTGAGCATTTTATCCATTGTATTAATAGTATTTGTATCAGTTATTGGATTTATTACAATCAGTTCCTATAATATGCAAGAAAAAGATTCAATAAACTATGTAACGGCAGAAACAGAAAAATATGTAGAAGTAGCTCAGGATGAAGTAGAAAATGCTTTAATAATAGTCACAACACTATCAAAGGTATTTGAAGGAATGAAACAAAGTGGAAATACAGATAGGGCTGTAATGAACGAGGTTATAAAAAATACAATAGAGGATAATCCAAATCTAGTAGGAGTATGGACAGTTTGGGAACCGAATGCTTTAGATGGAAAAGATAGTGAATATATAGATACAGAGGGACATGATAAGACGGGACGATTTATTCCTAACTGGAATCGAGGAAATGGTGCAGTAGCTCTCGAAGCTTGCGACGGCACATACGATAATTCAGATGACAGTGGACTCTGGTATCAGACTTCTAAGAATTCAAAGCAACCAGCAGTATTAGAACCAGTTACCTATAGATTACAGGGTGAAGATGTTATGTTGGTTTCTATTACATCTCCTATTATCTATAATAGTAAAGTAGTTGGTGTAGTAGGAATTGATATTTCATTAGATAGATTACAAGAGGTTATATCTAATGTCACTTTTTATGATAGTGGATATGCTCAATTGATTACGGGAGAGGGATTGATTCTAGGACATAAGGATAAAGAATTGCTTGGTAAAAATGCATTTGAGTTATTAAATGATGAAGAACTTCAGCAAGCTATAGAAAATGGAGAAAAAGCCAATATTGACAGAATATCTCACTCAACAGGACAAGAAGAACATTATGTGGTTGTTCCTATAAATACTGGTGCGACAGGTGCAAAATGGTCATATATATCAGTTATGCCCCGTAATGAGATATTTAAAGAATTAAAAGAATCTACAATTATAGCTGTTATTACCAGTATTATAGGAATAATAGTTTTAATAGGATTCATTTTAATAATTACAAAATCCATAACAGGACCAATTGTGCATGTGTCTAAAATCATTGACAGATTATCAAACTTTGATTTAACTTTTGATAAAAATGGTAATGTAACAAAATATTCAAACAGAAAAGACGAAATAGGGCTTATTACTAGGTCTCTGGAAACTATGCAGAAAAATTTTATAGTTTTAATTAAAAGTATTGCTGACACTTCACAGCAAGTAGCATCTTCCTCGGAGGAATTAACTGCTATTACTCAACAATCAGCCTCAGCTTCTGAAGAAGTAGCGAGAACAATTGATGAGATAGCAAGAGCTGCTGGGGAACAGGCAAAAGATACAGAAAGAGGAGCATCAGAAATCAATATATTAGGAGCAGAGATAGAAAAAAATCAAGAGGATTTAATTAATCTAAATAATGCTGCTGATGAAGTCAATAGGCTAAAGGATGAGGGCATTGAGATTATAGAAGAACTTGTTGAAAATACTAAATCTAGTAATGATTCTGCCGCTGAAATATATGAGATAATTGTAAATACCAATGAAAGTGCAGAAAAGATAAAGAATGCTAGCCAAATGATAAGAAGCATAGCTGGACAAACAAATTTATTGGCCCTTAATGCGGCTATAGAAGCAGCAAGAGCAGGAGAAGCAGGAAGGGGTTTTGCAGTTGTTGCAGAAGAAATAAGGAAACTAGCGGAAGAATCTAATACCTTTACTGAAGATATAACAGTAGTAATAGGGGAGCTAACAAATAAAACAGAATATGCAGTTAATACAATGCAAGCAGTCAGTAACATTTTAAAATCTCAAACTGAAAGTGTAGAAATGACTAATAGTAGGTTCCAAGGAATAGCCTCTGCTATTGAAAATGTAAGGGAAGCAATAGAATCTATAGCACAATCAGGAATAGAGATGGAAGGTAAGAAAGAGGAGATTGTAGAAATAATACAAAATCTATCAGCTATATCTCAGGAAAATGCGGCTGCAACAGAAGAAGCTTCCGCATCTATGGAAGAACAGACTGCTTCTATAGAAGAAATTTCAAGTGCTAGTGAAGCATTATCAAAATTAGCAGAAGAAATGCAAGAAAGCATTGCTAAGTTTAAATATTAAAGATCACATAAATAGACATCTAATTTTTAGGTGTCTATTTGTATTTATTTCTTTAAAAAGAAGGAATTTAAGAATTTTTGTAGAATAATATTAATGAGACAAATTTATACCTTTAGTGTATAATTTATAACAACTTACATTATTAGTGTTAATGGGGGGATAAGATGTTTAGATTTCCAAAGAAGAAAAAGGAAAAAGAGAAACCTGTACTCATGGGGAAGAATAATGAGGTAGAAATAAAAGAAATCTCTAGAGATACAGGAATCTTAAAGAAAAATCAGAAACATATAGTTGAAAGACTTGCTATGAAAATTGATGAAACAGCCTTTGCAACAGATAATTTAATTGAGATTACATACAATTTAGCTGATCATGTTGAAGTTCAGATGGATTCTATTCATAATGTTATAAATGAAATTGGAAATTATTCTGCATTAGCAGAAGAAGTTTACGCTAGCACAGAGAATTCTAAACAAATTGCAGCAGATACCTTGGATATTGCCTATACTGGCAATGATGCTGTGAATAATTCTATTAACGCAATGAAAGAAATAGAGAAATCTGTAATTTATGCTAGAGATGTAGTAAACAATCTAAATGAAAAATCAGAGCATATTAATGAAATGCTAAAGGTAATAAATAATATTTCCTATAATACGAATTTACTTGCATTAAATGCATCTATAGAGGCTGCAAGGGCAGGCGAAGCTGGTCGAGGATTTGCTGTTGTAGCTAATGAAGTAAAAAAGCTTGCGGATAATAGTGCTAGATCAACTAATCAAATAGCTGAAGTAATTAAAGAGATTAATGATGAAGTTGCTAATACAATTAAGGCAATGAATGACAGCATGATTAAGATACAAGAGGGAACAGACATTGCTAATAATACTATGATAGTTTTCAATGAAATCATAGGAGCTGTCAATAACACTACAAAGGTTACTGAAGAAATAAATAACGCTATAGCTAAGCAAACAAAGAGTTTAGAAAATGTAATTGGTTTAACAGCTGATATGACTAACAATTCAAATAAAGTTACATCCCTTGTAGATATTGCATCTCTAAATACTCAATATACTAAGACTTCATTGAATATACTGTCAGGTGTATCTAAAGATCTAAGAGCTGTTTCAGATAGATTATTGAAAGAGATTGAAACAGAAGATTTTCAAGAAACTGTTTTAAATATATCGTTAAACTCCAAACCATTAGAATTTAATCCTCAGCTATCAAATGATCAAGACAGTGCCCAAGTTTTATTTAATATATATGGTTCTCTTCTTTATATTGGTGCCACAGGTGAGGTTTCTCCTGGTATAGCAAAAAGCTGGTATGTGGAAGATGATGGAGTTACTTGGATATTTAGTTTGAGAAGAGGGGCAAAGTTTCATAATGGGAGAGAAATAACTGCAAATGATATTAAGTATTCCTATGAAATGATGATGAATCCAAAACTTCAGTCTCCCAATACTTGGTTTTTAGAGCATATTGAAGGGGCAGAGGCTTATGTCAATGGTAGAGCTAAGGAAATAACAGGTGTTAAAGTACTAGATAAATATAGAATTTCTATTAAGTTGATTAGTCCATATAGTGGATTCCTACTAAATCTAGGTCAGTTTAGTGCATGTATCTTAGCTAAGGAAGATGCTGAAAAGGGAAAATTGACTGGTTGCGGTCCATATATCCTTGAGGAAGTAACTAATGAATACTGTATCCTCAAAGCTTTCCAAGGATATTATGGTGGTGCTCCTTATCAAGATAAAATCATCGTTAACTATAGAGATGATGATATAGTACAAGGATTTATTGAAGGTAAGTATGACTTTGCTACCTTTAATAGCAAAGAAGATCTTGAAAGGATTAAGAAGGTACCGCATACTAGCATAGATTTAAACGATGTAATGGGAACATATTATGTTGGATTTAATTTAGAGGGGAATTCCATATTTGCAAAGAGTAAGGAAGCAAGACGTGCTTTAAATATGGGAATTAACAAAAAGAAAATAATCAGCGATTTATTAGGAGATTTAGGAGAAGAAGCTAAAGGTCCTATTCCTCCTAAAATTATAGATAATGCATATCTTCCAGAATTCCCATATAATCCTTCAATGGCAAAAGAAATACTGAATAAAGAAGGATTATATAAATCAGGACCTATAAAGGTAGTTATAAGAGATGAACTTGAGTCTGCTTTGTTTTATAGAATTAGTGAATGTGTTATTAAAGATTTAGAGGAATTAGGAGTTAAGCTTGAAATAAGTAAAGTTTCTCCTAGAGATTACCTAAAACCTGATACCATTGCAAAATGCCATATATTCATTGGTAGATGGATAGCTGATACAGGAGATCCTGATAACTATCTACAGCCTTTGTTTAATTATAATAATCAAACAAACTTTACAAGATATAATAATCCTAGAGTTATAGAGCTTATGGATAGAGCAAAGGAAATAATAAATCCTAATAGAAAGATGGAAGTATATAAGGATATACAAAGAATTATAGTAGATGATTGTCCATGGGTATTTATCTATCATCCTAAGATAGCATTAGCCTCAAAGAAGGGAATAGTAGGGGCTAGGATGAGTCCTTTGGGAATAATAAATTACGAAAATGTTTTAATTGAATCAGATAACTAATATAAAAGACACTCAAAATGAGTGTCTTTTGGTATAATAGATATAATGATAATTTATTAAATAGTAAGAGGAAGATAATATAATATGAGCAATGTAATTAAGGTATCCGTTAGAAATTTAGTTGAATTTGTTCTGAGATCAGGAGATATAGATAATAGTTTTATGTCGATGTCAAGAGCACTAGAAGGCACTAAAGCCCATCAGAAGGTACAGAAATCTTATGGCTATGAGTATGAGCCGGAAGTTACATTAAAGCATAGTGTTTATTATGATGATTTTACTATAGAACTTCAAGGCCGTGCTGATGGTATACTTACCTATGAAGATGAAGTTATTATAGATGAAATAAAAAGTACTACTAAGGACTTAGAGGATATTGAGGAGAATTATAATGAACTTCACTGGGCACAGGCTAAATGTTATGGATATATTTACTCTCTACAAAATGGTTTGGATCATATACATATTCAGCTTACATATTTTCATATAGAATTGGAAGAGAGGAAAATATTTAAGAGGAGATATACTAAACAGGAATTGGAAGAATTTTTCTTATCTTTAACTGATAAATATATTGAGTGGGCTAGTGTTACTTTTTATTGGAGTGAAACTAGAGATAGTTCTATAAAAAGATTGTTATTTCCCTTTAATAACTATAGAAAAGGGCAAAGGGAGCTTGCAGTAGCTGCCTATAAGACCATAGAAGAAAGAAAAAGCTTATTTGCCCAAGCTCCTACTGGTATTGGTAAAACTATGTCTACTTTATTTCCATCAATTAAGTCTATTGGAGAAGGAATTACATCAAAGATATTCTATCTTACTGCTAAAACCATAACTAGAGAAGTTCCTATAGCTTCTATGGAAATGATGATAAAAAGAGGTCTAAGGGCTAAGACTGTCGTAATTACAGCGAAAGATAAAATTTGTTTAAATGATGAAGTGAAATGTAATCCTAGAGATTGTGCTTTTGCCAAAGATCATTATGATAGAGTTAATGATGCCATAATGGATATCTTTGAGAATGAAGATTTGATCACTAGAGATGTGGCTATTATTTATGCTAATAAGCATAATGTCTGTCCCTTTGAATTTATATTAGATGTGAGCCTTTGGGCAGATGTGATAATATGCGATTATAACTATGTTTTTGACCCTCAGGTATATCTGAAAAGATTTTTTGAAAATCCTATGGAGAACTATGTATTCTTAATAGATGAGGCTCACAATTTAGTAGATAGGTCTAGGGAAATGTTTTCTGCTGAGATAAGTAAAAGTAGTTTTTTAGATATAAGAGATATATTTAAGGAAAAATATCCTCCTATTTATAAGAGCTTAAATAAGGTAAATAGTATATTGAACAAATTGAAGAAGGATTTAGAAATAGAGGGGGAATATTATCAAAGAGAGGGAATAGACGATTTATACTATCCAATTAAGAAGCTTATGACAGTTCTTGAACCTTGGCTTATAGAGGAAAAGAATAATGAAGAATACGATAAGGTTCTGGAACTCTATTTTAATCTAATAACTTTTAATAAGATTTCAGAGTTCTATGATAGCCATTATGTAACATATGTCAAGGAATCATCTAAGGATTTAGTATTAAAGCTATATTGCATTGATCCATCGTATCTTTTAAAAGAAGCATTGTCTAGAGGGAGGAGCAGTATACTTTTTTCAGCTACCTTAACTCCTCTAGATTATCATATGGATCTGCTTGGAGGTAAAGATGGAGACTATAATATAAAGCTTAGCTCACCTTTCCCAAGGGAAAATCTATGTCTTATGGTTGCTGACAGCATCTCTACAAGATATAAGGATAGAGAAAAAACTTATATAGATATTGTAAGATGTATAGAATCCTTTATCGACGCTAAGAGAGGCAATTATTTTGTATTTTTTCCTTCCTATGCTTATATGACTAATGTATATAATTTGATGATGGATAGAAATCAAGATATAAATATAATTATCCAAGATGGCAATATGTCAGAAGTTGAAAAGGAAGAATTTTTGCTGAAATTTGAAGAAGGAAATGATCTTATTGCCTTTGCAGTAATGGGCGGAATATTCTCAGAGGGCATAGATTTAACAGGTGAAAAGCTTATAGGAGCTATAATAGTAGGTGTTGGTCTGCCACAAATTTGCTTTGAAAGAAATATAATTAAAGATTATTTTACTCACAATCTAGGTGAAGGATATGAATATGCCTATGTATATCCTGGTATGAATAAAGTACTACAAGCTGCAGGTAGAGTAATTAGATCTCCTGAAGATAGAGGAGCTATTCTACTTATAGATGATAGATACGGCACTAAAGAATATAAATCTTTATTTCCCAATGAATGGTTAGGAGCTAAAAATATAAGGAATGATATAGCTATGAAAAGGATTCTAGAGAGATTTTGGTGATTAAAAATCTCCTAGAATCCTTTCATATAGTTAATATTTGCTAATCAACATGTCGCAGCCTTGAAACAAGACTTTCCTTTTGAAATAATCTTACTAAAATGCTGGAAACAATAAGCGGAACTATAATGATGATTATAATGTACACCATAAAGTAATATATTGGAAAACGGTAATGAAGATAGGTTGCACCAACATGCTGTAAGACTTCTATTAACCCGTAACCTAGTGTACTACCGAATATCAAAGTGATTATTAAATTTCCAAAAGATAAACTTAATCCTTCAAATTGAATCATTTTTACTAATTGTTTATTACTTAGACCAATGGCTTGAAGCATTGCAAATTCTTTTTTCCTTGAAATAATATTGGTTATTATTGTATTTACTAGATTAATTAAACTGAATAAAATGACGAATCCACTTAATCCTATCATTGATTTATATAATAAATCAAATGACTCCTTATCTTCTATTAGATTTTGTCTTAATGTATGCATCTCTAGTAAAGGGTTTTTATCTATTAACTTATGAAGATTCTCTTCTACTTTGTCTCCTTCAGTTTCAAAATCATTAATAGATACTACCAATGTATCTATTGTATTGAGATCTGGGAATAATAATTCTAGTTTTTCTACTGGCAGCAAAAACCAACCAGAGTGATGTGTCACATTGCTAGGTTTCTCTATAGAACCTGCAATCTTAAATGATTTTTCAACTTCTTTTTTTCCATCAAAATATCTAAAATTAACTTTATCTCCGATTTCAAATTTCCAACCATAGATTTCTTCTGCAACTTTATTATATACAATAAGGATTTCATCATTTTTTATCATTTCATTATAGTCAAATCTTCCTTCTGCCAATGTTTTATTTATTGTATCTATATCTTCTTTAGTAAATGCTGAGAAATGATCTCCTACATTGATTGCGTCTTTATAGTCAAATTTTACGGAGGTTCGATGAAATTCTATGACTTTATTAACCTCTGGTAGTTTATTTATTTCTTGTATCAATTCTTTATCTATTGGATTATCTAATTGAACGCCTGTTACGCCTTTATCCATAGTTTGTACTGTATTATAATCAAAGGAAATAATATATTCCCCAAATTCATATAACCCTTGTCTTGAATATTCTTCTAGAGAAGTTGATACTATTAGTGTTGAACCCATAATAAATAGTACTCCGCCTACTCCGAGAGAAACCAATGTCAAGAAAGATTTATTCTTATTTCTTTTTAGACTTATTTGTGCCATAGAATATGGAGATAGCTTTCTGTGCAAATTCTTTGTTTCTTTTACTCCATTATGTTTATTGCCAGAAAATCTTGATGCTTCCACAGGAGAGATAGAAGAAGCTATTTTAGCTGGTTTTCTAATAGATATAATAATAGTGATATATTCAGCAATTGCCACAATTAAGCTAAGAATAATGGTATATGTCCAACTCCAACCATCTGGATTAATCAAATATGAAACAATCCAAGATATTAACAATCCTACTGGAGTACCCTTAGAAAACATAATTTTTCCTTCTCTTCTTACGATTACTCTAATCTGTTTTTTAGAAGTTCCTATGGTTCTAAGCTGACCAAATCTTTGAATATTTTCTAAAACTGAAATATAAAATACATTATAAACCACCAATATACTAACGAATAGAATTCCTATAGATAGTCCTATAATAAATAAAGCATTTTGTTTTGAAAGGGATAATGAATTGGCGAAGGCGTTATGTGGATTAATGTTTTTTCTTTCAATCCCTGCATATCTTCCAATTCTTCTTACTGTATCCAAAAACTCATTTTCTGACATTCTATCTGCATTTTTTATTTTACAAAGAACTGTGTAAGGGACATCTTTCAACTGTTCTCCACTTTCAGAATACTCCTTAGAAAATAAGACTTGAAAGATATTGGAATTCTCATTTCCTTCAATAAACCCACTTATGTTAAATTCTTCTTCTCGTCCATCCAAAAATTTTATCCGTATAGTATCCCCAATATTTTTTACATTGTGAAATAACTTTAACATAGGTTTATATACTGCGATTTCATTTAATTTTTCAGGATAACTCCCCTGTATTATTGCTGGTGTCTTTATATTCTTTGTATCTTTTTCAAAATAAATTGGATGAATCATTTTAGCCTGTATTTTAAAGCTCTTACCAAACTTTGCCAGAGTCAAAAAATCTATTTCATCAGAGGCTTTTAATTTTTCAATCTGCTCCTCATTAACATCTTCATACATAACATGCTGTACCATATCTAGCTGCCTTTTAATTTTTTGTTCTCTTGCTGATTGGGTAAGAGACATAACTCCTAATAATGAAACAGATAAAATAATAGTTATCAGAATAAAAATATTCCTTGTTCTATTAAATTTGATATTTCTATTAGCCAATTTTCCTATGACTGCTCGATTATTATTTGATATCATTGTCCTACCTCCTATTGATTAGAAATTCTTCCGTCTTCAATTCGGATAATACGATCAGCCAATTGGGCAATTTCATTATTATGAGTGATCATTACAATAGTTTGATTAAATTGTTCACTTGTCTTTTTTAGTAATCCTAATACCTCTGCACTGGTTTTGCTATCTAGATTTCCAGTGGGTTCATCTGCTAAAATAATGGATGGTTTGGTTGCTAAGGCTCTTGCTATTGCTCCTCTTTGTTGCTCTCCTCCTGATAAATAATTAGGAAATCTTCGTTTTTTCTCTTCTAGATGTAACAATTCAATTATTTCGCCTATGTATTTTCCGTCGATTGTTTCTCCATCTAGATCTAATGGTAGAACAATATTTTCATAAAGATTTAGTATAGGTACTAAATTATAATTTTGAAAAACAAATCCTACATTTCTTCTTCTAAAAATAGTTAATTCTTCATCTGAGAACTTAGAAATATCCTTGCCAGTTACAATAACTTTGCCAGATGTAGGATTATCTAAACCACCCAACATATTTAATAAAGTTGATTTCCCTGATCCGGAGGTTCCAACAATAGCGACAAATTCGCCTTTTTCTATTCTTATATTCACTCCGTCTATGGCTTTTACAAGGTTAGACTCTTTTCCATAATACTTTTTTAAGTCAATGGTTTCTAATATATCCATATCTGTATTCCTCCTTTTCTTAATCTAACTCTATCAAGTAAATATAACAGAAATATAACAAAAAATATTTTTTATTAAAAAAAACAATACCAATACTAACTTTTCTGTTAGAATTGGTATTGAATATAATCTTTATAACTCATTTGGTAAAAAGATAGAAAAAGTAGAGCCTTCTCCTAGAGTAGAAGATACTTTTATATAGCCGCCTTGTCTCTGAATGATTTCTCGTGATAGATACAACCCAATTCCAACTCCTTCTTCATCACAACCATTTTCTCCCCTAAAAAATCTTTGAAATATTTTTCCGAAATATTCTTCTGATATACCTATACCTTCATCTAGGACATCAATTTTTGTATACATTTCCCATCTGTATACTTTAATTTCCATTTTGGTATTCTCTGGCGAATACTTTATTGCGTTTTCTAATATATTAAATAGTGCTTCTGCCGTCCATTTTTTATCATGTGGTAAAATATAATTTTCTGGACAACTCACAAGAATTTCTATGTTTTTTCTTGCTGCTTTTACTGTAATACCAGATATAGCTTCTACAATTGTATCAAATAAATTGTAGGAGGTTTTATTTAATTGGATTAAACCTGTTTCTAGTCTTGATGATTTAATCATAGATTCTAATAAAAAACCTATTTTATCTAGCTGTCCTTCCATAGATTTTAATAGTTGATCCTTATGTTCTTTGGATATTCTTTCATTTTCTAAAGCTGTTTGTAGCATTTTTAAATTGGTCATAGGTGTTTTTACCTGATGAGAAACATCTGAAATTAGACTTTGTAAGTTCTTTTTTTCTTTTATTCCTCGTAGGGATTCATCCTGCCAAATCTCCCATAATCGTATTATCTTTTTATTAACTTTTGAATCAAAGGTTTCATGTAAAGTCTGTAGCTCATTTAATTTTTTATAATCCCGATTGATTAGATGGCTTAGTGAATCATTGAAGGAACTGATGAATTTCATATACTGATTAACAGATTTTTGTGTGCTGCGATAAAAAATCAACATAATAGTAAAATAAGTAATCAAGGAGAATAATAATAGTTTAATATTATAAAAATAGGAAATTAAAAAAATATGATATATAACTCCTATGATAATGACACTGAGTATTGTAGAAAAATTCCTATTCTTCATAGGCATCTCCTATCCATTGATAACCAATTCCATAGATTGTTTTAATATATTTTTTATCTTTGGTCTCAATCTTTGTCCTAATTCGACTAATCATCATAGTCAAGGCATTTTCGTCAACATATTTTTCATTATTATCCCAAAGCTTTTCTAACAATAGATTTCTTGTAAGAACCATTTTATAATTGATAACAAATAAATATAATAGATTAAATTCTCCAGTAGTCAATTCAAGATTTTCTCCTTGTAACTTAGCGGTTCTATTTGTGAAATTTAATAATAAGTTTCCATCATCATAGATATGTTCTGTATTTTTTTTATCAGTATTCTTTAATAAGATTCCTATTTTCTTAAGAAAAACACTAACATGAAATGGCTTCGTGATATAATCTTCTCCTCCTAATTCATAGCCCTTTAGCATATCACTTTCCATATCATTCGCAGTTAAAAATATAATAGGAGTTGTTATTTTACCTCTCCATATTTTACATAATTCAAAACCACTTCCGTCAGGAAGGTTTATGTCTAGTATAATCAAATCAAAACCATCTTTTGAGAGATAATCTTCTGTAGACTTTATATTATGGGAAGAGATAACTTCATATCCTTCTGCCGTTAAATGGTAGGCTAAGGTTTGATTTAGTAGTTTATCATCTTCTACTAATAATATTCTTTTCATTTTTATTCCCCCCTATCCGATACAGAGCTATTTTAATCATATTATATACCATACTCTATATAACTAAAATAACATTTCTATGCTGTTGTGTAAGATATTGTCCAGATTCTTGTATATATTCCTTATATATTGGATCCATTTAATTGAGATTAAATTAGAACATACACTATATTAATATAATAAATTTGGATAGGCTGTTCCACTATTAGGTGAAAATATAGTAAAATGGAAGAGAATTGAATTTATAAGAAGGATATTGGAGTTATATAACATCTGGAGTTTTTATTATTGAGATAGAGGTATAATAAGGCTATATGGAGTATGTGACAATACTCAATTGTAAAAATATGAAACATCCAATGGAAGAAAGAAAAAATAACTGTGGAGAAGAGGAAGCTATGAGAATTATTATTTCACCTGCTAAAAAGATGAGAATAGATTCTGATGACCTTGGGCATCGTCATATTCCAGAATTTATAAAGGATGCAGAAATCCTGCTTACCTATTTACAGGGACTAAACTATAAAGAAGTGAAATCAATATGGAAATGCAATGATAAAATTGCAATGCTTAATTATGAGCGTATTAGAAATATGGATTTACATAGAAATCTGACACCTGCCATTCTATCCTATGAGGGAATTCAATACCAGTATATGGCTCCCGGAGTATTTGAAGAAGGGGAACTAGAATACATAGATGAGCATTTACGTATTCTATCTGGGTTTTACGGAATATTACGTCCCTTTGATGGTGTTGTTCCATATAGGCTGGAAATGCAGGCTAAACTTATAGATTGGCATTTTAATTCACTATACCAATTCTGGAACGATAAACTTGCTAAAAAACTTTTTTCACAAAGTAAGTGTATTGTAAATCTGGCATCAAAGGAGTATAGCAAATGTATATTCAATTACTTAGATGAAGGAATGAAATTTATTACCTGTGTATTTGGTGAACTAATTAATGGCAAGGTAGTTGAAAAAGGAACCTTTGCTAAAATGGCAAGGGGAGAAATGGTACGCTTTATGGCAGAAAAACGAATTAAAAATGTAGAGGAGATAAAAGATTTTGATAGACTTGGCTACATTTTTAAGCATGAGTTATCTAATGAGAATACTTATGTTTTTATTAAAAATAACAATGAAGGTTAAGCTATAATAGATAGAATATACATTATAGATTGAATTATAATTTGAATAGAAGAGCATTTATGAGCACAACCTTATGATACTTGTAAATACTATGGCTTTTCTGTATAATTGTTCTATCAATAAAAAGATAGATATTATTTAATGGTAGGTGGATTATGGTAAAGAAAAATGATTTAATTGAATTTGAGATAAAAGAAGTAGGTTTTCCTAATAAAGGTAAAGCTGTATTTGAGGAGCATAATATTAAGTTTAAAGGTGGAATAGAAGGGCAAAAGGTACAGGCGAGGGTAAGTAGAAAGAGAAAAGGCTATATTGAGGCTAAACTAGTAAATGTACTTGAAAAATCTCCGCTTGAGACTGAAATATCCTGTCCTCATTTTGGATTCTGTGGTGGCTGTACTTATCAGTCATTATCCTATGAAAACGAATTAAAATTAAAAGAAAGGCAAGTAAAAGCCTTATTTGAACAAGAGGGACTAGATATTAATTTCTTAGGAATAGAGAAAAGTCCAGTAGTTGGCGGATATAGAAATAAAATGGAATATACCTTTGGTGATGAAGAAAAGGATGGTCTATTAGCATTAGGACTTCATCGTAAGGGCAGATTTTATGAAGTAGTTAATGTGGGAAATTGTAATATAGTAGACAATGATTTTACCACAATACTTGCAGCAGTTCTTAACTATTTTCAAGAATTAAATACAACTTATTATAATAAAAGATCCCACTCAGGATTTTTAAGACATTTGGTAGTTAGAAAGGCTTTATCTACGGGAGAAATACTTGTAAATCTAGTAACATCTAGTCAGGGAGAATTAGATAAGGAAGGATTTATAGATAGACTAATCAATCTTTCGACTGTAGGTAAGATAACAGGAATTTTTCATACTACTAATGACAGTTTATCTGATGTAGTAAAGGCAGATAAACTTGATTTACTATATGGTAAGGATTATATCATTGAAGAAATGTTGGGATTGAAATTTAAGATATCGCCATTCTCTTTCTTCCAGACCAATACCTTTGGTGCTGAGAAATTATATTCTATGGTAAGGGAATTTGCAGGAGATATAGATGATAAAATAGTTTTTGACTTATATTCAGGCACAGGTACTATTGCGCAAATAATGGCGCCTGTGGCGAAAAAGGTAATCGGTATTGAGATAGTAGAAGAAGCAGTAGAGAAAGCTTGTGAAAATGCAAAGCTAAATAATTTAGATAATGTAGAATTTATAGCTGGGGATGTACTAAAGGCTGTAGATGAACTAAAGGAAAAACCAGATTTAATAGTTATAGATCCACCAAGAGATGGAATTCATCCAAAGGCTATAAATAAGATTATAGATTTTAATCCAGAAGTATTCGTATATGTATCTTGTAATCCAGTTACTTTAGTAAGGGATTTAAAGGTATTTATTGAAAGAGGATATAAAATAGAGAAGGTTAAATGTATGGATCAGTTCCCGAGAACTCCTCACGTTGAGTGTGTGGTAAGACTATTGAAAAGTTAGTCTACATGATGCAACTAAGAATAAATCTAGTAGTATTAGCAAACAACATTAGTATATTAGCCAAGTCCATGAAACAAGGAAAAATTCTAATTGTTTTTTTCTACAGTAATTTTACACTATCTACAGGTTGTTCTAAGTTGCATTAATGTTGTAAAAGTAATTATATATTATTATAAATAATTAGCAATTGGAAAGGGTTTTCAAAATGAAAAAATTATTAAGGATGTATTCATATTTGATACAGCCAACTATATATAAGATTACATCAAGGGCATTTTTAGGAATTACTTTTTCACTACTTTGGAATCATTTTACAAATAAGAATGAAACATACATAATGGTTGAAAAAGCATTCTTTTTTGTGGGAGTTGTTCTATTAACTATGGCATGGTTTAGCTATCTAAAGTTAGATGGAATTAGTATTGGCATGGCAAGGAAGGGTAACAAGGGAAAAGATAAGTCAGGGCATCAATCAAAGAACATAATTGACTTTTTAGAAGAAGATGTTACAAGTGACGAGCTTGAAGAAGAGGATGAAATATTATCAGCAATGATAGCTAATATTTTTACAGGGATTTGTTTTTTAATTCCTTCAATAATCGCTATATATTTATAAATGATTGTTGGTTTTCAAAAATATAAAATAAAAAACTAGATAGATTATGTCTATCTAGTTTTTTATAGCATAAGGATATTATATAAAATTTATCAATTAAAATATAAATTATCATAAATGAAATTAAATATACATCTGAACTAATAAAATTAAAACAAATATTTATGAATAACTTAAATTAGTGGATATGGAATTTTGGGGGAGTTATGTAATTTATTGGCATTTATAAGAGTGTTAAGCCATTTCAAATCTGATTGACAATGTAGATTGTTTTTGATAAACTATTTTCAAAAGTATAATCAATGTTCAGAATATTACCAATAACTTTTATTTTCCAAATAGTAAATATCCACATCAAAATTATGGTAAAATGAATGATTATATTTTGTTACTTTTTTATTAAAAAAAGGGGGAAATATTATGAAAAAGTCAAAGTTCAAGTTATTATCATTGATTTTAGTATTAGTTTTAATGCTTAGTGCTTGTGGCAGTGGAGGTTCAAAGACTACTGATACTAGTGACAATGGTAGCAACGATGTTGTTAACAATGAAGAACCAAAAACAGCTAAAACTATTAAGGATTTAGTTATATCTAAGGTACAAACCAGAGAACTAGAAACATTCAATATTTTATATAGCCAAAGAGCTGAAGACTCTGAAAACTTGACTAATTTACTTGATCCATTGCTAGAAGTGGATACATATGGTGAATTGGTTCCAGGAATAGCAGAAGAATGGGGTACAGAAGATGGCGGATTAACATGGACATTTAAAATTCGTGATGGCGTAAAATGGGTAGGTATGAATGGTGAGGAAAAAGCAGCTCTTACAGCAGAAGACTTTGCAACAGGACTTGAGTGGATTCTTAATTTCCATAAAAACGATTCATCAAATACATCAATGCCAATTGAAATGATAAAAGGCGCTGAAGAGTATTATGAGTGGACAAAAACTCTTTCGGCAGAAGAAGCAAAAGCTTTAACAGCGGAAGCGGGTTCAAAGTTCCGTGAAATAGTTGGATTAGAAATAGACGGTAATAAATTAGTTTATAAATGTATAACAGAAAAACCATATTTTGATACAGTAGCAACTTATAACTGCCTATATCCATTGTCACAACAAATGGTTGATGAACTAGGTGGAGCAGACAATGTCAGATCTATGAATAATGAAAACATGTGGTATAGTGGAGCTTATACAATGACCCAATATATCCAAGGTAATGAAAAAGTATTTACTAAAAATCCATTATATTGGGACAAAGCAGCAAGTTTATTTGATACAATAACTATAAAAATGGTTGAGTCTCTAGATGTAGCATATCAATTGTATCAATCAGGAGAAATTGACTATGTTCAATTAACAGAAAGTCAAGTAAATACAATAAGTAAAGATAAAAATCACCAATTCTATAACTATTTAGTACCAGACGTACTATCTAAGTACTCATTTCAAATCCATTTTAACTTTAATAAAAATAAAGAAGATGGAACACCTGATACAAATTGGAATACAGCAATTGCAAATAAAGCATTTAGACAAACTTGGTACTATGGATTAAATTTAGAAAATTATTATAAGAGACAAAATCCCTTAGACCCATATATAGGAGAGAATAATTTCTATACCATGAAGGGCTTAGTATATACTTCAGACGGTACAGAATATACAGAATTAGTTAGACAAGAAATGGGCTTACCAGAACTTAATGGAAAGAAAATGGTGAGACTAGATGAAGCAAAAACAGCTGCGTTAAAGAAACAAGCTATGGAAGAATTAACAGCATTAGGTGTTACTTTCCCAGTAGAAATTGATTATTATATCGCAGCAGGTAACCAAACTGTTTTAGATACAGCTAACGTATTAAAACAAATATTCTCAGAGAGCTTGGGAGATGATTTTGTTAAATTTAATATAAAAACTTATGTATCATCAATAAGAAAAGAAGTTGTACAGCCGCATCTTCACTCAATAGCAATTAACGGATGGGGTGCAGACTATGGTGATCCACAAAATTATCTAGGACAGGAAACCTATGGCAATGACAATGCTTATTATTCAGCAAACTATTCATATATAAATGATATAACAGAAGAGACAGAAGCAAACAAGGAATTACTTGCAGCTTATAAGGAATTTACTAAATTAGTAGAAGCAGCAGATGCTATAACCACTGATCTAGATGCTCGTTATAAGGCTTATGCAAAGGCAGAAGCATACATGCTAGAAAATGCATTTGCTGTACCAGCTATGTATCAGCAGATGGTTGCATTGGCTAAATATGACAACACTAGTAAAATGAATGCCATGTTTGGTATACAAAATGAAAAATTTAAAAATATCAGAACAAATTCTGATGGATACACTACAGAAGAAGCTGCAGCTCTTCAAGATGCACATAATGCAGGTAAGAAATAGGACGGTGACTATATATGGTTAAATATAGTGCTAAAAGACTGTTACAATCTATTGTAACAGTCTTACTAATAGCAACAATAGTATTTTTGCTTATGAGAATGCTTCCAACGGATTATTATTTTACTGAAGAACAGTTGATGAAGTTTACAGAAGAACAGAAAAATGAACAATTATTAGCTGCAGGATTACTAGATCCTATACCAAAACAATTAGTCGATTTTTATGGGAAATTAGTTCGTTTTGATTTTGGGGAATCCCGAAGAATTCAAAATGGTGTACCTGTAGTTAAAATCATATCTGATAGATTTGCTATATCTATGAAACTAGGAATAATGGCACTAGGTATTTCATTAATTACTGGAGTTACAATGGGTATGATGCAATCAAGGTTTAAAGATAAACTAGGAGATCATATTGGTACAACCTATACTATTTTCGCTAATGCGGTGCCGCCATTGGTATCATATTCATTGATCTTAATATTTGGTACAAGACTATTAAAATTACCATCGATGTATTCTACAAGAAATCCAGGACCATCAAGTATATTACCAGTTATATGTTTATGTATAAGTAGTATTGCATGGTGGGCACTATGGACTAGAAGGTATATGGTAGATGAAATAAATAAAGATTATATAAAACTAGCAAGAATAAAAGGAATGTCTACTAGAAAAATAATGGGCAAACATATACTTAGAAATGCATTTGTACCATTGGCACAGTATTTGCCAATGTCATTTCTAACAACCGTAGGCGGTTCAATCCTTGTGGAGCGTTTTTTCTCTATACCAGGGATGGGTCCTTTATTAATTGATTCAATAACTAGATATGACTTAAATGTTGTCCAGACAGTAACTATTTTATATGCAACTCTAGGTATATTAGGTGTATTTTTTGGAGATATACTTATGATGTTAATTGACCCAAGAATTACACTTACCAGTGAAGGAGGTTCTAGATAATGACTGCTCATATTAAAACATTAGAAGAAGAAATAATAAATGAAGATGAGCTTTTTCACTTTGTAGAGTATTCTCCGGAAGCTGCAGAAAAAATTGGATATTCAGATTATTCCTATTGGAAGTCTGTATTTCAGAACTTTTTAAAGAAAAAATCAGCAGTAATTTTAAGTTTTATATTTTTTGCATTGGTAATATTTTCTTTTATAGCTTTAAGAATAGGCAAATATGATTATGCATCCTTAGTTCCAGATACTACAAAAGGATTTTTTAGCCCAAACTCTGAGTATTGGTTTGGGACAGATAACTTAGGCCGTGACTATTGGTCTCAAGTTTGGTATGCTTCTCAGATATCTATTAAACTAGCTTTAATAGTTGGCTTAGGAGAGTGTATATTAGGTGTTATTATTGGCTGCCTATGGGGATATGTTAGAAAATTAGATAGATTTTTTACAGAGTTGTATAATCTAATAAACAATGTTCCAAATATAATATATTTAACCTTAATTGCACTTATGGTAGGACAAGGCTTTTGGATTATGGCATGTTCTCTTATTGCATTTGGTTGGTTAGTAATGGCAAGAAACGTACGGAACCTAGTTATGATTCATAGAGATAGAGAGTATAATCTTGCATCTAGATCATTAGGTACACCTACATGGAGAATTTTATTAAAAAATATTCTGCCACAATTAATAAGTGTTATTATACTAAGATTGGCATTGTCAATACCACAAACAATTGCCACAGAATCAATGTTATCATACTTGGGACTCGGGCTTGATATAAATACACCTTCATTAGGTATATTACTTAGAAATGCTAGAACATTCTTCTTGGATTATCCATATTTATTGGCATTCCCAGCAGCTATTGTATCTATTATTTCTATAACATTCTATCTTTTAGGAAATGCGTTTTCTGATGCAGCAGATCCAAGAAATCATGTATAAATTTAAGAACAGGAGGAAGAATCAATGGCAAAAAAACTAATTTTATCCGTAAAAGATGTTGAGATTCAATTTAGTTTACGTGGACAAAAATTAAAAGCAATCCGTAACTGTTCTCTAGATTTATATGAGGGTGAAACATTAGCAATTGTAGGAGAATCAGGTTCGGGAAAATCCGTATTTACAAAATCTTTTGTAGGTATGTTAGATGCCAATGGTAGTATTACCAATGGATCTATTATGTACAAAGGAGAAGATATTTCAAAATATAAGACAGAGAAAGAATGGCTTAATATTAGAGGTAAAGAGATAGCTATGGTAATGCAAGATCCTATGACTTCCCTTAATCCATTAAAGGTTGTAGGAAAGCAGATTCAGGAAAGTATAGAGTTGCATCAAGGTTTAAGGGGAGAAGATGCTAAAAAGATTGCAATTAATATGTTGGAGAAGGTAGGAATTGATGATCCAGAACGTCGTTATAATCAGTATCCACATGAATTTTCAGGTGGTATGAGACAGCGTGTAGTTATTGCCATAGCAGTAGCTTGTCTTCCCCAAATATTAATTTGTGATGAGCCAACAACGGCTTTAGATGTTACAATTCAAGCTCAGATATTAGATTTAATTCGTAGTTTACAAAGAGAATTCAATATGACAGTTATATATATAACTCATGATTTAGGCGTTGTAGCCAATGTAGCTGAACGTGTAGCAGTTATGTATGCTGGTCAGATAGTAGAATATGGACTTATAAATGAAATATTTTATAATGCATGGCATCCATATACTTGGGCGTTATTGTCATCACTACCTCAGTTAACTGTAAAAGGCGAAGCATTGCCATCTATAGAGGGAACTCCACCAAATTTATTCCATGAAATAAAAGGTGATGCATTTGCTCCTCGTAATAAAAGAGCATTAGCAATAGATTTTGTAAAGGAACCACCATTCTTTAGTGTATCCGAGACTCACAAGGCAAAAACTTGGTATTTAGATCCAAGATCTCCAAGGATAGAACAGCCAGAGACTATTCAAAGATTACGTGCTCATAGCCATAATATAGGGAGGAGTTAAAGGATGACAGAAAGAGAAAAATTAATTGAATTAAAAGATTTGCAGATAACATTTGGAAAAGGGAAAAAGAAATTTGTAGCAGTAGATGATGTTAACTTTCATATTTATAAAGGTGAAACTTTTTCCTTAGTAGGGGAGTCAGGCTCTGGAAAAACTACCATAGGTCGTGCTATATTAAGATTAAATCCAACATCATCAGGTGAGATTTATTTTAAAGGGCAAAAGATAAATGGCAAAATTTCTAAAGAATTAGATGAAGAAGTTATCAGAAAATGTCAGATGATATTTCAAGATCCTATGGCTTCTCTAAATGAAAGAGCAAAAGTTGAATATATAATATCAGAAGGATTATTAAATTTTCGTCTATATAAGGATGATAAAGATCGGGCAGAAAAGGTTCAAAAAGCATTACTTGAAGTAGGTCTTTTGCCAGAGTTTGCTTCTCGATTTCCACATGAATTTTCAGGTGGTCAAAGGCAACGTATTGGTATAGCAAGGGCATTAGTTATGGAACCGGAGTTTATAGTAGCAGATGAACCCATATCAGCATTAGATGTTTCTATTCGTGCACAGGTTCTTAATTTACTAAATGAACTTAAAAAAGATAAAGAATTAACATATTTATTTATTTCTCATGATTTATCTGTAGTACGTTTTATATCTGATAGAATCGCAGTTATAAGTAAAGGTAGAATAGTGGAGTTAGCAGAATCTGAAGAATTATTTAGACATCCTTTACATCCATATACAAGAGCTTTACTATCAGCAGTACCACAGCCAGATCCAGAAATAGAAAAGAATAAAAAGCTAATTGTTTATGATCCGTCAGTTCATGATTACTCTGTAGATAAACCAATTTGGGAAGAAATTATTAAAGGACATTTTATCTATGGAAATCAACGTGAACTTGAACAATATAGAAGAGAAATTGCTATAATGGATGCAATATAGAATAATATTAATGATTTTAAATACACCTTAGAAAGATAGATATCTTTACTAAGGTGTATTTTTGTGTATTCATTAGAAATAAAGAGTTCAATGATTAATAGTGGTTCTATTGGAGCTGCTTGAAGTTTTATTGCGTGCAATTGACCGCTAAAGTAGTAAATGAAGCACAGCAAGGATAGAAATCTATTGAGTAAATCCAATTCAATATTGCTTTCTAAATGAATATAAATTAAACTAAAGGTATGTAGCATAACTGCACTTGATAATCATTCAACAAATATGTTTAAAAAATATAAAACAAATAAAAAGGGAGGGAGTTACCAAGGAATAGAGACATTACAAAAATGTTCAAATTATAGATTTTTATAAATCTTTGGTAGCAATAAAATGAATAGAAAGTTATTTGATAAAACGAGAACAAGGTTATTAGGATTAATAGCTTTTATTGCAACTGGAGGGGGATTGATTATCTCAACAGCAGCTAATGAAGAAAACTTTTATAAGACAGAAATTTTAATAATTTTTGGATGTTTCTTTGCTATAAGTTTAGCGGATCACTTTAGAAAATTGATAGAAAGAGACGACAAAAGTAGGGTTAATAAAAGAAATTTATATGTTCTGATATGTTCATTTATAGGGGTTACTTTAACATGGTTTATAAATCATAAAATGGGATACGGAGCAGTTATTGCTAATGGATTAGTAGGTGTAATGGCTGCTATATTTCTTCCAAACGACTTGGCTGGTATAACATATACATCATCCTTTGTTGGGATGAGTTCATTGGCAGTAATACCTTCTATGGCAGCAGCTGCACTAGGAAGTTTGATAGTAGGACTAATTCTTTTAGCTACTGCGGAAATTTATGCAGGCATCGGTGGAAAAGGTGGAACTACCGCAGCATTGTCTACAATAATTACGAAAGCAATAATGAGAATTTTTAGTTAGGAGGTATTACATGGAGGAAGTGATTATTTTAATAATATCAATAGCTGCAGGCATGGCTACTTATATAGTATCCAATATTTTAAAGAGAGGAGCGGTTATTGCTTCAGCCATCATAACTTTGGTGTCGGGGCTTATGCTTCCCTATTTTTTTCCTTTAATGGGTGGTGTATTGGCAACAGCTGCAGCCTGTTCTTCTTATGCTGGAATGATTTCCGTTGAAAATGCATTAAATCTTTTGGAAATGGCTGTAATATCTTTAATGACAGGAATATTGTTTATAGCAGCTAGAAGTGCATATGCAGGTATTGGTGGAAGGCTCGGTACAATAGCCGCTATATCATGTTTTGCATGGCTGGGCTTTAAGAAGGTATTTGTAGGGATAGATGAATAGTCTGAGAGCTAAATCTTTGTTATATAAAGTCTGAAGTGCAAATGGTAAAACGGAGGGAGCAATTTATGAAGATTAATAAAACAAAATTAATAGCATATTGTGGGATGATAGCCTTGTTAGCTAGCTTGATTGTAGGTTTATTAGGATTTTCATACAGCACCAAAGAAATGGATAATATTAAAAATCAATTGTTAAAAAAGAATGTTGAAAATAATATAAATTTAACAATGAAATATATCAATAACTCTTATGGTACATTAACTCAAGGAGATGGAACTTTACTTGATAGTGATGGTAACAGTATAGAAGGTAGATTTGGAGTGGTAGATACTGTATTAGAAGATTTAGGAGATAAGTCTTCTATTTTTGTTAAAGTTAACGATGACTTTAAAAGAATTTCAACAAATATTATGTCTGAGGAAAACGAAAGGGCAATAGGTACATTCTTAGGTACTGACCATAATGCATATCAAACAGTAATGAATGGAGAGTTATATATAGGGGAGGCAGAAATACTAGGTGAAAGCTATTATACGGCTTATCAACCGATAAAAGATAAAAATAATAATATAATAGGGTTATTGTTTGTAGGTACACCAACAAGAATATTGGATAATATTATAAAAGTACATGATGCTACAATGAGTAAAATCAACATATTAATTATTGTATTAAGAGCTATTTCACTAGGTTCATTAATTGCATTGGCCAGTGCATCTGTAAGGGATAGAGAATTAGATGGGCAGGACTTAGCAAAAAGATAGAATAAATTAAGATAATAGTTAGCAAATTATAAAGTTAGTATAAACTATATCTACTGTTAATAGTTTATATAACTTTTATCATTATAATCCATTCCTACGATGCAATAATCTGGTTTCTGATTTTCTTCCAATATAATATCATCTGTTTTATTGATAAATAAAAAAATGATTGAAAATATGACATTGCAAGAATTGAAAGGGGTTTCCATGAACTGAAATGAAATACATATCCTGAAGAAGCAGATGTACGTCTCATATCAGGAATGTCCAAGAACACGAGAGTAGCGAAATGTGATTGGTAACATTCTACGGCGGAGAGTATAATTCTGATGACGTATTATGGCGACAAGAAGAAATAAGGTGGCAAACAAATGAATTTCTTTCTCTATATTAAAGAGAACTTATATCCCATGTAAGGAGGATAAGTATGAAAAACTTTCAAAGAAAAGACCTAATGTTTTCATTATGCGGTTTGAATTGCGAACTTTGTACTATGAAATTGGATAATTACTGCCCGGGTTGTGGTGGAGGTGCAGGTAATCAGGGTTGTGCTATTGCCAGGTGCAGTTTACAGCACGGAAACATTGAATACTGCTATCTTTGCCATGAATATCCTTGTGAAAAATATAAAGGCATAGATGAATTTGACTCTTTTATTACCCACCGCAATCAGCTTAAAGATATGAAAAAAGCGCAGAAGATAGGTACAGAGCAATATAATTCTGAATTAATAGAAAAAGCTGAGATACTAAAACATTTGCTCGCAAACTATAACGATGGACGTCGAAAAAGCTTTTTTGGTATAGCTGTAAACCTTTTAGATTTGCATGATCTGAAAAATATTATAGAACAAATCAATTCCAAGACCGCATATGAAAATTTAACGCTAAAAGAAAAAGCAAGTGTTGCAGTAACAGTTTTTCAAACTGTTGCAGAACAGAAAAATATTGTCTTAAAGCTTAACAAAAAGCATACAAAGAAGTAATATATTTCAGTAACAAATATTTGATTAATGATTAAATAGGCTAAGCCTTAGGTTTCTTAAGACCTATAGACTTAGCCTATTTTTTGAACACAAGGGGACGGTTATTGTGTGTTAATTTTTGTATTATCAAAATTGCCCTTTTGATTTATCTGGAAAAGAAGTAATATGTAGTTTCACTATTGACTTGATTCAAATGACACAAGAGAAACGTCCTCTTGTGTCCCTAACAGGTCAAATTGTTATCGAAGGAGTTGAATATGGTCAGTTTGATGAAGCGGAAGTAGAAGCAAATCCATACGAAGAAGAGCCTGTAATTACAAAGAAGAAAACTCGTAAAGGATATTCAAGAGAAAAGGCTTTGATTAATCTTCCAGAAGAAGATAGAGTATTGAAGGAGATAAAATCTGTAAAATTGATGGAGATAATTTACACTATGCAGGAAAGAAGTATATGCGTAGTGAAATTGAATATATCCCTGCAATCATGAAACTTGTACATATCTATGAAGAAAATTGTGAATGTAGAATCTGTCGTAAAGAAGAAAGAACATATCTTAAACAAGCTAAAGCAGATACTCAACTTCTACAGCATTCCATGGCATCACCATCTAGTGTTGTGTGGACTATGTACCAGAAATATGTTAATCATGTTCCTTTATACCGTCAAGAAAAGGACTGGCAAAATCTCGGAATGGAAATCAAAAGGAGCACACTATCCAATTGGATAATTAAAACATCAGATGAATGGTTACATAAAATAGCCATAAGACTCCATGAAGAGCTTCTTAAAGACAATTATCTACATGCTGATGAAACTCCCATTCAAGTAATGAATGAAGAAGGTAAGAAAAATACCGCAAAATCATACATGTGGGTATACACAACAAGTAGCCATAGCAGCAAGCAGATTCGGATTTTTGAATACAGTTCTGGTCGTGCAGGTGTAAATGCAGCAGACTTCCTAGATGGATATAATGGATATCTCCATACAGATGACTATAAAGGTTATGGAAAGATAGAAGGGGTTACTAGATGCCTCTGTTGGAGCCATGCTAGAAGATATTTTACAGATGCTATTCCAAAAGACATAAAAAGTCCAGAAGCAACATTACCAACACAAGGTTTGGCATATTGCAATAAACTTTTTGAAATCGAAGAGAAACTAAAAAATTTATCACCAGAAGATCGTAAAGAAGAGCGCCTTAAATTGGAGAAACCAGTATTGGAGACTTTTGGGTCATGGGTTGATTTAAATATAAATGGAGTATTGGCAAAATCTAAGATTGACCAAGCTTTACAATATGTAAAAAATCAACAATCTAGCTTAATGACATATTTGGAAAATGGGAATTGTGAAATTTCAAACAGCCTTGCAGAAAACAGCATACGCCCATTCACTGTGGGAAGGAAAAATTGGCTTTTCGCAGGAAGTCCAAAAGGAGCAACAGCAAGTGCAACAGTTTATACTCTAGGAGAAACAGCAAAAGCAAATGGATTAAATCTTACAACTTTTACTTGCTGCATTACCTAAAGATAATATTCTAATAGATAATTTACTTCCGTGGAATCCGCAAGTCCAAGAAGTGTGTAAAATTAAATAAATTAGATAAAATATGAATGCAGCCATTTAGATGTGATATTGGCTACATTCATTATATATACATGTGATTATTTATCGCTTACTTTTAAATCTTACAAATAAAGAAAAAGCAAGCCTTAACAGACTCGCTCTTTTTTTTAAGAGCTGTTGTTTTTACAACAACTCCTTTATATTTATATATTGATCAAAAATTTTATAAACTACGCTTAATTAACAACTAGCGGTAACAATAGTATTAATAGTTAACGGCTTTTTGTGGAAGATAGTTGGCTCACTAGCAAGCTGAACCGCCACCGCCGCCACCACCGCCGCCACCACCGCCGCCACCGCCGCCACCTCCGCCTCCGATGCCTCCGCCTCCGCCGCCGTCGAAGCCACCATCACTTGACATCGGACTAATTCCAGAACCTGGTAGGGAAGTAAATAGCTTGATAAAATCTAAATCAATATCCATAAGGTCTCCTAAATTAATATTATCCATTACTTAACCTCCTTTTTGTAATAAATACAACTTACTTTAGGTATAGCTAAACAACTTTTACATACATTTACGTAGACACAATCATTACATAAATAATTTTTAAAAGATAACTTGTGTCTTTTGCCAGAAAAGAAGCTATCAATGTTATTATATGTTGTATCTATTTTCCGACAATTAAAAATATTAAATTTTTGATCAACTATATATATATCCTTAGTTCCTGTACAGTTTATACAGTCCTTTTTCTTTAATATTTGGTTCATTACATCATCGATTAATATATTATGTTCAATAAAAAAAGGTATCCATAAATGCTCTTTAAAGCTATAAAAAATTTTAGGCACTAATCTATTTTCTTGGTTAAAATAAAAATGTGATTTATCGCAAAACACCTTATTAAGATAATCAATATTCTTTTCAAATAATATAACTAAATCATCTTCTGTTAAGACATTTTCTAAATCGGAAGCACTCCAATACCTTCCCCATGTAAAATCATCAATAATAAAATTTTCATTTAGCAAGAAATCGAATAAGGAAATTATTTCTTGGTTATTCTTTTTTGATGCGGTAAAATGAATACGTACCATAGAATTGTTTTCTTTAAGTAATTGTATTCCTTTTAAAGCTGTTTTAAAACTTCCTTTACCGCGTATATAATCATTAGTTTGTTCTAAACCATCTATGCTCAACATAATATCGTTACTATTATTTATTACGCTTTCTATGCGTTCCCAATTATTGACTATCTCATTAGGATTGCATTTAAGCCCATAAGTAACATTATTTGTAAGACAGAAGTCAACTAAGGCATCAATTTGAGGATATAGTAAAGGATCTCCGCCTATAAAATCAACTTTTAGTTTTTTATTAAGACGAGTTGCTAAATCTTTGCTTTTTAAAATAAAATCACAACATTCTTCAAAATCTATATCGCCCATTGTAGGAATTTCATGGAAATAGCAATGAGTACATTTATTACCGCATCTATTTGTAATATGGATTTGGAAATAAAGTAAATCAGAAAAAAAATTGTCTCTATCCAAAACCCATTTATTTATGTATAGTTTTAGTTTCTTATCTAAGTCTAGTATCATTTTCACCCTCACAATCTATAAATACTAAATTAATAAAACACTTAAAAAATAGATAATTATATGTTAAAATATATAATAATATAGTATAGCACAAAAATCCTTAAAACAAAAGAAGTTTATAGTGCATTTTTATAGGACTTGGATATTCCATAAAAAATTAATTGATAATAAAAAGAAGCATATTATGATTATTAATCATGATAAATTAAAATTAAAGGGTTGATCTTGAGTGAAACATTTTAAAAATTGCCTTAATTTCTTAAAGACGATTTGTAATATTAATATTGTTTATTTTATTTTTACATGTATTTGCATAACTTGTATGAGTATTGTAAATATTAGTGCTGCATATATAATGAAGAATATAATATATACATTAAACGATAAAAACAAGCTTTTGTATTTTATTTTCTTATTTATAATTATACAACTTCTATTGATAGTTTTTAAACATACTTGTGAATATCTTAAGTTTAATTATAAAGAAAAATCCAGCATAGAAATTTTCAAAAAATATTTACAAAAGTGTTCAGATACTGACTATAGTAAATTTGAATATTCAAACACCTACGATATAATTCAAAGAGTTGATGTTTTTATAAATACTAGGCTAAATGACTTAGTAGAGGGTATTTTCTCATTATTTGAATCATTGACTGCAATTTTACTAAGCATCTTTATAATAATAAATATTGATTTTAAACTTATTTTTATATTATTTATTTTACCGTTTATTTCTATTTTTTACTTTAGGGAAATCAATAAAATAGAATATCAATATTTGCTAAAAAATACTGTGAAAAACAGACAAATTATTTATTATACTTCTTTATTGACGAAGGATTATTTGGTTAAAGATTTAAAAGTACATAATTCTAATAATTATATATTAAAGAAAGCATCACTTTTTAAAAAGGATTTATTTAAAGAAAAAAGAGACCTAATATCAAAAAAAATAAAGCTTGAGATTTCATTTCAACTCATATACTTATTTTTTATTGTTATGTTTTTATTTTATTTTATTTATGAGAGTAATGATTCTTTTGATGCTGGTTTTTTAGTTTTTTACTTCAGCATAATGAACATATTAAACAATAGTACTATGTTATTTTCAAGGTCAGTGGTTTCATTTGTTAAAAACATTCCTTATATAAATGATTATTATTCAATGTTTGAGTATTCAAAAGAACATGGAGAGAACATTTCTAGAATAGATTCAGTTGAATTTAGAAATATAACATTCACATATCCAAAATCTAGTAAACCTGCATTAATAGATGTATCTTTTTATTTGAAACGAGGAATGCCCTTAATAATCAAGGGAGTCAATGGTTCTGGGAAAAGTACTATAATTAAATTACTTTCAGGACTTTATACGGAATATAGTGGTGAAATTTTGATTAATGGGGTTGATTTAAGAAACATTAATAAAGCAACTTTTAGAAACAATATTTCTGTTCTATTTCAAGACTTTAATAAATATGAATTGACTGTTCTTGAAAACTTAAGTTTAAACAATAATAATTTAGAATATATAATACCTCAAGTAAAAGCTATTACTCACATTACTGGTGTAGAAAAACTAATAAATAGTATGAAATACAACTATCGCCAACAATTAGGGAACTGGTTTGATGGTGGAATTCAACTATCTGGTGGACAATGGCAAAGGCTTGCCCTTACACGTGCATTAATTAAAGATGCTGAATTACTGCTGTTTGATGAGCCTACTTCTATGTTAGATGATGAAGTTACGAAAAAATTTTTTCATAACTTAGATGATATATGTAAAGATAAGTTCTGCATCATAATAACTCATAGAGATATCCTTAATGAGAAAATGCAAAAAATAACATTACATGGAGGAAAGATAATTGAAGAATATTAAATCAAAGGGTTATATACTTGTACATGAACATTTATTTAACCTCTATCCATATTCCAAAACAGAAGAGAATACCAAATATGCTTTGAAATTACTAGATAAGGTATCAAAATATAATATAGATTATATTGTAGACTTAACCCCTTATGCTAGTTTAAATAAATACTTAGATATTATTGACAATTCTCCAGTTGAAATTATATGCTGCATAGGGTTCTATTGTGGTCGTCAAGTGAAAGCAAGTGATAAAAGAAAAACTGTTGAAGAGCTATATCAAAGCCTAAGAAATAAATATATAAAAGGGATTAGTAATAGAAAAATTAAACCAGGGATAATAAAGATTGCAACTAACTCAAGAAACCAACTTAAAGATTATGAGTGTAGATTTATCAACGCAGCTATTAAATTAAGTAATGAGTTTAATCTTCCTATTGCATTTCATTGTCCAAATAATACATATGATCATTTTTGTGAACTTTTAAAAATGGGTGTGAATCCTAGATTACTAATGATATGTCATTATGAAAAACAATATAATAAACTTAGTAGTGAGCAATTTATTTCAGAGGCGTTAACAATTGCAAATAGCGGAAGCTTTTTACAGATAAATGATTTTGGTACAGTACCAAAATCAAAGAAAACTAAAGCAATAATGAAATTTGTTGAGTCACTCATTATTGAAGGATACACAAAAAATATATTACTAAGTTCTGACTGTAATTGGAAGTGGAAAAATGGTTCTCCTTGTTTGAATCAGGGTAATTTAAACTTAGGATACAACTATTTGTTTGAATACACAATCCCCCTATTACAATCCATAGGTATATCAGCCAGAGATATTACTAATATACTTGAAAATAACCCAAGAAGATTACTAAATATAATAAGCTAGAGATTGTTTATTTTATAATTAAATTAATTCACAATATGATCATATTATGAATTATCAAAGATTTTGATATATATAGAAATTAAAATAAAAATAGTTAGTTACAATGAAGCTATTTTATGTGGGAGGGTATAGTATGAAAAAATTAGAAATAAGTAATATTGAAGGATTGCATAACGAACTTTATTTTCCTGTAGATTTTGAAAAACTTACTAATGTTAACGATAGTTCATATTTTTTTAAAAACTTAAATACTTTTTTTTGGAAAGAAATATTAAGTGTAGACTTTATTAGAAAAATTCTTAAAATAATGGATAAATCTGAAATTAACGAACTTAGTGTTTGGGAAAAAGCAGTATTATATAATAAAAAAAACTTTGAAAATAATGTGTTACACTCTTTAAAACAATTAGTATCGTTCCAAGTAACTCAAGAAGAACTATTTTATGCACTTGAAACATTAACTTTATATTGCAATTTATTAAGCAAATATTATTTCAATCCAACTTTTATTTCTATACAGGAAGGTATCATAGGAATTGATAACTCATTTAGTAAGTTGCTTGCACAGGTTAATGAAGATAACGAGTGTAAAAAATTCTTAACTAACTTTATTTCTCCGTATTTACAAGACGTAGATTTTATATGGATTAACGGCACTTTAAAATACTCTAGTTTACTAGTTATTAAATTGCTAAGAGAAATAAATAGTGAACTCTTTGTTGGATTAAAATCACATGATTCTGAATATTTCTCATATAATAAAATAGAAGATTATTTGCAAACAAATAACGATTTTTTTGAATATATAGATTGTATTATACTAGATAGTAGTAATAAAACTGTAGAGTTAGTAGAGGAAAATTTTAAAAATTATGATAAATTAGAGTATATATCAAATATTATGTTCAAGAATAAAAATAATAATAAGATCCAAAAAACAACCCCCAAAAAGATAATATATAGTACGAATGATTTTATTAGAATGCCATATGAACCGAATACAGAACAACGATTCAATATTTCGAAAATAGTGAATATGCGTATCTTTGCTAATAAAAGCTGTTATTGGCACAAATGTGCATTTTGTGGAATAAATAAAAAATATAAATATCAATTTAATGACGCAAATGAGACTTTTGAAGATGCTATTACAATCATTAATAGGTTTTATAATATAGGGTACAAATATTTTTGGTTTGAAGATGAAGCAATTACTAAGGAAGATTTAATTGATTTTGGAGTACAACTTCTAAATAGAGAAATCAGTATACTCTGGCAAGCTAGAACAAGATTCGATAATTTTTATAGTGCTACTGATTGTCAAGTATTATATAATGCTGGATTACGAGAAATTAGATTCGGCTATGAATCAGGCGATAAAGATGTATTAGTAAGTATGAATAAGTATCCAGAAGATTTTGACTATGATATAGTAGAACATAATATAAAAATATTTTCTGAATCTGGTATACATGTTCATTTACCTACTATATTAGGATTTCCTACTGAAACAGAAGAAAAGAAAAATAAAACAATTAATTCTTTATTGAGTTACAATGAACAGTATGACACTACATTTAACTTAAATAGGTTTTTATTAGATGTATCATCAGATGCTTTCAAATACTTTTACAGATATAATATTTATGAGCTTAATATTCCTTGTACATATAATGATTTTTTAGGAAACTTTGCTAATTATAACTACTCAAGTGATATGATTAAACTAGATAACGAAAGAAATACAGTGATGAAAAATACATTATATCCATGGATGCCAAACACAAGCTTATTATCACCAATAATTTATTATAGACTAGCAGAATCATTAAGAATGACTTTATTATGGGCAGCAAATAGTAATAATAGCGACACCCTTAATGACTTTACTCCAAAATACGAATTGAATAAAAATATTTCAATTATTGAAAATGGATACATAATAATATATATTTGGGATAATCACTGTATAGTTAAATATGATAAAGATACATTTCAAAAAATTAGCAGTATGGATATAAATAATCTTCCTCCTAATGTTTTAGAGCAATCTATAAATAAAAAAGTTATTATATAATATCAAGGTGAATTAATATAAATTATGGCCTTCCGCCAATGAATTATACCATAAAAGTAGGCAGAAGTAAAACTACAAATTAAAGGAAAGAAGGTTATAAAGACAAGCATCTTGACTGAAAGGCATCTACTTTAATATAAACCCAAAAGACATCGTTAAATGATAAGCGTCCAATAAAAGATGCATTGTAAGCGTCTAATAATCTCATGGATTTAAAAGTATGATGTAACATGAGATGATATCCCTAGGACACAAGGGGACGGTTCTTGTGTGTTAATTTTTGTATTACCAAAATCGCCCTTTTGATGAAGCGGGAACTTTTAATAGTGATGTTAGAAGTACGTGACTTTAGTCATATGAGGTTCACAAATATGTGTAATCATGTTATAATACTTTTAAATAATAGAAAGGAGAGTTGCAAGATGGGTGTTATTATAGTAAGAATCCGCAATTTAGTTATTAAATAAAACTAAATAAAATTAATATAAGGTAAATTGCCTAAAATTTAGGCTCTATTTATCGCGCCTTATATTAGTGGATTCTTGTAATGAAAACCCATGCAGCTAACTATATTTTATATTATAATTTCTTATATTCTCAAAAGGGATATCTTTGCGCCTTTTTATAATGGCTAAATAGCCGTAATTTACCAAGGGGCAAATTTATCATTTGATATAAATTTTTGAACAACAGAATATCGTTAAAGTTAGGAGAGCTATAGATGGATAGGTTGTAAGCGGTCAATAATCCCATGGATTTAAATGCATTAAGAATCATGAGATAATA
>OGSB01000118.1_pt1 | contig 76698 bp, 85 predicted proteins | sample 1573741 | NCBI WGS metagenome assembly OGSB01 (sample SAMN03295824, study PRJEB24534) | human gut metagenome | isolation source: fecal sample 5 from infant 3 | host: Homo sapiens | place: USA: Pittsburgh, PA | collected 2014-07 | reverse complement strand
GAGTACCCAAGAGGCTAAAGGGGACGGACTGTAAATCCGTTAGCTAAGCTTTCACTGGTTCGAATCCAGTCTCCTCCACCAATTTTAATCAAAGAAAATACATGCGGAAGTGGCTCAGTGGTAGAGCATCGCCTTGCCAAGGCGAGGGTCGCGAGTTCGAATCTCGTCTTCCGCTCCACAGATTCTTATGAAGAGTATATATTCTTCATTTTTTTAACTAATATAATAGCTTTATAATCAATTGTGCGGGTGTAGCTCAGTGGTAGAGCCCCAGCCTTCCAAGCTGGTTGCGAGGGTTCGATCCCCTTCACCCGCTCCATTTGTACCCTTAGCTCAGCTGGATAGAGTGTCTGGCTACGAACCAGAAGGTCGGGGGTTCGACTCCCTCAGGGTACGCCATACCGATATTTACAAGGGTTGAGGAAAGGAAAAATGTTGAATTTAACCTTTTTTTAACCCTTGTGTAAAAATTAATCCATAAAATTAACCCTTTGGAAAAATATCCAGAGGGTTTTTTATTTTAAAGATTTACTATTTAATTAAACATTTCATTTAGGCATTCAACTTCTTTAGCTTTAATATCTCCAAGTACATGAGTATATATTTCAGTGGTTTTTATGGAGCTGTGACCTAAGAGTCTACTCACAGTTAATATTGAAGTACCATTTTCAAATAACTTAGTTGCATAGGTATGTCTAAGACAGTGGAAGTTCTTATACTCAACACCAGCAGCTTTTAAAGCTCTTTCCCAAGACCTTCTAAGGTTTTTATCATCCATATGAGTGCCAGTTGCTGAAGGGAATAAAAGATTGTTTTCAGTATAAGCCATACCAAGTTTTAATCGTTCCTCTTTTAACAATAAATCTAATTTCTTTAATTCATTTTGTAAGACTTCTGGTAATGGGATCTCTCTATTAGAGGTTTTAGTCTTTGGTTTAGTGGTTTTTAATTCATATTGAGATGTACCATCATCATTGAATACTTTTACCTTTCTTATAATCTTGTTAATCCTTGCAAATCCGTCTTGTATATCGTCTTTCTCTAATGCCAATATTTCTCCTTGCCTTGCACCAGTAAGAAGAGCAAATAGAACTATATATTTTAATTTAGTATGACCTAAGTAATCCGTAATCTTATTTACTTCTTCCACGGTGAAAGTCTCTATCTTTTTATCCAGGTCATCATCTATATATTCCTCATTCTCTTTAGGTAACTTTAGACCCTTTACAGGATTCTTTACTACATAACCCTCAGTTTCAGCATAAGAGAAGAATTTTTTAAGTAGTTTATTTAAGTTGGTGATAACCGAATAGCTTTTACCATTTTCTAGTAATTCATTATAATATTTCTGTATTGGTAATTTCTTAATATCTGCCATGATAAGTCTACCAAGTGATGACCCTTCAACATAATTTCTATAAATGGATTCGTATCTTTCAAAACTAGATGATTTAAGGCCTGAATATCTTTCTATATCCCATAACCATGAGTACATAGCCCTTTCTAAAGAGTAAGATGCTAAATCTGGGTTTATTCCACTTTCTAGAGCTTTTATATATTCCGATTTTTTAGCTTCTGCCTCTCCTTTGCTTTTACCATAAAATTGCTTAATAATTGGTTTCCCTTTACTATCATAACCTATAGTAAGTTTGGTCCTATAATAATCATATTCTCCAATACTGGTGTTAGTCTTAGGTTTTCTTGCCATTGTCATTCCTCCTTCTTAAATTCTTTATTTTCCGTACCTTTTATAATATTTAGCCATTCTATCAGTACAAGTTTTTGAACAAAACTTTTGCTTTCCGTTATCCCAATAAAACTTATTGCATATCTTTGAATCCTTTTTGTAATAGGCTTTACATTCCTTTAAAATTTTTTTATTACCTATATTCCAAGCTAATGCAGAGTAAGCATAATCAAGTAAAGAATTTACAGGGATAGCGAAAGTAGGCTTTCCAAGGTTATTTACAACGACTAATTTTGTACTATTGTATTTTTCAATCCATCGTAACTCATTTTGCCAAAGCATGGAGATGAGATCTTTATCCCCAATGCTATTAGGCTGAATAAAAACCTCTCTATCCCAGATATCTGTAGCTTCATGAAAATTGTTAGAGATTACTCGACAAACATCTTGAAAGTTTGATATGGCTTCTTTAAAGTGCGTTAAAGGCTCATAATATTCTTTAAAGAAAGGATTATTAGGATTGCCATCTAGCATACTTTCGATTTTCCAATCCTCATCAATTCCATATGTTTTAGAATGTGTGGGATATGGATATCCCGAATCCGCATTGAAAAATTTTTTATAATAACTGGCCAATCCTAATAATCCGTATTTATTTACAAATTCTAAAACGTTGCCATCATCTGATAAATCCAGATTTGCGGCATTAATTATTACCCGTTCAATATCAGGAGTATAAAATTCTATTTTTTTAGGGCTAATAACTGACAAGTTTTCGATTTTATCAATCTTGCAATTACCCTTATACCACTTGAATTTACTTGAATGCAACCTATTTTCGGGGAAAAAAATTATTTTATTTAATGGTTTATTAGTCATATAATTCACTCCTTAAAGTATTGAAAAATAGAGTTTTCTTTCAAAATGTCAGTTATTAAGCGATTTGTATAACTGACTTATTTGTATTATCATTATATCAAACAACAACATTAATGACAATATTAAAACAAAATAAGGAGTGAAAAACAATGAAAAAAAACTTAGATGTGAGAAAAGCGATTGAAGATTCCAATATAAAATATTGGCAAGTAGCTGAGCGATTAGGAATTCAAGACGGGAATTTTTCTCGTAGACTCAGGAGAGAGCTTCCACGAAGCGAAAAAGAGAGAATATTCAAAGCTATTGAAGAAGTAAAAACTCAAAATAACTCAAAGGAGGTATAGGAATGGAAAAGGCTAATACACAAAAACAATTATTAAGCCCAAAGGAATTATCTGGGTTATCAGGATTAGGAATAAATACCATATATGGTTTAATTAGAAGTGATAATACATTCCCAGTTGTAACCATTGGAACTCACAAGAAAATTCACGCTAAACTATTTAGTGAATGGCTGGAAAAAGCAGTTTTAGAAGGTAGAAGTTTATAGGCAGGTGAGAATATGAAATATGAATATTATAAATCAATGCTAAATAAAGAAGAGTTTATAATAGCCAAGGAGCTTGCTGCATTATACGATGATATGACTCATAATCCAATAGTAGTAAATAATTCAGATATAGATAGACTTTATGCTTCAAAAGATAAGAACGAATATATCCATCACATGGCTAGGGAAATAAATAAAAGAAAATGGCGTAAAAAAAGAAGGTGGTGAAATGAGCAGTCCTCAACTTGAGAATGGATTTACTAGAATAGCAAATGAAATACTTGAGGCCATGGCAAGAGTAAAACTTTCACCCACACAATATAGAATTATCTTTACAGTATGGAGATACACTTATGGATTTCAAAGAAAATCACATCAGTTGTCACTTACTTTTTTAACAGAAGCAACCGGATGTGATTTTAGACTTATACAGAGAGAAGTTAAAAAATTAATTGATATGAAAATTTTGTTATCAAACCAAACCAAAGGGAAAACAAGAGAAATTGGATTTAATAAAGATCTAAAAGATTGGCGGATAGATATTGTCCAAAACACCATTGGCGAAATAGACAATGGCAATTTAGACAACGGTGAAACAGACAATATTGCTATTGGTGAAACAGACAATATTGCTATTGGCGAAATAGACAATGAAACTATTGGCGAAATGGACAACCAAGAAAGAAAGAAAGAAAAATCTAAAGAAACAGTAAATGATTATAAATCTATTTTCGACTTTTACTTTACACTTAATCTGATAAAGCACAGATCCTACACAAATGATATGGCTAAAGCAATTAAAAAGGCAATAAAAGACAATGGGTATGACATTAAGTATTGCAAGGAATTGTTAAGAAGACATGCAATAGTAGTTGAAAAGACTAAAAGTTCACAGTACCCAGTAAAATCAAGAGGGTTTGCAGAATTTTTCGGACAAAAGGTATATGGAGGAACTCATCTTATTTGTAGTGAATATGAGGAAGGTGGTAAATATTATGAACAATATTTTCAAAATGAAAAAGAAGATTCGCGAATAGGTATACCTCCAAGTGAAAGTATTCTAGGTGAAAGAGAGGAGCCTTGGATGTAATGGATGCACAAGAACTAAAGCAAGAATTGGGAAACGGAGCAAAAGATATAATATTGCAAGGTTTAGGATTAAGAGAAAATAGAGAAAAGAAAATATCTTGCCCATTACACAAAGAGAAAACCCCTAGTATGAGCTGGTATGATAAAGGGTTTATGTGGAAATGTTTTGGGTGTGGTGGACAAATTGATGTTTACAGATACTATGTGGAATTTGAACACATGACCTTTATAGAAGCAATGGATAAGGTAAGAGAATTATTAGGAAAGCCAGTGGAATTATTAAAAACAAATAAACAAGAATTTGTACTCCCTAATATAAAAGTTAAAGAATTGCAACAACCTTTTATTGACTATATGGCCAAAAGGAAAATAACTAAAGAAACATTAGATTATTGGAGAGTTAAACAACATATATGGGAAATTAACGACAAGAAGAGTGGCAAGGTAATTAAGAAATCAGAAGTTTATTCATTTCAATACTTTGATGATAAAGGTGACCTCATATACGTATCTTATAGGGGATTAGGTAAGGATGGGATAAAAGGTGGATGTGAACCTAATACAAAATCAATCCTTTGGGGAATGTGGCATATAGATAAGACCAAACCATTAGTTATTACTGAAGGGCAACCAGATGCAATGGCGGTCTGGCAAAGTGGATATAAGAATGTAGTATCCGTACCTGGTGGTTCAAGTAACTTAAAATGGATAGATCATTGTTGGGAATGGTTGCAAGATATACCCGAATTTATAATATTTGCTGATAATGATGCTCCTGGAATTGAAATGGCAAATAACATTAAGAGAAAATTGCACAATGTAAAAATAATACAGGCAGACAGAAAAGATGCAAATGAAGTCCTATATTTTGATGGACCTGAAAAGATAAAAGAATTAATAAAGCAAGCGTTAAATCAAATGCCCTTAGGTTTAATAGATTTAGCAGATTTAGAGTATGAATCTGCTATAAAGGTTCAAGGGGACACAATAGAAACTGGGTTTTATGAATATGACAGCCATATAGAAGATTGGAAAATGGAAGAATTGACAGTAATCTTTGGGAGAAATGGAGAAGGAAAAACAACATTCATAAGCCAAATTATTAGCCATTGTATAGAAAAAGGTGTAAAAACCTTCTTATACAGTGGGGAAATGTCAGATATAAAGATACAAGACTGGTTATATAGGCAGATGATAGGCAATAAAAAGGAGTATTTGAGAACTATAGTCACCAAATATCGAGATAAAGTTGAGCCTAAGCCAGAGGTAATAAAAAAGATTAAAGAATGGCATAAAGGTAAGCTGTTTCTTTATGATAGAAACGAACAAGAGATTACAGGTAATCTAGACAAATTCTTTGAGGTTATGGAATTAGCAGCCAAAAGATATGGAGTTAAATTATTCGTAATAGATAACTTAATGGCAATCTTAGAAGAAAACGCAGATAGTTTATTTTCAGATCAAGCAAATTTCATTCAGCGATGTAAAAATTTTGTTATAAATAATAAAGTTCACTGTGTACTATTAGCTCATCCAAATAAAGAAAAAAGAGAGATTGTAGAGGGCCAAACAGGTAATTTAGAAAAGACCGATATTTCAGGTAGTAACAATATACCAAACAAGGCGGATAACATAATAGCAGTTGAAAGAGTATGGGGAGATAACAGGGAATGTGATGCTATTGTAACTAGTTTAAAGGATAGAGAAACAGGTCAAAGAAAACAAATGAAGTTTTTCTTCAGTCCGAATACATTAAGGTTTTATAACAGTGTAACTAGCGAATCTAAGGTGTATGGATGGGAAAAAATAATGTCTGAAATAGCTTATAAAGAACAAATCATTGAAGGGTTCAGCCCAACGGCTGAAAGGGCACCTTGGGATTAAAGGAGGGAGCTTAATGACCAAGGAAGAGTACAACGAGCTATTAAAAAGATTTCATAAAGCCGAGGAGTGGTATAACTCTAATCCGCCTATGGAACAGCAAGAGAAATACTTAGGGGATTATGTAGAGTTGCTAAAGCGATTAAATATAGGGGTTATAGAATTAAAGCCAAACGAAAGTGAAATCTTAGGAGGATTCAAGAATTAACATAAGGATAAGTTAAACTATAAAATAAATCATTTTCAATAAGTTTATTGATAAAAACATTTCATGTAACATTATGCGTAACACGTTAAAGGATTAGCTTAAATAAAGCTATATACTCTTATACGGTATATAATGTAGGAAAAATTTTTCTCACCATAAATATTATTCTCTCTCTATATATAAAGGTTTATTATCGAGCGGGGATACTGTATTATGTAAATCATTTTAGCTATACCAACTATAAACAATCACCACATTATGTAAATAGATATTAAATAAGAGAGGAGTTGATAGAATGAACTATAGCATCTGGGTAAAACCATATATGCCATCCGAAGAAGAAATAGAATCAGGAGCACTTTACGTTCCCCAAGCACATATAGAAGATACAAGGCTAATCTATTTAGATAGACAGATATATTTATATCTATGTACTAAGGAGCAATTGGACAAGAGAAAGTACGAAAGTGTTGAAGAGATAATTGAAGATATAAAGACAAATCCTGATGAAGATGAAAAGGCTTTAGATGATAACGGGAAAATCCATTGATGATATGACTGTTAAGGATTGGGAGAGTCTGCCAATATCTGTATTGACCTATGAAGATGTAGAAAATAGCTTAAACAGATTGAAACAATTTGGATATCTAAAAATACCATAAGTAATGATTATAAACATTTCATGTAACAAATAATTAATAATGACCTTTTTAGGTGCATTTGCAATGTTAAATTGAACCTTTTAGGTCACACGAAAGGAAGGAATTAATGTGTCGAATAAAAGCTTATTAGAGAAACATATTTTATATATCAATGCATTTCAGAGGATGGCACAAGAGTACTGTAGCAATCCAGGGCATAAAACAAATGGATTTGCTAAAAAGGCAGCATTATATGGTGTAAAAATAGCTAATAGCAGGTCTATGCCTTCAACATTAGATGAAGCTCAGTTAGAAAAAGATTTTGAGTTTTTTGATTCAATACAATCAATAATTGCTATGCTTACTCCTAGAGAATTTATGCATGTGTTTCCGATTGATAAAGATTATGGGAATTCACCAGATGTGAAGGATTATTTTCATACTAAAAGGTACTTTGATACCATAAATTTGGACGAACCTATAGGTGCTAAGATAATTGATTTTCTTTTTAATTATCATAATAGAGAAATATTCAATTTTATAATGAATAGCATGGAAAATCTAGCTGAACAAGTGCATGAAGTTGCTACCTACACTCACTATAAAATGAATAGTGGATATGAGTACCTATTAAGCAATGCCACGAAAGAAATCATAAAAGTTAAGTCTAAGATATCCTAAAAATAAATATATGAACATAAAAAAAGAAGCAGCTCAAGCCACTCTTACTACTACCCATAATACTATTATAGTAGGGGAGTGGTATAAATGCAAATTATTAGGTATTATGAGATGGAAAAATTGCTAGGCTCATACAGGGATATAGAAGGTGCTATTGAATGCATAAAGCATGAGCTATGTGAATTAGAAAGGGGGATTGATGATACTGATGTAGATGATTTTATTGAAAGCTTAGCATTAAAGCGTGTAGCTTTTGATGGCGTGAAGGTGCGTGTAGAAGGCCATATTAGTGATAAAACAGCAAGTACAGCTTTGAACTATCGTAAGAAATTAGAACAAGAGAATAACCAATTATTATATAAGTTACGGGAAGAATTATTTATACTTCAGATGGTCCTAGACAAAATTAACATAGGATTTCGAGCCTTACCAGGTGAAGCTAGAGAGGTGATTATGTATAAATATTTTGAGGATTTGACTTGGGGTGATATTGAACACAAGTTATATATAACTAAGCACAGAGGTACCAATATAAGAAAAAAAGGTATAGAGAGATTGTGTGCTATATGCAGGATTACCATAAAGCAATATGAAGAAATAATGAAACTATTGAAATTACAGTAGAGAGAAAGGAATGATAAATGTGAAATTAAATTTTGATAATCAATTTACTGATCTTGAAGGATGTCCACTTAATGCTAAAATGGATGATACACTTGCAAATATACTAGCATTATCATCAGAAGGAGATCCTCAGAAGATGATTTCGTGGGCCATGAGTTTAATTAATTATGGAGAAATAGACGTTGATAAGAAAGAAATAATGTACTTAAAGGAATTTGTTATAAGGAATTCCTTACTAAGCAATTTAGCAAAGGACCAACTAATAGATAAACTTGATAAAGGACTTAATGGTATAGAATAGGATAAAATGGCGTAATAAATGGATTTAAAGAGGTGATTTTATGCAAATACCTAAAAACATACAAATAAAAGCAAATGGCAAAACTACCGCTCATATATCCCCTAAAGCTGATGGGCTTAAAGATTCCTATATAGACACAAGACTTAACGGAGAATCTACGCTCGAGTTCCTCCTTCCTGCTACTTCTGAAAAGATTGCAGAACTAACTCCTGAATGTGAAATATGGGCTGATGGTAGAGTTTACATTCTTAGAAAAGATGAAGCTATAGACACTGTTAGAGATGATAAAAATGCACTCTGGACTAAGATTATGGCTGTTGAAAAATGGTACGAACTAGATACAAGTTATGTTGAGCCTTCTATATCTAACGATGCCACTGCCCGTCCTCCTGCCGACCTTGCAGTAATTATTGTTGGTGGTGGAAGTAATCTAACTGGTGGTAGATATGCTACTGGTACTGCTGGCCATGCTCTATATGCTATCTTACAAGATTCTGGCTGGACTTTAGGTACTGTTGATGTAACTGGTATTCGTGATTTAGAAGCTGAAAAAGTTAGCAGGCTTGAATTAATTAAAATGATTCAAGACATTTGGGGTGGCTATCTTGTATTCGATAGTATCAATAAGATTATTCACTTAAGGGATGCTGGAAAATGGCAAACTTATAATGGATTCCAAGTTAGGTATAGAAAAAACTTAAAACATATTACTAGAACTCAATCCAATAAGATTGTTACTAAACTTTATCCCTTCGGCCATGATGATTTAGATATTGCTATAGTGAATGGTGGTAAAAAGTATATTACTAACAATAGCTATACTCTTAGTGTGCTTACTGGCGTTTATAAAAATCAAGATATTTATGACCAACAAGAATTGTTGGAAAAGGCTAGGGCCGAATTAGAATTAATTTGTAGGCCTAGATATTTATATAAAGTAAAGTTAGTTGATGTTCGTGTTCTTCCTGAATATGAACATGAAGATTTTTCTTTAGGTGATATGGCTGATATAATTGACCCTGATATTGCTCCTGATAGTCCACGGCCAAGAATTATTAGGCATAAATATAATTTGTTCCAACCTTGGCAATGTGAATTAGATATAGGCGACCCAGAGGAAAGATTAATTGAACAACTAAAAGCATCTTTTGGAACTACTCAATTTATTGATGGCAAGTTTAATGGTAATGGTAAGCTTAGTGGGCATAGTTTGGAATATGACAGTATTAGTGCTGACAAGATAAAAGTTAATGAATTGGTGGTCGGCGATAATATTAGGATGGGTCCTAATGCTTACATCAGCTGGGGTAATGTCACCAATCAACCTAACATTGGTCAAGTGGCTCTAGATAAAATCAAAGCTACTTATATCGATTCGAATGGTGTTTGGACTCCTAATATATATGCGACTAATATTAGTACTTTATATGGCAAGATAAAAACTGCTCAAATTGAAAACTTAGTAGTTGGTGGCAATGTTACTATGGGATCTAATGCTGTTATATCATGGGGTCAAGTCAGTAGCAAACCTTTCATACCAGACGATTATTATATCACTACTATTACTGAAGATACCATAAGAACTACAAATATATATGCTAGATACTTGGAAGTTGGAGCTGCTAACATTAGAGGGGTTCTCTCGGCAGATCAAATTACCACAAATATATCTCAAGTTAATAGATATTTAGATATTGGAAATAACTTTGACAGAGATACTTATATACGATTTGGTGGAGGTCCTACAATTTCAGGATACTTTACAACTAGCGGCAATGCTGGTGCTTATTTAGATATTAGTGCTAGTGTAGTTGATTTTATGGGGGCTACTGTAAAAGGGATGAACCTTGAAGGATATTTCCAATCATGGGGATCTGGATGGGGATATATAGATATCACAAGAAGTGGTATTGTTGTTAGAGATAGATATGGAGATGTTATGGGAAGTATTATGTATTCTTAGAGGAGGACTACAGATGAATAAAGAGATATTAAATAAAAATGTTGTGATAGAAAACAACTTAGTGGTAATTACTGAAAATATTAAAACTACTATGGATAGAAATCAGCTTGAATCAAAATTAAGAGATATTCAAATGCAAAAGATGAGGTTACAAGAGCAAAACTTAAGATTGGTGACTGAATATAATCAATTAGTTACAGAAGAAGCTGAAATTAATGATCTGATTGTGCAACTTAATTCTGAAGAAGGCATAAAAGAAATTTAGGGGCCATGGCCCCTAAAAAAGAATTAGGTAAAATTTAAAACTATTGAATTTATAAGTAAGGATGTGATTATATGAATGATGAAAATGCAATAAAAATAATGCAATCCCTTGGTTTAGATTATAACCCTGCTATTACTTCAACAGTGAAATTTGAAAAAGTTGTAGTAGATTTGAATAAAGAATTAGCCCAATTTAAAGCTAATGCCATGAAGTCTGCAAAGGATATTAATAATGTTTTTTCTTCTCAATTAGGTCAGGTGCTAGGTAATAAAAGCATAGTTGACCAATATGGTAATGCTTTTAAAACTGCTCAAGCTGAAGCTAATAAAATGAAGTACACCCTAAAAGACAATATAGAAATAATGAAACAAAGTACTCTTGAACAGATGAAGGCTCAAGCTGCATCTATTCAACATAGAGCATCTGCAAAAGGATTAAGCGAAGAATACTCTAAGCAAGCTGGTACTCTAAGAGAACAATTATCCGTAATTCAATCAAGACTACAAGCCGAAGGTAAATTATCTGCTGAGGAAGTTAAGCAAACACAACAGTTAAAAGAACAACTAGATATATTAAAGGCCCAAACTAGAACAGAAATTGCAGATCAAGGACCTAATATACTTGACTCAGAATATCAAAGAAGATCATCTTGGTTCCTTTCTGGCTCATTATTCTATGGTGCTATGAAAGGTGCAAAAGAGGCTATATCTACTATATCCGAAGTCGAAATGGGCATGGTTGAAATCTCAAGAGTTATGGAAGATGCAACCTTTGTATTTAAGGATTATAGAGATGAACTTTTACAGTTAGGTGTAGATTATGGACAGACTTTTGAAACCGTTCAAGATATAGCTTTAAGGTGGGCACAGGCTGGATATGGAGTCAGAGATAGCTTAGATAATACTAAAACTTCCCTATTGGCATTAAATACTGCTGAATTAGATGCTAAGAACTCTACAGAATCGTTAATAGGCATTATGGATCAATGGAAATTGACATCTGCCGATTTACCCCTTTTACTTGATAAAATTAATAAAATTGCTGATGACTACACTGTTTCATCACAAGATTTAATTGATGGGTTATTAAAATCTTCTGAGGTATCAAGAGATTTTGGTTTGACGTTAGACCAAAATATTGCTCTCTTAACTGTTATGCGTGAAGCTAGTGGAGCAACTGGAAAAGAGATAGGGAATGCTTTAAAATCAATACTTGTATTTACACAAAGAGATAAATCTATAGATGTTTTAAAAAGTCTTGGTATTTCATCTTTTACAGATGAATTGGAAACCAACTTTAGACCGGCATGGGAGATATTCCAAGATATATCTTCTAAATGGGATTCTGCTAGTAAAGATATCCAAGATGGGTTTGTAAAGGCCGCTGATGACGCTGGACTTTTAAGCGGTGAGATTACCGAGTTAATCGGAATGGGTGAAACTTGGACAGATGTTCAGAAAAGAGATATCGCACAAGGTGCAGCTGGTGCTTACAGGAGGAACTACTTTATTTCTTTAATAAAAAGATTAGCCGATGCACAAGGTGTTTTAAATAATATGATGGATGCAGCTGGATATTCCCAATCTGAAAATGCTCGTACCATGGATACTCTAGAAAAGAAATACCAATCATTAAAAACTTCTGCCGAACAATTAGCTGTTGCTTTAGGTGATGCGGGGCTTCTTGACATATTAAAAGATATAACAGATAAAGCTATAGATGTTACTCAAGGACTAACGGATATAGATGAAGAAGGAAGAGCTTTAATTATTACTGCATTAGAATTGTTAGCTGCTGTAAAAGCAATTAAATCTGTTGGTGGTATGTTTGGTGTAGATGCTACTCTAGGTGCCGCTATTAGTGTTTTACCTGGTTGGACTAAGTTACTAGCTATAATCCCTGCTGTAGCTGGTGCAATAGGTTTATATGCATACAACTTAAACAGTGCTACAGATGTAACTAATGGGCTTAGAGATAAACAAGAAGAATTAACAAAATCTTTCAATTCTCAAATTGAAGCGGCTAGGGAAACTGAAAAAAGCTTGTTGGAACAAGCTAAAACTTCCGAAACTTTAGCAAATAAATTGGTTGAATTAAATGAAAAAGAAAATATCAATATGTCTGAAAAGGCACAGTTAAAAGATATAGCCGATAAATTGAATACATCTTTCTCTAATTTAGGGTTAGAAATAGATGCTAATACTGGCAAGGTTATAGGCAATACTCAAGCTATATTTGATAATATTTCAGCTTTAAAACAACAAGCTATTGCACAAGGATATCAAACTAAAATGCAAGCTACTGCATCTGCCTATGTAGACCAAGAGTCGTTATTAGGGCAGACAAGAAATGAATTAGATATCGCGAAAGCTGAATTAAATTCATTAAAGTTGGAGAGCAATCAAGCATTACGTGAAATTGAGCAAACTAGAGCAAACGCAAGTAAAAATAGTTGGAGTAACGATACTTTAGGTAGAACTATAGTTGGAATAAATAAAAAATACGGTCTTACTAATATAGAACAACAAATTAAAGAACGTGAAAAACAAATTAATGCACTATATGGATTGGCAAGTGAACAAGAAAAATTATTAAGTGAATTAGATGCAGAATTATCTGATTGGGCTGATAAAGCTATTGAAACTTCATCCAATCTGTCGGATAGTAATAAGTATGTTCCGAATGTTAGAGAGGCTAAACCTACTTCAACCAAGTCGACCAAATCGAAGAAATATGAAAATGAAGCTCTGGCTAATGCATTAAAGATACTTGATTACAAAAAATATATTAATGAATTAACAATAGAAGATGAAATAGCTACTCTAAATCAAATTAAATCTAAGTATGTCATAACATCAGATGAGCTCATTGATATTAATAAAAGGATTTATTCTGCCGAAAAATCTCTAATAAATGAGCGACTAAAAAATTCAATTAACTGGATTAATGAGAAGAAAAATCTCAATGAACTTTCAGCTGAAGAAGAAATTGCAGCTTGGGAAAGGGTTAGAAAAAATCAAAGTAATAATATTGAAGCCGTAAAACAAGCTACTCTTAATCTATATAAGTTAAGAAATCAAGTTATTACAGACTCGTTTTCTAGGGAAGAAAACTCAATTAAACATCTAACTAAATTAGGCATCTTAAGTGTCGAGGAACAGATTAAAAAGTATCGTGAATTATATGAGGTTAAAGCTCCCACTCTGGCCGAGGAACAATCTAGGGTCGAGAATTTATTTGATTTATATAAAAAGCAAATTTCAGACCAACAAAGAACCATCAAAGAAGCTCACGACAAGAGGATTGAACAAATCGAGGAAGAAGCTAAAAAGAAGAAATCTATACATGAAGATGAAATTAAAGCCATTGAAAAAGAGTTAGAACTTCTTAATAGACAGGAAGATGAATATGACCACGATAAAAAAATGGCTGACCTTAAAGAACAATTAGCCTACTGGCAAGTTAGAACATCTGAAGATGCTAGAAAGAAAGTTTCTGAACTCTTAAAACAGATTGATGAAGCTGAACACAAAAGAGAAGTTGACCTTAAAAAGCAATCTCTTGAAGATAAGAAAAAGGTACTACAAGATGAGGTTAAGTCTGTTGAGGATACTGCTAGAGAGGAACGAGAAAAACTTGATAAATCCTATAAACAAATAGAGATAGCTTTTGATGAACATAGTATTAATCTTATTGCCTTAGCTTCTACTATGTCAAAAGGTATGTTTGAGGAATTTCAAAAGAATTATCTTATTCCTTTGGAAAATGCTTTGAGAAATGCTGATTATGGATCTGTTGACAATATTTTAGGTGGAGTCGATGACTTTGCCAAAGATGCTTATGACAAGACTTATAATTCAAATAATGCCCAAATATATAGGCTTGCAAGTTCTATTGTAGACTTAAAAAAACAGTATGAATATGGTGGCGATAAAAGTGCAGCTCAAAGAGCTGTATCACTCTATGATGAACTTACTAGATTTAAACCTAATGTTGCTGATAGCCTCCATAGAATGAATTATATGCAAGCACAAGAATACGTTAAAAACCTTCCTAAAATGCACAAAGGTGGCAAATCACTATCTTATGGTGCCGTTGAAATGATGCCTGGGGAGTTAGCCTTCCCTCCTGATTTATCGACTAAACTTGAGTCTTTAATTGAAGTACTTTATGCAAGACCTATAAGTCAATCTTCTTCTAAATCATTTGCTAATAATAGAAAAGAAATTAAAATTGACAAGTTATTGAATATTGAAAGAAATTATATGGAAGATGATGTTGACAGTAGTATATTAGCGAGAGAATTACAAAGACAATTATCTTCTATTATGTAAATGAAATCAATAAAGGTGTAAAATCATAAAAGATTTAGTTTTCTACCTTTACTAAAACAAATTGCTTAGAAAGATGTAAAATATTTTTAACTTGATAAGATAATTAATTAACAGGGTTCATCGCTGATATGTGTGAGCCTTGTTTTTATATGCCTAATTTTGGGGAAATATGATATAGTAGTATTGAAAAGGTGAAAAGGTGAAAAGGGGGAAGTATATTGAAAATTGAATTAAATGAAAATATCTTATCAGAAGAAGATAAAAATGTACTTGTAAACTTTCGGAGATATAGGGATTACAATACAATAAGACGAAATCTAAGAGAAGCATATGATCTGATAGACTCTATTATAGAATTAGAGAATAATATTTCAAAGGAATATATGTTATCAGAATATCAGGCCGAAATTATTTCAGCAAAAATAAGCTTTCATTATTTAATTGTATTATATGCAAGGTGGTTTAATGCAACAAAAGGTAAATCCTCATTGCAAAAAAGTAAATTTTTCAAAGGTGATACAGAATATTTATTAGAAACACATGATTATATTATGCAATTAAGAAATCAATATATAGCTCACAATGAAAAAGATTTACTTGGTGGAGATAAAGTATTTCTTCATGTAGATAGTATGGATAATATAACGGTAAGTAGTGATTGGAAAGAACAGGTGATTGCTAATAGGCAAACTCTAGAGAAAATTAAAAAGTGTATTGAAGTTGTTCATAATATAATTGATGCTGAGGAAATTCCCAAGTATGAATCTTCTTTAAAAGAAGGACTAATAGAAAAAAAGGTAGTTGGTAAATTAGTAAAAAATAATATAAATAATTAAATTTAAAAGTATATGTCTCAAATACCGTATTATTCAGAAATGGATTTTACGGTGTTTTCTATTTCGTAGTTTAGGCACTTTGTGATATATGGCAAGAAATTAAGTGAGTTTTGTTTTTATATGATATATTATAAATTAATATGGTATAATTTGGGTAAAAGATTGGGAAGTAGAAAATAGGGGGAAATGCTATGGAAGATAAGAAAGAACTTGGGAAAAGTCCAAATTTAGATAAAGCATTAGGCATACAATCTAAATTATGCATAAGTGAAATTGATAAGATGAAGAAAAATTTTTTGGCGATTGAAAATATGGGGTTGAGATATGATAAGGTGTTTAATACTGGAATTAATAAGGCAATTAAAAATGCTATGATGGTTGAAAATATTGGGAAAAGATACGCTAGGATATTTGATAGTGAGATTTTAGATTTTACTCGAACATCTATTGAAATGACAAAAAATATTCAAAATTATTATCAGGATAGCATCAATAGATTATCTATTCAAACTTTTAAAGGCATTCAAGATAGTTATCAAGGCAACATTAATAATATGATGAGAGGGTTGCAAAATACATACAAAAGACAGATAGAACAACTTGTAGCTCCAATGAAAGTTTGGCAATCTAATATGGAACTAATGTCAAATGATTTTTTGAAAAGTTATAATAGTATAGTTACAGAGTCTATGAAGAGCCTTTCTTCAGTAATTACAGAGATTAATAAAAACATGGTAAATCTTTCTTCAATTATATCCTTTAATATAAATGAACTGATTCCTGAACTACCCAATGTAGGTACATTTGAATTTCATGAAGGATTGGAAGATGAAATAGATTTACAAGAAGTACAAGTCATAATTGATTCTAAAATAGAGGATATAAAGTTAACCATTCAAAAACAAAATGGTGATATTGTTTTTATTATAAATAAATTAATAGCGGTAATCAAGGAAAATAGTACTAAAGGTGGTTTAATGGAAAGTGTCGTTAGTGGAGTATTATCAAGCATTGTTATGATGTTTATAACATTTATATTTAATTCTGTTAGTCCTTATACTCCAGCTAACATAGATATTAAATACATGGTAGAATCTACTAAACAGATAGTTAGAACTATGGAGGTTGATAATAGTTTTTACAATGTAATTAGAATTGTTGTGAAAGATGGATTAGAAGTAAGGAGAACAAGCAGTATGAAAAGTGAAATAAAGTATTATCTAGGATTCGGAGATTTAGTTAAAATTGAGCATAAAAATAGGAATTGGACTAAAATAAGCTATACTAATTTATATACGGATGAAAGAGAAATAGGATGGGTGCTTACAAGATATACTAAGAGACTTGATTAAAAATAAATGAAAGTAAATAATTATCCACATTAAAACTAGAAGGAGGATTAAGGATGATATTAAATGAATTTAAGAAGGATATATATTCTATAAAAGATGATTTAGCAATGAGTTTAATAAAAGCAAGGCAGTGTATAGATGTAGATGAATTGCAAGAATTTGAACTTGCCTATAATAAAGTTTTAGAATTATTGGAGAAAGCAAAGATTGAAAATAAAAAAATTATATTAGAATTGGAATCCTTAGCAAACTTTATAAAAATATGTGCACATTTTAATTACCCGCCATACTATACTATTACATTGGAACAAATGAAGCAGATCTCAGATATGTATTCGGATTTTGAAAAGGATAAACTAAGTATTGAAGAAAGGGTGGACAATTTTTTTCTTGAAAAATGTGATGTAGCTTATATTAGAGACAAGTTGTACTTGAAGTGGAAAAATGGAAATAAATTGAGCAAACGACTTAAAATTTTAGATGAATCGATTCAATGTTTCGAAAAAGGGTTTTATGCTGCCGCTATTCCACTTTTATTTTCTCAATTAGAAGGAATGATAGCTGATGTAAAGCATACTAAAGGAAAAATGACTGGTAGAGATTTAAAAGGCTATATAAATAGTGCATTCAATACGGATTTATCTGGAGATATTTCTTTTGAAGATTTTTTAAGAAAAATGTATGAAGAAGAAATAATGGTAGGATTTAAGCATAAAGAAGAATTAAATTCAAATTTTGGGAGACATGCAATTATGCATGGTAGGGATGTTGACTATGGAACTCAACAGAATTATATAAAGTTAATTTTATTCTTTGATTCTGTATATGAAAGATTAATTGGATCTGTTCAACGTAAAAATTGGAGTTCTAAGAATGAGGAAGGGATAAAATAAATTGATAGATATATTATATGATGGAAAATATAAAGTAAACATTGAAAAAGAAGGGATAATCCCTTCTTTTTCAATTTATTATTGTTTATATAAGTCATAGTTATGGTATAATTTGGGTAAAGGGCTGAGGAGGGTACGGGAATGGAAGATACGAAGATGAGCAATTATGATAGTGCTTTTATTAAAAAGATGGCATATTATGCAATCAATACTTATTATGATGAATTAAATATTAAACCTATAGATGTAGAAGTAGAATTTACAGATGATTTATATAAAAGGAGATTAGAGTTAGCCATCAATGAAAAAGATATAGCCGATGTTGAAAAAGGAAAAAGTTTTATATCAGGGCTTAATGGGACATTAGTTTTACCCGCTACTTTAAATGAGAAACCTTATATCCTTATTTCAAATAGTACAATAGATGATAGTATGCTGTTTATTAGTACTTTAATCCATGAATTAACTCATATACATGATTTTTATGATTTCGCAAAGTATCATAATATCGAACATTTAAGTCAAATGGAAGAAGTTAATGACTTTAGGGATCTATATTTTTGGACCGAATTTCATGCTAGAAGAAAAGGATATTACTTTTATAGAAAAATAATAAAAGGATTTATTCAAGATAGCAAAACTAAAGAGGAAGAAGCCCAATATATAATGGATATAGAGTGCCCACATCATTTTAAAAATTTAAAAGAAGAATTAATAAATAATCAAAATAATCCAATACAATTTTTATATAGTATTATGCAATTTTTAGGCAGATATTCGGTTTGGCAAGATTTATTTCCAGATGAGTTTAATACAGAAACGCTACCAAGAGAATTAATAAATGCTTTTGAACATAGAATTATTGATATGTGTAATTTTTTATATAATCATTCTAATTTTGAAAATATAAAAGATAAATTTCCTGAATTAAGATTAAAACTAGATTCATTCGTTATTTGGGAAAGCTAAGGAGAAATAATATGTTTGAAATTAAAAATAATGTGCATGAAGGTGACAAACGAGATAAGATAAATAAAGCCTTGCATAGTTTAGTTGAGAAACTTAGCAGTAACTTAGATATTTCAACATTAAAAGAGATGATAATTCCAGATGATTTAGTAAAAGAAGTAATGGAATTTCAAAATTCTAAAGGACTAAAAGTAGAAATAACGAATAATGAGCATGCAGTAGCTTGTGCTAAAACTATAGCTTTCTTTGCTAACAATCAATTAAAGAATGTTATATTTGTTCATAAAAATATTATAAACAGCTTATTCGATCAGGAGCTATCTAAGAGTTCTATTAATATAATACATCACGAATTATGTCATATACATGATAATCATATAAATTACAAATATTTTGAAAATAGATTTTTAGGGAAATACATAGGAGATATCTCAGAAGTATCTACAAGTCATGCTCATGTCCTGTTTAGTGAATATGTAGCAGAATGTTTATCTGCAGCTACAAAAGATTATGCTAAATCTTTAAATGATAGTCTTAATCTATTGAATAGGATGATAAAAAGTAATAAAAGTTATATTGATAAATATCTTTACCAGTATCGTAATGATAATAATGCTATAGAATATTTTAAAAACATTCAAATACACTCTTTTGAATTACTAAGAGTAATGACTGATATTTGTTCATTATTAAACCAAACAGAAGATTTAAAAAGTCTTGAATTATTAATGACTATGGTTGATGAGGTATGTAAGCTACAAAAGTTTTATACAGTGTTTTCTCAGTTAGGTTCTGAGTTAAAATTTCTATATAGTAAATACCCATTAAAGAAGATTGAAGATTATGAAGAGTTAGCAAATATTGTGGAGATTTGCTGGAAATTAATGCATCTAGAGATTATTTCGGATGCCCATGGTATAGTATTAAAAATAGATTAGTGTTAGAGTTAAATAATTAAGGAGAGAGCAAATGAATAAATCAATAGAAGTAAAATCGTTAAATGAGTACTTAAAAATTATTGAGCCATTCAAAGGGACTAGTTATTTTAGAGGTCAGTTAGCTAAGTACAAGAAAATTATCCCCAGCTTATTTAGAGATGAGGGATTAATGAAATATGAATATTTAATGATACAAGAATTAAAAAGTCAATATCGAAGTGAGTTTGATAAAAATGATATGGTTAATTTGTTTAAAATGCAACATTATGGACTTCCTACAAGAATATTAGATATTACTTCAAGTCCAATAATAGCTTTATTTTTTGCTGTTTCCAAAATCAACAATGAAGATACTAATGTATTTATTATTAATGGATTAGAAAAAGTGGGGATAGAAGATATATCAACTCAGGCAATTTCTTATCTTTCTACTATAGATGTAAATAAATTAGATGAATTTCTTATAAAATATAATGAAAAATATGAAACTGATTTAACATCGGATGAACTAAAAAGTGCTTTAGAAAAAAATATAGTAATCAATGATTCTTATGCTATAAGCAATGAACGTGCATTTATACAGGATGGTATAAGTGTATTATTTGGATATGATGTTGAAGGTAATAATATTATTAGAAATAATAAAAGAACATTAGAATCAAAATATATAGAAAAAACCATCTCTATTCCTGTTGAATATAAAGGATTAATAAAATTAGAATTATATGAACGCTTAGGGGTTAATGATAGAACGATATTAGTAAGTTTAGAAAAGAAAGCAGAAATGATAAAAATAGATAATGAATATTTAGCAGAAGACAAAATAGTTACTGATTATAAGGTGAAGGTGGATGAGGAGAAGTACAATTATAAAACGAGGAAAATTTTCATAGATATTGACTTAAAAAGAGTTCGCACAAAGTCTGAAATCAGGTTAATCATTAAAAAGGAATACGATAATATTTTAAGGAAATATAAAGAAGCTCAGCATATATATGGTTATGTATATGTCAATGAAATTGATTTGAGAAGAACAAATTTTAATTGCCAAGTATATTGGTTTAAAGATAAGAACATGACAAGGGAATATAATGATAGAATAGACGATATATTAATAAAGTGGAAATTTGATACAGATTCTTGGAGAATTAAAAATAAAAGTGCAGAAATTTCAGCTGATTTAATAATAAGTAAAACTGAACCATTAATAAATAAAATAATAGAGATTTATAAGGATTTTGATAAATATATATGTAGTGTCAAAAATGAGTATGATATTCATGAGATAAAAGAATATAAAGCAAAGATAGATAAAATTATAAGCGGAGGGCTTGCTGAAATAGCTTATGGTTCTAGTGATATAGATGAGTATTATAATTTAAGTGGGGAATTAGCAGATTATATAAGTTACTTTATACAACAGTTTTTAGACAATGCATTATTGCCAAGAAAAGAATATGCATTAGAAAAATATATAGAATCAAGGCAAGATTTGATAAGTAGAATTAATGAAGATTCTTATAAGTTAAAAGGGATGACAGAGAGAATAAATAATATAGATTAATCTTTTATCCAAGAACTAGATAACTTAAAGAAGGATTTCCAAGACATTTATAGAATATATCTCTAAAGGGGGTGTATCGCAGATGGAAGATAAATTATTAAAAGGATATACTTTGAGTGAAGAAAAGCCTTTTCTATGGGATTATGATGGAGAGAAGATTTTTATTTCTAAAATTTTTATTTCAAAAAATGATAAGAATGGAAAAGAGCATACGTTTGATTTTACTAATGCTCAAATTGATGGGTTGCTATTATATATTAAGAAGAAAGGTAGAGTACCATTAGGCAATAGTGTTAGTAAGGTTAAAGATGGAACTGAGAAAGATGGTATAGGAAGTTATCTATACAATAATATTAAACAAGATACTACATTTCAACAAACTTCTAGCCAACTAGTATCAATTTGGTGTGATATAGGTGTATTGCATTATAACAATAGGAAAAAAGGCATGGAATTTTGGATTAATGATATGAATTGGAGAGAAATGCTATTAGATTTTATAGCAAATAAAATTAATTTAGTTGAGGAAACTTAAAATAAGTATTATAGATTGGATATTTCTATGTTTAGGGAGGTAGGATAAATGACAGTAAATGAACTTGGTAATATTTTAAAATCTATGTATGATAATGCTCCAAGAGGAGAGCAATCAGTAATGATACATCTATTTGGTATAGAATATGCAAATGAAATAAAGGAAAATAACTATACACCAAAAAATATTCTTAAAAGTGCTGGTATGCCTGAGTCATATCAAGCGGAAATAAATAAAGGAATAAAATTATCAAAGTATGTTGTTGCTAAATAAAGGCATATATTTTTACTAATATTTTAAGAACAAAGTTCACCTAGGATATAGGTGAGCCTTTTTATATTACATATCATGGACAAGTATGGTATAATTTGGGTAAAAGAAATAGGGGGGGTTATATGTCTGAAATTAAAATTGATAGACTAGAAATTGATGAAAATGTGTCTTTAAGTGTTTATAATGAAAGCATTTCAATAAATATAAAAGGTTTACGTAAGTTAGCCTTTGTCAATTATACTAAAGAACTACTTGAAATGGTGAAAAAAGCTAGATTTCGAATCCCTAAAACTCCAAAAGCTATTGAAGATTATAAATATCTTTATTCAAATGAGTATAAAAAATACCTTCATCATATGGTATTTGATTATTATTTTGGTGAATATATAAGCAGAAAACTTAATGAACAAGGATATATTATTGAGCACTTAGATAACGATGGATTTAACTGTGATATTTCAAATTTATTTGTTTTAAAAAAAGTTAAAAATACATACAAGGGATGGCATTTTGACAAGGAAAGTAAAGAAGCATTGCCGATCATAGCATTGAAAATTTATCATATAATAGAAAATAAAACCTTTCAGGTCACGATTTTTTTCAACAAAACATTTACTAATGTTATTTCTAATAAGATAGTAGATAGTATAAGACTTTTGTATGATTATAATTATGAGATTGTATTACAAGATGCAGAACAAATTCTTGAGTCTATAGTAAACACGGGTTGTATAAATATAGACCAATGGAAAAAGCTTTATCGGTTCAATGATATAGAAATAAAATATGCACCAGAAATAGAACTTACAGAAGAAGAGAAGAAACAAGAATATGGAAGCCTTATATTTCGAGATGGTAAAGCTCATCTATTAATAGGACAGTCAGAAGAATCTGTAGGGTTAATTAATTCTATTCATTATAGAAAAGATTGGGATATAAAGTAACCGTTTTAAATGGAAATTTCACCTAGAAATAAAGGGGGATTAGATTGAGAGAAATCTTATATGATGGTAAACATCAAGTGACTATAGAAGAAGTATTAGAAAAGATAAATTATTACTTAAATCTATCAGAAGAAGGACAAACTGTTTATGAAAAAGATAAAAAGAAAGCACTAGAAATGGCAAAAGACATACGGCAAAGTTTAGAAAAGGAATATAAGAACAATAATTTAAAGCGAATAGAAGATATATACGAAACAAATAGCTACTTTTATGATTATTCTGGAGCAGTGCATGAAGCGGTTGCCTCTATTGTAGGCAGGTTGACATATAGCAATCTTTTTTCTTTTCTATACGATGTATCTGACTATATGAAATATGCTAGAAGTGGTCTAGAGAGAAGATTAAACGCTGACGAAAATAGTTAAAGGGGGAGTATTTTTGAGAAATCCAGATTTAGAAAGTGTAGCTTTAGAAGTAAAATGGAGAGGAGGATTTTCGGATAGAAATGATTATTTTCCAATCAGTGCAGATATTCAGATAGAATCCCTTGATGATAGGGTAAGGACGAGAATATATAATTATTTTATGGAGAATTATAGAACAAAAATTGAGAATAGTTCTAGTCGCAGAGAAGGATTTATTAACCTTTTTTTACAAGAGTTTTATTTAACAGATTATGTTTATGATTCAAATTATTATGGGAGTAAAGCAGAAACAACTTTCTTTGACGCTATAGAAGATACAATATATAAAGATCATTGGTCTAATGTTTTTACACTTATTGAGTTCTGGGCTAAAATAACTCTGTGTGAAATGAAATTTAACTATGATGATTTTAAGAATACTATAAATGCGATATTGGAAATAGAATTTGTAGGTTATAGATTAATTGATAATTATATTATTCCAATATCAGATAAAATTGAAATAGAGTCAATAGAGAAAAGTTCAAATATTCCTTATAATGAAGTGAAAAAGCACATAAGTAAAGCACTAGAAAAATTATCAGATAGGGAAAGTCCAGACTATGAAAACTCAATAAAAGAAAGCATAAGTTCTGTAGAAGCTATGGCTAAAATAATAACTACTAATAATAAGGCAACTCTTGGAGATGCTTTGAAAAAATTAGAAGAAAAAGGAGTAAATATCCATCCAGCACTTAAGAAGGCTTTTTCAAATTTATATGGATATACTAGTGATGAATCTGGAATAAGGCATTCTTTAGATATAGGTGGAGTAGACTCTACATTTGAAGAAGCTAAATTTATGTTAGTTGCATGTTCAGCTTTTAATAATTATTTATTAAGTAATTCAAAATAAAGAAAGATTAAAAACATTTGTAGAATATATCTCCTACTTAAAATTCCACACAAACTAAAATAAAGGTCAGCTCATGCTGGCTTTTTTGCATGGGATAAAAAGCTTGTCGAAATTTGCGATAAATAAATAGAGGATTTTGAGGTTTTATGTAGAAGTAAGTAAGAAAAGGGGGCAATGTAATTGGATAAGATTATTGATTTTTATAAGATATCTAGTTCTATAAAAGAATCGCCAATCAATTTAATAAACTATTTATTTACTTCTGGAATTATATTATCTCTAGTAACGCATTTTTTTTATAAATCAAATGTAAAGTGGAAACATAGACAAGTAATAGTATCAGATGATGTTGCAAAATTACTTCGTTCTTTCATAAAAGTTACACTAGCTGTACCTGTAATAGCTTTTTCTTTTCTATGGATAGTATCAAATTCTAAGGTAAATATTACTGCATTAAATTTTATTTTAATTTTGGTTATTGTTTTGGGTATATTAATGATTTATTTTTATATACGGACTACAAGAAAAAGATATGGAATTAACATGGTGAATAAGAAGTGGAAAAAATTTATAAGATTTGTCTTTCGATATTTTTTGGTCGTAGTATTGATAATAATATCAATTATTTTCAATCTATTATTAATTGTAATTTTAACATTGCTTATAACTGATTATGCATATGTCAAAGAAGAATTTACAGAATTTATTACTGCTACTATTGCATTGTATATTTATGGTCCTTATATAATTTGGGCGATTATATTTTCTCACGAAGAGAGATTAAAGAAAGAAATAAAATCTGTAGGAATCTTTTATAGTCAGAATGGCAAAGTTGTAACAGATTTAAATATTAGATTTGAAGATTTCGATATTGATAAAAATTATATATCTTTCTATTCAGATACTAAAAAAAGTAAAAAAATAATACAAACAAAAGATTTACTCAGAATTGAATATTATTATAACGACTAAATTCTAGAGATATAGAAAGATTGCTCCAAGTAGATATCCTATATGGTCAGAATAGAAGCCAGTTTCATACTGGTTTTTTCTTTACCTATGCATATGGAAATATTTGGAATATTTTATTGATAAAACTTTATTCTTAGGGTAAAATTATGGCAAGGGGGAGGGATTAAGTGAAAACGGTCATTGCTTTACTTGCTCTATTAATTTTACTGACTTCATGTTCATCCGAGAATGATGAGTTTACATTTGATATTGCAAACGAATACACTGAAGAAGAATTGCAAGAAATAAAAGAAGCTGTTGAAAGCATAAATGAACGAAGAAATGAGTTTGTTAAGATAATAGGAGAGGCATTAAATGTTCCAGAATTACCTATAATGTCCGAAAAGGTATATTTTAACTCTGATAATGATTTAATTATTGAAGTCAATGGTGAATGGTTAGTTCTTGACGAAAGTTTAAGAAAGGATATGATTTATGCATTGGAAGAGGTATTAAAGCAAAATAAAATTCTTGTTAATTCAAGTGGATATGTTCAGTTTTTTAGCACCTCTGGACAATCATTAGAATCTTTTTATGTAGACTGAAATTTATAATTAGAAGTGTCTTATGGCACTTCTTTTTTTATTGTAAAACTAGGTTCTTACGCTAAATAAAATAAAAATAGTACCGATTTAAAAGTAAAAAATATTATATATCAAATTTAAAATACAATAAATAACAAAAAATATTTGACATATCAAATAATATAATATATAATGTTAAATAAAGAAAGGTGGTGGTATAATTTGTCTTTTAATTTTAATTCATTATGGAAACTTCTAATAGACAAAGGTATGAAAAGAACAGATTTAATTAAAGTTGTAGGTATATCGGCATCTACCCTCGCAAAGATGGGGAAAAATGAATATGTTGCGATGGAAGTTTTAGACAGAATATGCACTTACTTAAATTGTGAAATATCGGATATAGTGGAACATGTTAAAGACGAGTAAGGAGGATATGCAATAGGATTTATGAGATTTTCTAGAAGGACCAATTTATGAAGTGGTTTTCTAGATATTTAGGTATGGATTTATTGAAAATCAAGACCTTAGAGCATATGTAATAAAAACTAAACATGCTAACGGAAGAGACTATGAGGCAACAGATTATGAAATAACAGTGGATATGGGCAAAGAACTAGCTATGTTACAGAAGTCGGAAAAAGGGAAAATGGCAAGAAAATATTTTATTGAACTAGAAAAGAAATAGGACAATCCAAATTTGGAGAATCAAATTTTATAAAATCTACTTATAAAAATGAGTAAAATAGGCAACGGTATAAAGGATATTTACTAACCTAGGATAAAAGCTAAAAAGTTAATAGCATAGGAGGTGCAATCATAGAAACTAGACTTATATCAGTAAAACAAGCTGCTAAACTATATGGATTTCCACAACAAGAGTTATATAGACTGGTAGCAAATAAACAAGTACCATACATTGAAATACAAACACTATCAGGTAACAAAATGAAAAAGATTAATACAAAAACTTTTGAAGAATGGTTGGATAGACTATCAGAAGAAAATGCAAGTATATAGGAGGAAGAACAGAAGAATTGAAGTCATTTAAAGTATGTATAAATATTAGAATTGAAAGAGTAACAGTAGATGGTTGGATAAAAGAACAAAGATAGTCTCGTATGTAGTTTGGCGACCACTGGGACTATCTTCCTTGAAAGACGTATCTTTCTATGAATATTTTATCATAGAGAGATATCTCTTTCAACTTAAAATTTGAAGGAGGTATTTTTATGTTTAAAAATAAAGCAGAAGAATTAATAGAAATAATAGGACACACTCTTATTGGTGAATATGGTCTTAGTATGGATATATCATATGCAATATATTTAATAGAAATAGAAAAAACTAGTGAGTTTAGTTGGATGCTAGGTGCTATCTTCCAAGCTGGTAAAGTTGAAGGTATAAGACAAGAACGCAAGCGAAGAAACTCTAAGAAATCTATTAATAGCTCACCTATTACTAAGGGGGCTTGCTAATATGACTAAGATGGAATATAAAGAAAAGGCTATAGAATTAAGACGAATAACAGGTAATCATTTAGCAGATGAAATTTACGAGAACTCTCAAATTGCAATACGAATATTTGAGTATCGACCAAAAGAATTAGAGGGATACACAGCTTGCACATACGATAATTTTGTTTGGATGTTGGGTCATATTTATCAAGCAGGCAAAATTGAAGGAATAAGGAAAGAACGTGCTAGAAGAAAGGTGAGAAAAGAAAAAAGTTAGTCCTCATAAGCTGAGACATGGATTTTGCATCAGGGGTTTTAGGAATGATGAGTTTAATATAAGAGGGATGCAGGAATTATTAGGTCATAGTAGTGTATCTACTATGCAAGTTTATACAAGTGTGGTATTAGAGGACTTGTCAGAGGAACTCAAGAATAGAAAGAGTATTATGAAATAGATTAGGGGAATTTGTCCCCTTTTTCTTTTTTATTGGTATAATTAATATATAGCAAAATAAAAGAGGGTTTTTTATATGATTCATTTAAAATTTAATGGCATGAAATTGGACAGAATCAATATATCAAATTTTGATGGAGGTTAATAATGACTATAGAAGAAATGAAAGATTTTAAAAAAGAAGTTGAAAGTTATTGTTTAGAGAAAAAATATATTTATTTTGATGACCTTGGAAATGTAGAGTTTGATTTAAATTTTTTTAAAAATGAAGTTGTAGAATTATATAAAGATTAAGGTAAATGAATAATATGAAGAAATATTTCTAACAAAAATACTTTAGGGTAAACCCTTAGAATCTTTTTGCACATATGCATTAGGAAGAAATTATTTTGTTTTTTAATTTTTTATAAAGGTATTATGAAGAATAAACATATAAATGGAGAAACTCTGATTATAACTAAAATATATCGAGGTAATTGGTATGAAAAAAGAAAAATATGATGCAACGTATAAACTTGGAGATGCAATTGTTCATGTGGTAGCTCCACCACCAATGTCAGAAGAAGAAAAGGAAAAGATACTTGATGAATTTCATCAAGCAGGTTTTGAAATTTGGAGAAAATTAAGTCCAGAGAAAAAACAAGAGTTATTAGATAATGAGTAGGTAGAATAGAAGGATAGTTTTATAATATACTGATTAGAGGTACCAGATAATAATGTTTAGTGCCCTTTGCTGTTATTATAAAGGTTAATAGATTTCATGAATAAGCCTTCAAAGAAAGAATTACATATTCTTATACATGAAAAAGCACTCTTGTAAGAGTGCTATGTTGTGATATTCAGTTATTCTAGGCAAGAAGATATTTTATTGATATATTCAAAAAATAATTCTCCAGCTGTTGTTAGTGAAATATAGGTTGAAGGATTTACATCTGTTGATGCATAAAAATCTTCGTCAACATCAACATCAACATCAACTTCATAATTAGTTAAAAATAGTTGATAGGAAATTGATTTATATAGAGTCATATTCATGCTATTAGTATCCATTTTATTATTTTTACAATACGAATAAAATCTATGTCCTTGATAGAATCCCTTATACTCCTCGATAAGCTTTTCCTTCATATTTTCATACATAAAATCAATAATTTTATAATAGTTTTTTACATCATCATCAAAGAAGCTTACTAACGCATTAGCACAAATTAGCTGGCTATGATTAATATCTTTGTTGTTTTCAGTTAAATCGTTTATCATCATTCCCATTATCATACAAGCTAATTTAGAGTTAGACATAAGTACTTTTGAAAACATATCAGCTATAAATTCAGCTTTTTTCTCATTATTAATATACTTGTATAATTTTAATAATTGCTCTTCGGTTGGAGTATTATCATAACAAAAACCATTTAAAAAAGCCTTTAATTTCCTTTGAGCTATTAAATCATGTCCACTTTTTAAAAGTTTAACTACCTTAAATGAATCACCAAAACTTTCAACAAATTCATTTTCAAAAATAGAATCTTTAAAATCTAGATATTCAATAAGCTTAGTAGAGATATCTTTGATTATATCATCATTTACTGAAATAAGTTTATTCTCCATAAAATCTCCCCCTTTTAAGGAATTTTACCATAAAAGAAGGAGTCTTGCATTACAATTAGTATTTTGTTCTATTTACTCATTTCTTTAATACAACCACATGTTAATATTTGTCTTCCACAAACTGGGCATCTTTCTAAATCACACATATATTCAAATAAATGATATTCTCCTTTTTTAGCTAGACAATCATGACAATATTCTCTTTCACATAGTTCTGATAAACGCTCATATTCTCCGATGCTTTCAAGAAATTTGTTCTCTGATCCCATCATTATCCTTTTATATTTTTGACCATCATTCGCTATATAATAATCGTATTCTTTATTTTTTTCAATCATTTCTTTAAATTCTGGTAAATACTCTTTTGAAAAGTCTCTCCCTCTAAATATCGTAAAATTATTATCGTTTATTATTTCTTTATATTTAAGATTTAATTGTTTTTCTAGTTTTATATCTTTTAAGTAAGGAATTTTTATATAATCACCATAAAAGTGAGAATGAAGGTTTTTATACAATATAAATAAGTTTAAATATTCTTGTCTTAAATGTGCAAAATTAATTTCTAACTGATAATGCACAAAATCATTACGGAGATTATTACATCTTTTTAATATCATTTTATCATTTTCATCTATCTTATAATCAGTAAAATTATTTACTCTATTTATAGCATTTAAAAAACTTACAGTATGAGCATTATTAAAGTTTTCCAAATCTATATTTGTGTATATAAGATTTTCTTGCCTATCAAATAATATTGATTTAAGTAATAGTTCATATGATTGGCAAAGTAGTATGAAAGATAGTTTTAATTTTAGCTTTTCGTAATATGTTGTTAAATGATGGTCTCCATGATTTGTAGATTTTTCATAATTATCTATAGAATTTATAAGATAATCATACGAATTGCTTTTTAAATTAAGTTTTAATTCCATATAAATTCCCCCTAAAATGAATATTAGATAATTATATATTAACATATTTAATTATCAATTATAAGCTAAGCTGACACAGTTATTAACTAAAGAGGGAATTGGTATAAATTAAAATGAAACCTTATAATAATTCCAATTTTCCTTAACGAATCCCCTAATTCCAGTACAAGGACTATATTCAGGATATGTCTTAATGAACTCAACATTATAATATTCCAAAATACACCTTTAATAATTCCATGCTAGAGTAAGGAGGAGGTACTCGTAGACAATAAATACGTTAGACAATCGCTCGCTACAAATAGAAAAGTGGCTATTTTGTTATATTTGATGCTAGTTATGAACCATTTATAGGACTATAATATAGAATGGCCTTATAGGAAGGGAATATTTTTTCGAGAGGTAACTCTCCGGGGCAAGGGTCAAGGGTCCCCCCATAGGGTCGAAAAATATATTACAGTGCTAATAATAAAATATTATTATTATTCATTGTGCTATAACCTTTTAAAGGAGATTTAAGAGATTTTAATATTTAATCCATACGGAATACATTAAGAGACATATAATAAAGTCTACTAAGGCAGAATAAAGGGAGGTAATAGCATGGGAAAAGCATGAGAGTTTATGACTTAAAATATTTAATCCTTTTTAGAATATTGTTATTAATTTACAATAGACAAATTAGCCATTTGCAGAATAAATATTTAACCCTTTTTTAACCTTTGTGTTACAAAATATTAGTATAAGTTATAAAGCAATATGATGCTATAGCTATTGCAAAATACATGATAATAAAAGTTGTAAAATGTTAAAAAAACATTAGCACAATCCAGAAGGTCGGGGGTTCGACTCCCTCAGGGTACGCCAAAAAGACATGACTTTCCATCAATGGGAAGTTATGTCTTTTTCTATATATAAATACAGCCTATGGACAAAGTTATAATAGACGGGACATTGTAATGATCTGTGCTCTGTTTTTTATTAACTATCAATATATGTTCCAATTTCAGAAGGGTAGATTATAGATTGATTTCTATGGTCTATCCTTATTATTTTACTCCCCATACTTTACCATAGTTAAAGAAAAAGTATCATGAAATAGAATTAATTATGGTATAATTTGATTATAAAAGGTCGAGACAATGCTTTCGGAGATTAATCTGAGGGCATTTTTAAGTTTTTGGCTACATTTATACTCTCTAGTAATATTGCAAATATAAAATAGAACGATTTTTATTTATAGTTGTTAAGGAACTTAAAGAAGTATAAAAAAGAATCGGGGGCAAGCCCCGATTCCATTATTCTAAATTAGAAGAAATCACAGTTAAAGAAAATAATCACTAGAATTAAAAAGAAGAATAGTAAAGAAGTGTCCATACCACATTCTCCACCAAACCAACTGCCACGCACTTTATTGTCAGTCATAACAAATACCTCCGGATTAAAATAAGAAATGATTAATTATTATATTAGGATCCTTTAGGTCCTAATATAATATATGGCGAAAGATGCTAAAGTGTTAATTATTATTTTAAAAAGAGTGATATAGTGAATTAATGCAGATAAAAGCCTATATAGAAAAAAGTATCACTACTAGGAGTATGAGGAAATTAGTTGAAATGAGGTTCTATATAATCATAATAAATATACTCATAAATGATATCAAAAATTTATGAAAAATTAATTAAAGATGAAGAAAAAATTCATATATTTAGAAATGGAATTTAAAATAGAAATATCAAAGGGTTTGGAATAATCAGAAATATATAAGAAAGACATGGACTAATTATCTAATTATAATGTTAATATCTTATAAATTAGACATATATTTTGAGACAAGTTTCATAAAATATACAGTAATAATAGGATGTATTGTAAATGAATTATTATCTATAGCTGAGAATACATAGTTAATTAGAGTATATCTCTCTATAATATCTCAAGCTATTGATATATTGAGAAAGGAGAATAAGAATGAAAGTATTTTTAGATGCAGGGCATGGAGGTAAAGATCCAGGAGCATTAGGCAATAGTTTACGAGAAAAAGACATAAATTTATCTGTAGCTTTAAAAGTAGGTGAAATTTTAAAAAGATACAATATAGATGTGCTATATTCAAGGACTACAGATATATTTATAGAACTTTCAGAAAGAGCGACTATGGCTAATAAAGCTAATGCAGATATATTTATATCTATACATTGTAATGCAGATGAAAGTGTAAATGCTAAAGGTGTGGAAACATACAGTTATCCTAGCAGCAGTAAAGGTACTACACTAGCAAAATATATTCAAGACAGCATACTACAAAATAAAGTATATACATTAGACAGAGGAATAAAAATAGCTAACTTTGCAGTATTAAGACAAAGTATTATGCCAAGTGCATTAATAGAATTAGGATTTATTACTAATATAGAAGATTGTAAAATTCTAAGAGGTAAACAAGATGAATTAGCTTTAGCAATATCTAAAGGAGTTTTAAATAATCTGGGAATCAAAGAAACTATAGATGTAGAAAGCTATAGTGTTTGGGCAAAGGAAGCTATGGAATGGGCAATAAAATTAGGTCTAACTGATGGAACAAGTCCTAAGGAACCTATCACATTAGAAAGATTTATAACAGTTCTCCATAGATATAATAAGACTCTAGAATAATCTAGGATATTTTGTTTTAAATAGAGAAGAGACCTATTTAAAGGTCTCTTTATATATATGGGGGTGTTTTATCTATTTGGGTGAATTAAGATAACGAACTTTTGATAAGGCATGTATAATGCCTAATATTATTATATTAATTTAACTAAATTATGTGAAACAAATATCTAATGTATAGGATAAAAGTTAATTTTGTAAATAAGTTACGATTAGCTTAAAAGGCTGAGAGTTAGATTCTCCTATAAATATAGTCTTAGAAAATTTAAAAGGTGAGTATAAAATTATCAATGTATATGATAATGATATTAATCCATGTATTGATTGTAGATATTGCTGGGAAAATGAAGGCTGTTGCATAAATGATGGAATGCAGGAGACATATAAATATATAGAAGAGTGTGATAATATTTTAATTGCTTCACCAATCTATTTTTCAGAATTAACAGGAGCTTTGTTAAATATAGGTAGTCGCTTACAAACATATTTCTGTGCCAGATTCTTTAGAAAAGAAAAACCGATTAAAAAAGCAAAAAAGGTGCAGTGATTGTTGTAGGCGGTGGAGATGGTAATATTAATAAGGCTTATGATACTGCTTGTTGCTTACTTCGTCATATGAATGTCTATGATATTTTACCAGTAGTATTTAGTCATAACACAAATAATAAACCTGCTAAGGAGGATGAAACAGCGTTATTAGGAGTGAAAAGTATTTTAAGATATTTTAATGAGTAATATTTTATTATAAGCAGCAACCTATTTTAAGGAAGATGATTCGCATAGTGCATTAAAACGTTTTTCAAATAACATTATCAATAAAAAGGACAGGCAGACGGTCATAACTCGGTTGTCCTCTTTGTGGATAAGCGAAAGGCAACCTCAACCTTATTGCAATGTAATTGGAATTAGCTTTAATGGATCTAAAATCACTCATATCAAGTGAATACTCATAATTTTATAAATTAGGATTCAATTGTTTCTCCACATGACAGATAAAACAGATTGGATATTTGTTGTGATAGAAACTGAAATGCTTCTGTTCCTGTGCAATGACATGTATAGAATTGGGTTTGGAGGTACTTTTTCAACTCTTGTGCAATATCATTTAATAAGGCTGTAGATACAGTTTTTTTAGTCAATGGATTAAATAAATGATAGCCGCCAATACATAGTTGTGGATGATATGATTTGGCTTTTTCCATAATATTCACAATACCTGTATGACCACATCCCATTATAAGTGCTGTTTGGTTTTCTTTAATGATTAAGTTGTGTTCGTGCAAAAAATCATCTTTTTGACCTTTTGCAAATAGAGCATCATTCGCTTTAGAATAACATTTATCTGTGTGGCTTACAGTAAACAGGCTTAACTCATCATCAATTTCGTAGTCACCTTCGACTAAGACAACCTGCGGATGGTTTTCAAGTCTATCGTCAATACCAATATTCATTTTCAGAAAAATGAACTTGCTATAATGTGGCTCAAATGCTTTCTTTTGCACATAAATTTTAGCAGTTGCGTTGATTTGCAAAAAGCAACTTAAAGCTCCACCGTGATCCATATGCCCATGTGAGATAATAACTGTGTCAACCTTAGAAAGATCAATACCTCTTGTTTTAGCATTATCAAAAATAGTATTGTCAGGACCTAAGTCAAATAGAATTTTATGATTTTGTGTTTCTATGTATAATGATAAACCATGTTTAGCTTTTAATTCACATTTAGTTTGATTCTCAACCAATGCCGTAATTTTCATACTGTTCCTCCATGCAAGATTATATAAGTTCGCTTTATAAGCGTATACCGTTTAAAAAAATTACTTGGTAATATATATGAAAAGTTTACCATAATAAAGTGAATGCTTCAAGATCGAATTTGTGACATTGATAGGGGAGCTAAGAAGCCTTCCAGAGATAGGTTAACTATGTATAGTGGTAGATTTGATTATAATCTTTATATAGTATGAAAAAATAGACAATCTTCCCTGATTTAATAATTCAATTATTTGATTACAACTTTCATCTAGAAACTAGTTTACATAAATAAATTTTAAAAATATTTTTATTTTCTCTTGACTTTAGTTAAATACCACGCTATACTAATTATAATTTAAAAATAACGCTTTGATAGAAAGAGTAGTTTATTGAAGATGTTATAGAGAATCGGTGATGGTGGAAATCCGATACAAATCAATAAGCGAAGAACATTCTTGAGCATCTAACCGAAATTGTAGAAGAGTAGGCCTAGACGGGAATAGCCTGATATCGACTATAGAGTATCGACTGTAAAGTCCGTACTTATTTAAGAGAGCTTATTGCTAACTAAGGTGGTACCACGGAATTTAACCTTTCGTCCTTTATTTGGATGAAAGGTTTTTTTATGACCTAACACAACGAACGTTAGGTCATAACGGACACCACTGAATTATATCCTAAGTAGCAATTGAATAGGTTTGAGTTGTGAAACTGCGTAAAATAATCTGAAGAAGGCAAACAAATGGAACAGTTCTTTTCGTTTGTTATTATGAATTTTAAATTAGGAGGAAAAAAGATGAGACAGTTAAACCCAAGAGAAACTCAAATAGCAATAAAAGAAATAAAAGATTATTTTGAGAGAAAATTATCAGAAAAATTAAATTTAATTAGAGTATCAGCTCCATTATTTGTAACACCAAAGAGTGGATTAAATGATAATCTTACAGGAGTAGAAAAAGCAGTGTCTTTTGAAATGAGAAAATATAATGAGAAGATTGAAATAGTACAGTCTCTAGCAAAATGGAAGAGATTAGCATTAAAGTGGTATGGATTCCATATTGGTGAAGGGCTTTATGCAGATATGAACGCTATACGTCCAGATGAAATTTTAGATAATATACACTCTATTTATGTTGACCAATGGGATTGGGAGAAGGTAATAGGAAAAAGTGATAGAACGACAGACTATTTAATTAAGATAGTAAAAGATATATATGATGTTTTTAAAGAAACTGAAAGATATATAGATAATTTATATCCGAAAATTTTTACCCACAAATTACCAGAGGATATAAAGTTTATTACTACTCAAGAGTTGGAGGATCTATATCCTAATGAAACTCCAGAGAAAAGAGAACACCTTATAACAGAAAAATATGGAGCAGTATTTCTATCAAAGATTGGACGAAAATTGAATTCAGGTAAACCTCATGGAACAAGATCTCCTGATTACGATGATTGGAACTTAAATGGAGATATTATATTTTGGAATCCTACAACAAATTCTGCTTTAGAATTGTCCAGTATGGGAATAAGAGTTGACGAGGAAGCATTAAAAGAACAATTAAAAATAGCTAATGCTGAAGAAAGAAAATCCTTAGAATATCATAAGCAATTGTTAGATGGGGAATTACCAGCTACAGTTGGAGGTGGAATTGGTCAGTCTAGAATCTGTATGTTTTTTTTAGAGAAAAAACATATCGGAGAGGTTCAGGCATCAGTTTGGACAGAAGAAATACTACAGGAATGTAGGGAGAATAATATATTTCTATTATAGAAATATATTATTGAATCATTATAGAAAGTTGTTTTGAAATCCATTGAGAGTCAAGTTCTTTTGAAGAGTTAAAATTATAGGAGTTTATACTTAGAAAGAAGTATTTATGATTAAATAAAGGATGGGGATACTGATGTTTGAGTTCAAAGATTTTGATTTTCTAACAGATGGTGAAATAGATTTAAGAATAGAAGATAAAACACCTTCTAATGAAGAAAAAGGATATGTGCCAGCATATAAATATAGGATTACCATGCATAATTCAAATGATAGCATAGGTAATATTGATATTCGTATTGGATATAATGAGAATATTTATTATGGTGGTAATATTGGCTATAGTATTGAACAAGCTTATAGAGGCAATAATTATGCGACAAAGGCTTGTAAAATTATTAAACAAGTAGCAATTGCTCATGGAATGGATAGATTGATAATAACCTGTAATCCAGATAATTTTCCATCTCGAGCAACTTGTGAGAAAGTAGGTCTTAAACTTAAAGAAATAATAGATTTGCCACCTTATAATGAAATGTATCAAGATGGAGAGAGGCAAAAATGTGTATATGAATGGATTTTAAAATAATAGTTCTTCATAATCTTTTTACTTCATATATTAATAGGTAGTCTAGATTTAGGTTTAAACTTGACTACCTGTTTTAGTTCATATGATACTATAACTAAATTAATATTAATTGCATTTGTATAAACGTATACTTTACATTATACTATGTAAGTAGGATAAAATATTATTTTGCTCAGACAAGGGGGGAGTAAATTGAAAAGAAATGTATTAATTCTGCTTTTAATATTAATTTTAGGTGGGACTATTAGTGGATTTATTTATTATGAACAATATATAAGTCCTAGTCAAAAAGTAATTGCATATTCTGACGATTTATATTTAATTGTTGAAGATCAGGAGGTAGATAGTGAAGATGCAGTGCTATTTTATGAGGATATATTGTATCTTTCATTTCCAACTATTGAATATTTTGTAGATAATGATATATTTTATGATGATTCAGAAGAAACATTAATAATTACTGATAAAGAAAAAGTTCTTAGATATAAATTAGATGATACGACTGCAAGTATTAATAACAAAGAATTTTTTATTACAAATGTAATAAAAAAATTTAATGAAAAAATATATATTCCTATAGATATAATCTTAAAGAATTACAGTATAGATATTAGTTATTTTGAAGAAACAAATGCTGTTGTACTTGATTACGGTGACATACTTTATTTAAAGGGTGAAATTATTGGAGAAGATGCTGTAATAAGAAGTAATTTGGATATAAAATCGCCTATTGTAGCAAAAGATATCAATGCAGGAACTATTTTAAATGTATATGCAGAATATGAATCTTGGTATAAAGTAAGGACCATAGACGGAATACCAGGATTTATTGAAAAAAAATATTTAAAAATAAATTATACTAAAGATTTGTTTAAAGTAGAAAAATCTATTGAGGAAGACACTCAAGATATAGGTAGAGAAATTATAAATTTAACTTGGGATTATACCTATAGAAAGATACAAAATGCAGAAGGAATAGATGAAATTCCTGGCATTAACATAATATCACCAACATGGTTCTCTATTATAGATAATAATGGAAATATATTAGATAAAGGAAATATAGAGTATGTGAAAAAATATAATGAGTTGGGCTATGAAATTTGGCCATTAATTAATAATAATTTTGATCCAGATTTAACTCATGAACTTTTATCTAAAAGCAGCATAAGGGAAAAATTGATAGTAGATATATTAAATCTTTATGGAGAATATGGATTTCAAGGGATTAATATTGATTTTGAGAATGTGCATCTAAAGACTAAGGACTTTCTTACTCAATTTTTAAGAGAGTTATATCCGGTATTTAAAGAGGCTGGAATGAGCGTATCTATGGATGTGACAGGTATGTCCACATCTGAAAATTGGTCTTTATGTTTTGATAGGAAAAGGCTTTCGGAAGCTGTTGATTATATGATTCTAATGGCATATGATCAACACTGGGCTAGTAGTCCTATTGCTGGATCAGTGGCAGAATATCCATGGGTTGAGAAAAGTATACTAGGTGTATTGGAATATATTCCCAACGATAAGCTAATCTTAGGAGTACCTTTTTATACAAGGTTATGGATAGAAAAAGATGGAAAATTATCTTCTCAAGCATTGTCAATGGAAACGGCTAATAAGTTTATATTAGAAAATAATATTAATTTAATTTGGGATAATAATTCTTTACAATACTATGGGGAAATAGAAAAAGATAATATTATATATAAAATATGGTTAGAAGATGCAAAATCCTTAGATAAGAAAGCTTCATTAATCCATAAGTATGAATTGGCTGGCATAGCCTCTTGGAGAAAAGGTTTTGAAACTGCTAATGTCTGGGATAGCTTGGATAGAGCGCTAAATTAATATGTAAAATAAGAAATAGATTTAATATTTAATTTATAGGAGTGATTTTATGTTTAAATATAAAGAGGCACAAATCAAGACTATGTTAGGAGATATAACAAAAATAGAGGCGGATGCTATAGTAAATGCTGCTAACAACACTTTATTAGGAGGTGGAGGTGTTGATGGTGCTATTCACAGAGTTGGAGGAAAAAGAATCTTAGAGCAATGTAAAAAGATTGGGGGGTGCCCTACTGGAGAAGCTAGAATAACTACAGCTGGAGATCTTCCAAGTAAATATGTAATACATACAGTAGGTCCAATATATAAAGATGGAATATCAGGAGAGGAAAAATTATTATATAATGCTTACTATAGTTCTCTAAATCTTGCTAAGGAATATAATATCAAAACAATTGCCTTTCCATCTATATCGACCGGGGCATATGGTTATCCCATTGAAAAGGCTATGAAAATTGCAATAAAATCAGTTATAGATTTCATTGATAAAGAAGAGACTGATTTAGATATTACCTTTGTTCTTTTCAATAATGATGATTTTTTACTGTATAATAATTATCTAAATGAGAAATTATTACAATTTTGATATATATTTTATGTTGACTTTATTTTCTAATTATTATACTATAAGTGGGACGTAAGTTTTTGCAAAGGGGTGTTTAAAATATTCTCAGACTCTCATAAAATTATTGCATCGAAAATATATGATAATGTATTTGATATATATGGTTTAAAATTAGATAAAGAAAAATTATTGTGGGGATCAGTATGTCCTGATATGCTGCCTCAATATAAATTTATTAGACATTATAAAGATGAAAGCTTAAATTATATTGCTAAGGAAATCATGAAGGTCATATTTATTAGTAGATATCTAGAATTCAATAAAATACTAGATCCATTAGCAATAAAAATATTGAGTAAAAAAATAGGAATAATCTCTCATTATTTAAGTGATTATGTGTGTCTTCCCCATGCGAATAGATGGACATTTATGGATAGTATGATAAAACATATAAAATATGAATCGCAATTAAATGATTTTGCGATAAATCATGATTTTAAAAAGAATGTAATTAATATTGATGATTTGGATATATATGATATTCCTACAACAAAGTTAAGAAATACTATAAAAGAATATATTGATAAAGTTGTAGAAGAATATTCATTAAAAATAGGTTTTAAGAATGATTTGAATTTTGCACTCTCTCTAAACCTAAAAATATCCTACTTCATATTAGATACTATTACAGCATATTCAGATGAAATAGATAGTCATTTTGCGTTAGAATTTTAATTTTTAGATATATTGCTATAAACAAACCTTTTAAATAAAAATTTAAAAGGTTTGTTTTTTATTTTAGGACCATCTTTCTAGTTGGAGTATTATAACTTTTATTATATACTATTAGTGAAGATATTGAGGAGTGAAATTATGAGAAAAAAGTTAATAAAAATATTTTTAGTAGAGATTATTATAATTATAATTGCTTTTGTATATTTTTTTTCAAGATATAATATGTACGATACTTCTTTACAAGGTAGTTTAAGAGTAAATACAGACGAAAATCCAGTAGAAGTTAATAAACGATCTAAGCTCTATTTAGAGCTTGAAAAAGGATTGCTGGAGGGTAAGGAACGAATAGATATTAAAAGCATGGCTTTATTCAAAGACCCTAAAGAGATATTTAATGTTTTAGAAGAAATATCTAATGAGAATCCTGAGATAATGTATTATAAAGCAGCTGAATATCAGTTTGGGAATTTAAGTCTTTTTTATTCAAAATCCAAGAAAGATATAAATAATCATCAAAAGGAAATACGAAAGATAAGAGAGACGTTTATATCAAATTATATATTACCAGAGATGTCTGATTATGAAAAAATATTAACCATACATGATTATATTATTAATAACAGTAAGTATGATGATAAACTATTTACAAGTGGAGTAGTACCCCCTGAATCCTATTCTAGTTATGGAATATTAGCATTGGGGCGTGGTGTATGTGAAGGATATGCGAAATCTATGAAATACTTATTAGATGGTATAGGAATTGAATCCGTGATAGTAATCGGAGAATCCAAGGGAGAAAATCATGCGTGGAATCTAGTGAAAATAGAAGATGAGTATTACCATATAGATGCTACTTGGGATGACCCGGTGACAAGTGATGGCTCTGATATAATAAGATATAATTTTTTTAATTTAAATGATGATGAAATATCTAAATCACATACTTGGAATAAGGAAGACTATCCATCTGCAAATGGAGAAAAATATAATTATTTTAAATATAATGACCTTATTGTAAATGGAAAAGATGAATTAAAAGATCAAATAAAAAATATTCTTTTAAAAAGAAAGTCACATTTATTAATAAAGATAAATAATTTCAATAATGAAAACATATTATTAAATGAAATTATTGAAAATACTGTGTATGAAAATTATAAATTAATAAGCTTGAAGAGTTATTCATACTCTGTTGACGAAGAATATGGTATAGTAAGTTTTGAGTTTTATTATTAGATAAGATATGTAAGGAGAGTTGATTTATGGACAAAAAAATTAAGATTACATATTTATTTTTAGGAGTAGGTATAGGTATTATTATTGCTAGTACTTTGTATTTATTTTATCCTAAGATTGAATATATAGATTTGACCGACGATATAATAATGGAAAGAGCAAGAGGTCTAGGGATGGTTGGTTTAAAAGAGAGCATAGATGTAATAAATATGGAAGAGTTAGCAGATGAAGAAAATACTATGGAATCAGCAAATGATGAAATGAAGGAAGTACCAAAAGATATAGAAGAAATAAAGGTAGAGGTAGGAGAGAGAGAAATTGTTGTGGAGAGCGGTTCTAGTCTAACTAGGGTTTCAAAGCAACTTTACAATGCAAACTTGATAGATAATATAGATGAATTTATTTTATTTGTCAAAGATAAAAAATTAGATAAAAAAATTGTTACTGGGAGATATAAAATTGAATTAAATAGTTCCTATGATGAAATAATAGAAATTCTAACTAAAAGGCCCAATTAGCTATATAACATTTATCTAAGATATTAAGTTTTTGTAAAAAAACTATTATATATTTTTAATCAATTATGAAGAATTATGTAGTATAATAGTCTTTACTGTCCTTTAAAAATTTGTAGTTACAATGTTTAATACATCTAAGGATTGTCAACAATTGATAAAAAGGAGGTATTGATGTGGCAATAGCAAATAATGATATATGTAGTATCTATGATGGACTAATATATAAATTTCTTTATAAAAATGATATTAACTGCATACATATCCTCCTTAATCTATACGATTTAGAAGAAAACATTACAAATATCTGCCCCAAATACGTATCTATACATCATCTTAAAAAACATATTAGCAAATTTTTAAAGCAAAGGAAGGGTAATCATTTTATATCTTTAAATCTTGGACAACTAATTCATGAAGATATTAATCGGTTAGAATTATTTATTTATCTTGAAGGGTACAAACATGGTTATTTTAATAATTCTTGGGTAAATATTTTAGAAAAGACAACAGTAAACAATATACCTCTAGATAAATTATATAAAAGTAAATATTTGTATCATTTTGATAATACAACAAAGCAAGTGTTAGATATTAAAGCTATGATTGGTGAAGAGATTCAGGAAAGTGAAAGGCTAAATAAACATCTATATAATATTATTAAGGACTATTGTAATAAGCTGTTAAAAGGAAAAGTTTTTAATTTAAATAGACATTTAGATAAACAGTTAACGATAGAATATAATTCAAGAATGTATAGAATTAAGGAAGATGACGGTATATTAACTTTGGAGGAATTAAATAATATTTATAAAGAAATAGTAAAAGTAGTACTTAAAGATGGTTTAAAACTCTATAAAGAAGCCTACTGGTATGGGCTAAATGATAGAGTATTAAAGAGATATAGATAATAGTTAAAGGGGGAGCTTAGATGTTTATTAGAAATTATATGTTATCAAAAGGAAATTTAACTACAGTTGAATTAGAAGAAAACTTAGGTAGTGCCCTTGAGAAAATCAATGAAGGAAATTTTTTATCATTACCAGTTTTAGATGGCAATGAATTTAAGGGTATTCTTATGAAAGAAGCTGTTTATAGAAATTACTTAGAGTCTGGAAAATGTAATAAGGATGAATATTTAAGTAATACTAAAGTAAAAGAAATATATAATAACAGTTATGAATCGATTTCTGCAGATGAGAGGATTGAAAAAGCTTCTTACCTTTTGAAGGAACTCAGAACACCATTCTTACCAGTTTTTGATTCTAACAATAAATTTGTAGGTATATTAACTCATTTTGCAATATTTAATGCTTTTTCAGAGATATTTGGAATAGATAAAGGAACAAGAATTGTTGTAAATATGTTTGATTTACCAGGTCAATTAGCAAGACTTACAGATTTAATTAGAAAAGAAAATATAAATATAATAAATTTTGCTATTATGGACCCAAAAGTACTAGATTTGATTCAAGTTATACTTAGGGTTGATACCGATGATGTAGATAAATTAGTTGATAAAATTCAATCTGCAGGTTTTAAGATTGGTGAGGTAACAAAATAATAGATGAATGTATAAAAATTCCTAAAATGGATAGAATATCCCTCTAGATAGTAATCTGGAGGGATATTTATGAAAAAAGATAGAATTTTACCTATTTTCTTTTTTTCTTTAACTTTGTTTTTGATAAGTTTTATATTTGGTTATCAATTAATGAGTAAAAAATTAAATCCAAAAAGCATTAGCAAAGTCAGTGAAAAAGAAACAGATATGTCAAAGCATTCGGGGCGAGAAATATTAAACGAGGAGAGTAGAATTTCTCCAAATACATTTATAGAAGAGAGAATTCACTATACAGCGTGTGATCATGTCGTTACAAAAGTTGAAGTAGTAGAAGATGAATTTGTTAATATGACCAGAGATGAATATACTAAATATTTGGATGAAAATTATCCAAATAAAAGAATAATTTCATATTCATCTAACAAAATAACATTAGGGATTACCAAAAATCATTTATGTGAGAACCATTATGTCGTAGGAGAGGAAGATGGTTTTATAGCTATATTTCGGATAGGAGAAAATGGTGAAAGGATAGTAGAAAAAGTATTTATAGATTATCCTATCTCACTACTAATGGAAATTGATCAAGAAAAAATAGTTGAAGGAATAGTAGTAGATAGTGAGGAAGAATTATCTGAAATTCTAGAGAATTTTATTAGTTAACTAAGTTAGAAATTCTAACTTAGTTTTTCTTTGGAAATATGATACAATAATATATATATTTATAGAAGGGAGATTATGGATGATAATTCTAGGAATTGATCCAGGGATTGCAATAGTTGGATATAGTATTATAGAGTGCAATGGAAATAATTTTAAGGCTATTGATTATGGATGTATAACAACGGACTCAGATATTTTATTTCCCGACAGGATAAAGATAATATATAATAAACTTACTGAAATTATAGAAAAATACAGGCCGGAAGATTTAGCTGTTGAAGAATTATTTTTTAATAAGAATGTAAAAACAGCAATAAAAGTTGGACAGGCCCGCGGTGTAGAAATATTAGCAGCTGTTAACAAAGGTATGAATATATATGAATATACTCCTCTACAAATAAAACAAGCTGTTGTAGGATATGGTAGGGCAGATAAAAGTCAAGTACAAGAGATGGTAAGGATATTATTGAACTTAAAAGAAAAACCTAAACCAGATGATGTTGCAGATGCTTTAGCAGTTGCTATATGTCATGGTAGTTCTATTAAATTTAAAGAATCCTTTAGAATGAAATAATATTACAGAGGGTGAATATATTGTTTGAATTTATTATTGGAGATGTAGTATCCATTAAAGAAGATTATATAGTATTACAGAATAACGGGATAGGTTACAAGATATTTACATCTACTAACTCAATGCTTCAACTTGAATTAGGTATGAGAAATGCAATGATTTTTACATACCTTAATGTAAGAGAAGATGGATTATTTCTTTATGGATTTACATCAGAAGAAGAAATTAATATGTTTAGGCTACTTCAGATGGTTTCTAAAATTGGTCCCAAAAGTGCATTAGGAATCTTATCTACACTTACACCAAATCAGATTAAGGTAGCTGTAATAAAAAAAGAGTTAGATATTTTATGTAAAGCACCAGGTATTGGTAAAAAGACTGCCGAGAGAATGGTTTTAGAACTTAAAGATAGAATAGACAAGAATATTGAGGTCGTAGAAGATAATATTAGTGGAATTAAGCCTAATGATTATCATGAAGCAATAGATGGTTTGATGTCATTAGGATATACTAGATTAGAAATAGAGAAGATTATTAGGACAATGGATATATCTAAGATGAATATTGAAGATATAATTAGAGAAGCATTAAGAAAATTATCAAAACATTAAGAAGGTGTTAATATATGGAAGATACTAATGATAGAATAGTGGCTGGAAGTTTGAGAACTGAAGACTTGGAAAGTGAATTAACATTAAGACCTAAATGGATTACTGAATATATAGGTCAGGATAAGGCTAAGGAAAAATTAAATATTTTTATTCAAGCAGCTAAGGGAAGGAATGAATCATTGGATCATGTCTTATTATATGGACCTCCCGGGCTAGGTAAAACAACTTTGGCAAATATTATTGCAAATGAAATGGGAGTTAATATTAGGGTAACATCAGGACCTGCCATTGAGAGGCCGGGAGACTTAGCAAGTATCTTAACTAATCTTTCAGAAGGTGATGTTTTATTTATTGATGAGATACATAGGATTAATAGAACTGTAGAAGAGATACTATATCCTGCAATGGAGGACTTTGCTTTAGATATAATAATAGGTAAAGGCCCCTCTGCTAGATCAGTAAGGCTTGATTTATCTAAATTTACACTTATTGGTGCAACTACTAGAGCTGGACTTTTAACATCTCCCCTTAGGGATAGATTTGGTGTAATGCTGAATTTGGAATTATATGATGAGGAGAGTCTTAAACAGATTATAGTTAGGTCTGCTGATATATTGAATATAAGGATTGAAAATGAAGGAGCTCTGGAAATAGCTAGAAGATCTAGAGGAACTCCTAGAATTGCAAATAGATTATTAAAGAGAGTAAGAGATTATGCTCAAGTCGTAGAAAAAGGTGTAATTACCTGGGAAGTGGCAAAGAAGGGTTTAGAAATCCTTGAAATTGATGAGTTAGGGCTAGATAGTGTAGACAGAAGATTAATTCTCACTTTAATAGAAAATTTTAACGGTGGACCAGTTGGTGTAGATACATTATCTGCCGCAACAGGAGAGGAAAGAATTACAATAGAAGATGTATATGAGCCATATCTTTTGCAAATAGGATTTTTAAATAGAACTCCTAGAGGAAGAGTAGTTTCTAAAAAAGCATATGACCACTTTGGAATTCCCTATACTGAGGAACAATAAAAAATGACATAGGAAGGAGTAAGGCAATGAATAGGAAGATACCTAGAATTTTAATTTGTATACTGCTGTTAATTTTATTACCTGTTAAAATATCTTATGCCAATTCAATTAATACTCAATATATAGATATTAGACTGACAAAACCCATAGTACAGAATAATGTAATTAATCTTGGAAGTGATAGTGGTTTTTTACTATTTGATTTAAATAATAAAGATAATTCTATAGGGAGTATAAGTGAAACTAGTATTAAGGCTGTATTAGGAGAAGATGGTATCAATCTAGTTAATTCTCAAAACAATATTGTATTTACTTTACCTAAAGATGGAAGTGTTTTAATTTCTCAAAATACATTAGATAATCAATTAATAAAGGTTGAAAAAGATCGTTATAGAGATTATATTAGATTAGTCAGTAAAAATAATGAGATTTTTGTTATAAATCATGTAAATCTTGAGAATTATCTATATGGGGTAGTTCCAGCAGAAATGCCAGCAACTTTTCATATTGAAGCGCTAAAAGCACAGGCAGTAGCTTCTAGGAGCTTTGCTCTTTCAAATATAAAGAAACATTCAGCAGAAGGATTTAATTTATGTGATACGACTCATTGTCAAGTATATTCAGGCTTTGAGTATGAAAGACCTTCAACTAATCTAGCTGTAGATGAAACAAAGGATATATTTGCATATTACAATGGAAAAGTAATAGAGGCGATATTCCATTCAACTAGTAGTGGTTTTACAGAAGATAGTGTAAATGTATGGGGTGGAGATTTGCCATATCTAAAGTCTGTGGAAGATAGCTTTTCTAGTGAATCTCCTTATAGTATCTGGAATTTTAGTATTAATATTAATGAATTAAACAATAATTTAGTTTCATCTGGAATAAACATTGGAGATTTACAGGGAATTGAAGTTATTGATGCGACCTCTACTGGTAAGGTAAACAAAGTGAAAATAATTGGAACTAAAGGAGAAAAAACTATAGGTGGAACCGAATTTAGAAACTTAGTAGGTGCTACGAAATTTAAGAGTTCTTGGTTTAGCATAAAAGGTGGAAATGCTAATTCATCAAGTAGTCAAGTTTATGTTATAAGCGGAGATACACTCAAACCACAAACTATAGATACTAGTAAAGCCTATATAATAGATGGGAAAGAAAAAAAGACAGTAACAAGAAGTACGGTGAATAGGGCTATTGGAAAAGATAGAGTAGAATCCATAGGAGAATTTTATCCAGTATCGTCTTCCGAAATAGTGATAGAAGGAAAAGGCTTTGGTCATGGAGTAGGTATGAGCCAGTTTGGAGCTAAGAAAATGGCTGAATTAGGATATGATTTCGAGGAGATTCTTAAATATTATTATACTGGGATAGATGTCTTACCAAATAATTAATATGTAAATCGATAGATAGGCTAGAATATTAATGTGCCTGATAAAAAAGTGCTTAGTAATTAAATGTCTAAGATAATAGAATAAATTTATATGATTTATAAATTTAGATGAAAAAGTTGCTAAATAACTAATAGCTAAAAAATTATATTCACATTTTAAATATAATTGGATAAAAGAATTGTATTGTGGTCAATAATTATAATAAAGAAGGATGGTTTAATGAAACGAGAAGATTTTAATTATTTTTTGCCAGAAAACCTAATTGCTCAACACCCTTTAGAGAATAGAGAGGAATCTAGATTGTTGATATTGGATAAAAAAACCGGGGAAATAGAGCACAAAACGTTTAAACATATTATAGAATACTTGGACAAAGGAGATTGTTTAGTATTAAATGATACAAGAGTAATACCTGCTAGATTATTTGGTAATAGAATAGGTAAAGAAGAAAGCATAGAAATATTACTTCTTAAGAGAATAGAAAATAATGTATGGGAGTCTTTAGTGAAGCCTGGGAAAAAGGCTAGGCCCGGACATATAATAGAATTTGGTGGAGGAATTTTGAAGGGTGAAGTTTTATCAATAGAAGAAGATGGAACTAGAATTATAGGATTTGAATATAAAGGAATATTTGAAGAGATTTTAGATAAATTAGGTGAAATGCCTTTACCTCCATATATAACGGAGGTATTAGATGACAGGGAAAGGTATCAAACCGTTTATTCAAAGCATAAGGGGTCTGCCGCGGCTCCTACTGCAGGTCTTCATTTTACTAATAATTTATTAGATGAAATTAAAGATAAGGGGGTCAATATAGCATATATAACTTTGCATGTTGGACTTGGTACTTTTAGACCTGTTAAGGTGGATAATATTTTAGATCATCATATGCATTCAGAGTATTACAATATCTCAGAGGAAGCTGCTGCAATAATCAATAATTCTAAACATAATGGTGGGAAAGTAATATCTGTAGGCACTACTTCTACAAGGACTTTAGAAACTGTGGCTGATGAAAATGGAAAGATTATATCTAAATCAGGATGGACAGATATATTTATTTATCCAGGATATAGGTTTAAAATTATAGATAGATTAATTACAAATTTCCATTTGCCTGAATCAACTTTACTTATGCTAGTAAGTGCATTAGCTACTCAAGAAAATGTACTTAATGCATATAGAATAGCCGTAGAGAAAGAATATAGATTTTTTAGTTTTGGCGATGCCATGTTTATAAAATAGGGGATATCATAGGAGGAAGATTATGGCAATAAGATTTGAACTATTAAAAGAAGCAAAGGATTCTAAAGCAAGGCTTGGTAAATTATATACTCCCCATGGAGTAATAGAAACACCAATATTTATGCCTGTAGGTACTAGAGCTACTGTCAAAGCTATGACACCAGAGGAAGTGAAAGGTTTAGGAGCACAAATAATTTTAAGTAATACTTATCACTTATATTTAAGACCAGGTCATAAATTAATAGAGGAAGCAGGAGGGTTACATAGATTTATGAATTGGGATGGCCCAATTTTAACCGATAGTGGAGGATTTCAGGTTTTTAGTTTAGGAGATTTGAGAAAAATAAAAGAAGAAGGTGTAGAATTTAGATCCCATATTGATGGTTCTAAACATTTTATAAGTCCTGAAAAGTCAATTGAAATTCAAAATTCACTAGGATCAGATATTATGATGTGTTTTGATGAATGTACTCCTTATCCTGCTACATATGAATATGCGAAGCATTCTATGGAAAGAACAACTAGATGGGCTAAAAGATGTAAAGATTATCATAAGAATTGGGATAATCAAGGATTATTTGGAATAGTACAAGGTGGGATATATAAGGACTTAAGGGAACAAAGTGCAAAGGAATTAGTAGAGTTAGACTTTCCGGGATATGCAATAGGTGGTCTTAGTGTTGGTGAACCAAAGGAATTAATGTGTGAGATATTAGATTTTACTACACCTTTATTGCCTAAAGATAAACCTAGATACAATATGGGCGTTGGAACTCCTGATTATCTATTTGAATCTGTAATTAGAGGGATAGATATGGCAGATTGCGTGTTACCTACTAGAATTGCACGGAATGGGACAGTTCTTACATCTCAAGGAAAACTAGTTATAAGAAATGCAAAATATTCAAGAGATTTTACTAAATTAGATCCAGAGTGTGATTGCTATGCTTGTACTAATTATTCAAGAGCCTATATTAGACATTTATTTAATGTGGACGAAATTCTAGGATCAAGACTTACTACAATTCATAATTTATACTTTTTGATAAAACTTATGGAAAACATAAGAAATGCCATAAAAGAAGATAGATTGCTTGAATATAAAGAGGAATTTTATAAAAAATATGGTTATAATGATAAAAATTAGGTGAATTATTTAAAATATATTGTATAATAGATTATAGAAAAGGAGGGATTTGTACATGCCACAACAGCTTCAAGGATTAATAATACCAATTGGTTTTTTAGTCATATTTTATTTTATGGCAATTAGACCGCAAAAGAAAAAAGAACAACAAATAAAAGAAATGAGAAACAGCCTAAGAGTTGGAGATGAAGTAATTACCATAGGTGGAATTTATGGTAAAATTATCAAAGCTAAAGAAGATATAATAACTATAGAAGTAGGATCTTCTAAAACGAAGCTAGATATGACTAGATGGTCTGTTGGTTCAGTAGTTAGCAAAAATGAATCAAAAAATAACAAAACTGAAGAAATAAAAACTGAAGAAATAAAAACTGAAGAAGATGATAAATAACAAAAAAAGCTTCCTAATTTAATAAGGAAGCTTTTTTATGTAATAAATATTGGTTTCCTTAAATAAATTAAGGATAAGGAGCCCTAAAGGACTACCAGATTATTTTCTATGAAGTAAATATAAGGAGGGATATAATGTGAAAACCAAGAATTTGAACAAAAATATCTATTTATTAAAGGGGTTACTTCTGGCCTATATTATCACATGTATTTTAATACTAGTTTTTTCAATACTATTAACCTATTCAAGTCTTAGAGAAAATAAAATGCCTCTAGTGAATACAATAATCATGGTGATAAGTGTAACCTCAGGTAGTGTTTATGTAGCAAAAATGGTTAAAGAAAAAGGATGGATTAATGGAGGAATAATAGGTATGGCATATTATCTAATATTAATTATGCTTAACTTTATATTTCTAAAGCCTTTAGTATTAGATATATTTTCAATTTCAAAGTTAGTATTGGCATGTATTATAGGAATAATAGGAGGAATTATTGGGATAAACATATCATAAAAGAATAAAAAAAACTTTAAATAAAAAAACTAATATGGTATAATAAGTAGCAGTAAATAGATGCTAAGGAGGGATTTAAGATGAAATACATAAAGACAATATCTGGTAGTAATCTAAAAGATACTATATCCAAGGGCGGATGTGGGGAATGTCAAACTTCCTGTCAATCAGCTTGTAAAACATCCTGTACTGTAGGAAACCAAAAATGCGAGAATAAATAAGAATATAAAGGGTGGTGGTTTATCCATTACTTTTTATGCCCATAGGAAAGTTCTTACTTATTTTAGATTTGTTAAAGAGAACTTTCCGTATATGGGTTTCATAAAAAGATACCTTATAATGCTTCGATGGAAGCTTTTTTTATTTGTATAAAATTGTCAATTAGGAGGAACTTTAATGAATAAAGCATCAAAGATGCATAAGTTTCATTTAAATAATAAATATATTATTTTAGATGTAAATACTGGTGCGGTACATGTAGTTGATAAAATTGTATATGAAATCATAGATTATTATGGTGAAAAAACTATAGATGAAATAAAGAATACATTTAAAAGTACCTATGGCGAAAAAGCTGTAGAGGATGTATATAATGAAATAGATCAATTGGCTAAAGAAGGACTTTTATTCTCTGAAGATGTGAACATTTCTCACTTCAAATATAATGAAGAAAATATTGTTAAAGCGATGTGTTTGCATGTAGCTCATGATTGTAATTTAAAATGTAGTTATTGCTTTGCATCACAAGGTGATTTTAAAGGAGAAAGATCACTGATGTCTTTAGAGGTAGGGAAAAAGGCATTAGAATATCTAGTTAAGAATTCAGAGGCAAGAAGAAATTTAGAGGTGGATTTTTTTGGCGGAGAACCTTTGATGAATTTTAATTTAGTCAAGGATTTAATAAATTATGGAAGAGAGTTAGAAAAGAAATATAATAAAAACTTTAGATTTACTATTACTACAAATGGAATTTTACTTGATGATGAGAAGATTGATTATATCAATGAAAATATGTCAAATGTTGTTCTTAGTTTAGATGGCAGAAAAGAAGTCAATGATAATATGAGAAAGACAATTAGTGGAGAAGGTAGTTATGATATTATTTTACCTAAGTTTAAAAAGATGGTGGAAAAAAGGGGAGACAAGGATTACTACATTAGGGGGACCTTTACTAGTAATAATATTGATTTCTCTAAAGATGCATTAGATTTTTATAATAACGGATTTAAAAAGATTTCAATAGAGCCAGTAGTTACATCTGAGGAAATGGATTATGCTTTAAGAGAAGAACATTTACAATCTGTTCTAGACGAGTATGAGAAATTCTCTAAAGAGTATATAAATATAAAAAAGATGGACAAGGATTTTTATTTTTTCCACTTTATGATAGATTTGACTCAAGGTCCCTGTATTATAAAAAGATCTGTTGGATGTGGAGCAGGATCTGAATACATGGCCGTTACGCCAGAAGGTGATTTATATCCTTGTCATCAGTTTGTAGGGGAAGAGGAATTTAAGTTAGGAAATGTTATAGATGGAGTTCAACGAGGGGATATAAGAGAAAAATTTAAGAAGGCCAATGTATATAATAAAGAAGAATGTAGGGAATGTTGGGCAAGATTTTATTGCAGCGGTGGTTGTCATGCAAATTCCTATCATGCGCACAATGATCTTAGTAAAGCATATAAGATCGGTTGTGAAATGGAAAAGAAAAGAATTGAATGTGCCATATCTATACTGGCAAATTTAGATGAGTAGGAGGAAGAATATGAAAGCCAAAAGTACTATAATTTTTATATTGATACTAACTATAGTAGGAGGTAGTACGTTTTTAGCATTAAATGGTGCCAAGATTGGGAAATATGAAATTATTAGAGCAAAAGATGCTATAGACTTAGGTCTAGATTTAGCAGGTGGTGTTTATGTAGTTCTAGAGGCTCAAACTGATGCTAAGGGTGCAGAACTTCAAAGAATTATGGAGCAGTCAAAGGCAATTATCAATGAGAGGGTAAATGGCCTTGGAGTGTCAGAACCTAATATATCAATTGAAGGTGGTAATAGAATAAGGGTTGAGCTAGCAGGTATAGATGATCCTCAAAAAGCAATTGAGTTAATAGGTAAGACTGCACAATTACAATTTGTAGATCCAGATAAAAATGTTGTATTGACAGGTAAAAATGTAATTGGTTCAGAGGTACAATATCATAATAATCAATTAGGTCAGCAAGAAATTCTAGTAAGCTTAGAACTAGACAAAGAGGGAACTAAAAAATTTGCTGAAGCTACAGGCCGACTTACTTTAGAACCAAATAGAGAGGACAGAATTATCTATATAATTTTAGATAATCAAATAATATCCTATCCTGCAGTGCAAAGTGCAGAAGAAGGGGGAACAGCTATTACAGACGGTAAGGCTGTTATAACAGGAAGTTTTTCACTAGAAGAAGCTAGTCAATTAGCTACATTGATTAGGGCAGGTGCTTTACCAGTTGAGATGAAGGAATTACAAACCTCCCTTATTGGACCTACATTAGGTTTGGAAGCATATGAAAGAAGTATTAAAGCGGGAGCAATTGCACTTCTTATAATTATGATATTTATGATAATAATATATAAAATTCCTGGTTTTATCGCTTCTATTGGTTTGATTATATATACATTGATAACAATATTTACGATGTCATCTTTAGGGGTTAAATTGACCCTTCCAGGAATAGCTGGTTTAATCTTATCTATAGGAATGGCTGTAGATGCAAATGTTATAATATTTGAAAGAATAAAAGAAGAAATAAAAGCTGGCAAAAGCATTAGAACTGCTGTAGATACAGGATTTAAGCGAGCTCTTACTTCAGTAATGGACTCAAATATAACTACATTTATAGCTGGAGTTGTATTATATTACTTTGGAATTGGTCCAATTAAAGGATTTGGAGTAACTTTAATTATTGGTATAGTGGCTTCTATGATAACAGCAGTTATTATATCTAAATATTTATTAAAGTTAATGGTATCAATTACAGGTAATAAAAATACTAAGCTTTATGGAGCTTAATAGAGAGGTGAAAATATGAATATTATAAAAAATAGGAAGATATTTGCAATATGTTCAATCGCTATAATAATAGCAGGAATCCTTATGTTTTTCATTAAAGGTTTAAACTATGGAATTGATTTTACTGGGGGTACTTTGATTCAGATAAATGCAGGAAAATTTATCCCTGTAGATGAAGTTAGAGAAATAACTGATGAATATGATAAAAATGTAAGTATTTTACACGGAGGAACTGAAAAAGATGAATTAATAATAAAAAGTACCTTAGATCTATCTAATGATGTGATAACAGATATAATAAATAAATTTATAGAAAAATACGATATAAACAAAAATAATTTTCAATCTGAAAAATTTGGTCCTTTTATGGGAGCAGAAATAAAAAATAAGGCTTTATTATCTACCTTAATAGCTACTGTACTTATGTTAGGTTATATTACTTGGAGATTTGAATTCAATTTTGGTGTAGCAGCTATTGTAGCATTAGCTCATGATATACTGATTATGTTAGCTGTTTATTCAATTCTTAGAATTCCAGTAAATAGTTCATTTATTGCTGCAATATTAACTATTCTAGGTTATTCTATAAATGATACAATAGTTATTTTTGATAGAATAAGAGAAAATACAAAGTTATATCCTAGAGAATCAGTTGAAAATATAATAAATAATAGTATTAAACAATCCTTAAAAAGAACAATATATACTACACTGACTACATTGATGGCTGTTACTGTATTATATATTTTAGGAGTTGAAGATGTTAAGGTGTTGACATTACCTCTTATTATAGGTATGATAGCTGGAGTTTATTCTTCATTATTTATCGCAGCTCCATTGTGGTATGAACTTAAGAATAGAAAAATAAAAGCTGCTAAATAAGTAGTTTTTATTTTCAATAATAAAAATTTTGTCAAAAAATGAAGAAATAGATAATAAAAACTAGAATTAAATGTGATTAAATGATAGAATTTAGATACTAATTAGTGTGTCTAAATTCTATTTCTATTGGAGTGAAGTAATTGGAAAAATGGTTTATAAAAAATAAAGTCGCTGATTATAAAAAAATAGCAAAGGATTTCAAAATATCTGAATTTTTATCTAAGTTACTAGTTAATAGAGATATTACTGATTATAACTTGATTGATAGTTTTATATCTTCTAGCTTAGATAGATTGCATGACCCTAGTCTTATGAAAGATTTGCTAAAGGGTGCAGATATTATTAGAGATAAGATAATAAATAAAAGAAAGATAAGAATAGTAGGAGATTATGATGTAGATGGAGTAATCTCAATTTATTTATTATATACAGGCATAAAAAAATGTGGTGGAAATGTAGACTATGTTATACCAAGTAGAATCAATGATGGATATGGTATAAATAATGAAATCGTTAGAGAAGCAGAAAAAGATGGGATAGATACTATAATAACTTGTGATAATGGTATTGCAGCGATAGAACAGATAAAGCTTGCAAAAGAACTTGGACTAACAGTAATAGTAACAGATCATCATGATTTACCTTTTGTAGTAGATGAAGCTGGCGAAAAAAAATATTTATCTACAGAGGCAGATGCTGTGATAAATCCAAAGCAAAAGGATTGTAATTATCCATTTAAAGGACTTTGTGGGGCTGCTGTAGTGTTTAAATTAATACAAGAACTATACCTCATATTTGAATTACCATTAGAATCTACATATTGTTTGATGGAATATACTGCTATTGCTACAATTTGCGATGTAGTTGATTTAATTGATGAAAATAGAATTATAGTGAAAAAGGGTCTAGAACTTTTAAATAATACAGAAAATATTGGTCTAAAAGCTTTGATAAAAGAAACAGGAATTGAAGATAAGGAGATAGGAGTTTATCACATAGGATTTATTATTGGGCCAAGCATCAACGCTTCCGGAAGATTAGATTCTGCTTTAAAAGCCTTAGAGTTACTTTTATCAAACGATTTAGATCATGCAAATCTTTTAGCGAAAGAGCTTCGTGAACTAAATGAAGAGAGAAAACAAATGACTATAGATGGAGTGGAGAAAATAATTAACATTATTGAGAATTCTGAGATAAAGAAAGATAAGATACTAGTTATATATGAGCCAGAAATACATGAAAGTATTGCAGGTATCATAGCAGGAAGAATTAAAGAAAAGTATAATAGACCTACAATAATATTAACTCAAGGAAAAGATGGAGTTAAAGGCTCTGGAAGATCTATTGAAGAATATAATATGTTTGAAGAGATATCAGAGTGTAAGGATCTATTATTAAAATTTGGCGGGCATCCTATGGCAGCTGGATTATCATTAGAAGAAACAAATATAAGTCAATTCAGAAAAAAGTTAAATGAAAACACAAGTCTAACAGATGATGATTTAATATCTAGAATATATATTGACATGCAACTTCCGCTAGAATATATTAGTTTTAAGTTAATTGATGAATTAAAGCTTTTAGAACCCTTTGGAAAAGGCAATAATAAACCTATATTTGGTGAAAAGAATCTAAAGATTAATCGTGGTTTTGTATTAGGTGCCAATAAAAATGTTTTAAAATTAATATTAGAAAATGAGAATAGAAAAATAATAGAAGGAATATTTTTTGGAGATATTATGACTTTTGAAAATAGAGTGAATGAAATATATGGGAATGGAGAACTGGATAAAATTTATAAAGGAATAGGGAATAATATAAAATTAGATATATTATTTTATCCTTCCGTTAATGAATATAATGGAAATACTAATTTGCAAGTTACAATTCAAAATTATAGAATTAATAAATAATTAAACTTTAGATTAATAAATATTTTTTTATATGGTATATTAACGTAATCGTTATAAATAGTGAATTATGGGTAATTATAAGTAATCAAACTACTTTATATATACATTCATTATAGGTGAAGAAGGTGAATTCAATGTTAGAAAACTTACTCTTGAAAATTGAACAATATAATGCACAAGCTGATTTAAGTCTTATAGTGAAAGCATATAATTTCGCACAGTCGGCTCATGCTGGGCAAGTAAGAAACTCAGGTGAAAACTTCTTTGTTCATCCATTTAATGTAGCTATGATATTGGCGGATTTAAATATGGACACTGCTACCATAGTAGCAGGACTGCTTCATGATGTAATAGAGGATACGGAAATAAGTCATGAAACTATTGCAGAAGAATTTGGTGTTGAGATAGCTGATTTAGTAGAGGGTGTTACAAAGTTAAAGAAACTACAATATAAAACTAAGCAGGAAAACCAAGCTGAAAATTTGAGAAAAATGGTTTTAGCTATGGCAAATGATATAAGGGTTATTATAGTTAAGCTAGCAGATAGACTTCATAATATGAGAACATTAGAATATATGAGAGATGAAAAAAGAAAAGAAAAGGCTTTAGAAACTCTAGAAATATATGCTCCTTTAGCCCATAGACTAGGAATCTCTAAAATAAAATGGGAATTAGAAGATTTATCTTTAAGATATTTAGATCCCGTAAATTATTATGATTTAGTTGAGAGGGTTTCAAAAAGACGACAGGAAAGAGAAGCATATGTAAAAAACATAATAGAGACATTAAGCAATAAACTTGATGAAGTTAACATAAAATATGATATCAGTGGGAGACCAAAGAATTTTTACAGCATATATAAAAAGATGGTTCATCAAGGAAAAGCTTTTGAGCAAATATTTGATTTAACTGCTATAAGAGTCATAGTAGATAATATTAAAGACTGTTATGAAGTATTAGGTATCGTTCATAATCTATGGAAGCCTTTGCCGGGCAGATTTAAAGATTATATTGCTATGCCTAAACCTAATATGTATCAGTCTATTCATACTACTGTAATCGGTATGAAGGGAGAAATATTTGAGGTTCAAATACGCACATGGGAAATGCATAGAACAGCAGAATATGGTATAGCTGCTCACTGGAAATATAAAGAAGGAAGTAATAAATCTGATAATTTTGATGATAAACTTACATGGTTAAGACAACTATTAGAGTGGCAATCGGATTTAAATGACCCTAAGGATTTCATGGAAACATTAAAAATAGATTTCTTTACAGATGAAGTATTTGTTTTTACTCCAAAGGGAGATGTGATAAATCTTCCAGATGGTTCTACACCAATCGATTTTGCATATAGAGTACACACTGAGGTTGGGAATAAGTGTGTAGGAGCTAAAGTAGATGGAAGAATTGTACCTCTGAATTATAGATTGAAAAATGGAAATATTGTTGAAGTTATTACATCAGCTAATAGCAATGGACCTAGTAGGGATTGGATAAAGATAGTAAAAAGCACTCAAGCAAAAACTAAAATTAGACAATGGTTTAAAGCTAAGGAAAAAGATTTTAATATCATAAGAGGAAAAGAGTTATTAGAAAAAGAAGTTAAACGATTAGGTTATAAGTCCTCAGAAATTTTAAAGGATGAATGGATAAAAAATATAGCATCTAAAGTGAGTATAAATTCTATTGATGATTTATATGCAGCTATTGGATATGGTAGTATAACACTGAATCAAGTAATCTCAAAATTAAGAACCCAATATAATGAATATTATAAAATAACAGATGAGAAGGCCTTTGTGGAGAGTAAGATCCAACAGACTATACAAAATAAAATAAGTAAACCTACTCAAGGTATCAAAATAAAAGGAGTAGATAATATTAAAATTAGGTTTTCTAAATGCTGTAATCCTGTACCTGGTGATGAAGTAGTAGGATATATAACTAGAGGCAGAGGTGTTTCTGTTCATAGAACTGACTGTCCAAATATAACTATGTCAGATGATGCAGAGAGATTCATTGAAGTAGAATGGGATTTTCAAAAGAAAGCATCCTATCCTGCAGAAATTCAAATTAAGGCATCTGATAGATCGGGTCTTTTAGCAGAAATTACTCAAAAGATAACAGATTCTGACTTAGGAGTAATATCTTTAAATGCTAGAACATCTAAAGATAAAATAGTATTTATAAATGTAACCCTTGAAATTAAAGATATTGAAGAGTTAAGGGATCTAATGAGAAAAATAAAAAGAATAAGAAATGTAATGGATGTATATAGAGTTACAGCTTAGAGAGAGGGAGATATATGAGAGCAGTTGTGCAAAGAGTTACAGAAGCATCGGTCAAAGTAGATAATGAGATAGTTGGGAAAATTGGCACTGGATTATTAGTACTACTTGGAGTAGGTGAGGGAGATAGTTCTAAGGATTTGGATTATCTAGTAGATAAAGTATTAGGGCTTCGCATATTTCAAGATGAAAATGATAAAATGAATTTATCTTTGTTGGATATCAGTGGAGAATTATTAGTAATTTCTCAATTTACACTTTATGGTGATGTAAGGAAAGGTAAAAGACCTAGCTTTACAGATTCAGCACATCCTGATATTGCAGAGAAAATTTATTTGGAATTTATTGATAAATGTATAGGAAAAGGGATAAAAACAGAAAGAGGTATTTTTGGTGCAGATATGAAGGTAAACCTTATAAATGATGGACCTGTTACTATATTATTAGACAGTAAAAAAACATTTTAGGAGGTATAGAGTTGAAGATAATAAGAATACCAGCAGGTATATATGCAGCTAATTGTTATGTTATATATTCAGAAGCCACTAGAGACGGAATAGTAATAGATCCAGGAGGAGACGTAGATGAGATACTCACATCAGTAAGAGAAAACCAACTTAAAATAAAATATATAGTATTAACTCATGGTCATGCAGATCATATAGGGGGAATAATTAATCTTAAGAAAGCATTGTCTGCTTCTGTAATGATACATGAAGAAGATAGAGAGATGCTAATTGATGGAAATAAGAACTTATCTACAATGATGGCTATGGGTACTATAGAAATAGAACCAGATTTGTTACTTAAGGATGGGGACATAATAGAGTTTGGCGATGAAAAGGCTGAGATTATTCATACTCCTGGTCATACCAAAGGAGGAATATGCATAAAAATTAGAGATAATATGATAACAGGAGACACTTTATTTGCAGGATCAATAGGTAGGACAGATTTACTAGGTGGAGATTATGAAACCATTATAAAATCAATAAAAGATAAACTATTGATTTATCCAGATGATGTTCAAATATTTCCAGGACATGGAGCTCCTTCTACCATAGGTAGAGAAAGGCTTTCAAATCCTTTTTTACGTTAATATTAAATAAGGTGATTATGTGATAAAATTATTGTTAATAGGTCATGAGATTAAATATGAATTAGTTGAATTAATCAGAGTCTTTTTCCCGGGGGAAGAGATTCTTTATATTAGTAGATTAGATGAATATACAGGTGAGGGCACTCTTATTATCAATTCTTTATATGAAGAAGATGGAAAGTTATATACTATAACAAAGATATATATAGATAATATTTTAATTAATCAAGCAACGGAAAATATTAGTACTCTAGAAGTATATGGTGATTCTATAGATAAATATATAAGAATCGGAATTAAAAAATCATTATATAATACATTAATTTCTCTAGGAGAGAGTAAAATTCCATGGGGAGTATTGACTGGCATAAGACCAGTCAAAATCGTTCATGATTTATTAGATAAAGATATAAATGAAAATGAGATAATCAGAGTATTAGCAGAAGAATATAAATTATCCTTTGATAAAGCTAAGTTGATATTGGATATTGGAAGAAGGCAAAGGGACTATATCTACCCTTTAAATAAGGATAGGTATAGTCTATATGTTAGTATACCATTTTGCCCTACTAGATGCTTATATTGTTCCTTTCCAGCATTACCCATAGGCAGATATGAAAATCATATTAAAGAATATACTTTAAAGGTAATATATGAAATTGAGCAAATTAGTGAAATGATGAAAGGTAAAAAGATTAATACAGTATATATAGGGGGAGGTACCCCCACAGCAATTCCATTAATGGAACTGGAAAAGATAATTCAAGCTATTTATTATAGATTTGGAGAAAAAAATATAAAGGAATTTACTGTAGAAGCTGGTAGACCAGACACTATTACAAAAGAATATCTAACAATGTTATATAAAAACGAAGTTGGAAGAATAAGTATTAATCCACAAACTATGAATGATGACACCTTGAAACTAATTGGAAGACAACATAAATCTAAGGATATTATCGAGACTTTTAACTTAGCTAAAGAAATTGGTTTTGATATAATTAATATGGATTTGATTGTAGGACTTCCAGGAGAAGAGATTAAACATATAAAAAAAACTCTGGAAGAAATTCAGAAATTAGATCCAGAAAACCTAACGATACATACACTTTCGGTAAAAAGAGGGTCTAAATTCAAAGCTACTATTGACCAATATTCATTACAAAGTCAGAATATTTTAAGTGCTATGTTAAATGAAACCAGAGAGTATACCAAAGATATGGGCTTAGAACCATATTATCTTTATAGACAAAAGCAAATATTAGGTAACTTTGAAAACATAGGCTATTGCAAGGCTAAAATGGAATGTATATATAATATAGCTATGATGGAAGAAAAAGAAACAATAATGGCGGCTGGAATGGGCTCTGTGTCTAAGATATTTTTCCCAGAAGAAAATAGAATAGAAAGAGTCCCAAATTTTAAAGATTTAAAAGAGTATCTGGAAAGAAGCAGTGAATTGATTGAAAGGAAGAAAAAGATACTAGGAAACAATTAATACAAAGGAGGATTTTAGGGCTATGCTATGGTGGACAGATGACCTTAAAACAGGTATAGATTCTATAGATAAACAGCATAAGAGTATATTTGATAAAGCTAGTGAGATTTTTAATTTAGAAACAAATTCTAGCACAAAAGAAATTGAAAGTATATTTGTGTTTTTAATGAGTTATGCAAATAATCATTTTTATGAAGAAGAAATTTTGATGATGGAAAATTCATATGAAAATTTTATTGAACACAGAAGACAACATAACTATTTTATTGAAGAAATCTATAATATATACCAGAATATTGTAAATGGACATGCATCTGAGGAAAACCTAAATAATCTAAAGGTATTAATAATTGACTGGCTCGCAAACCATATTAATGGAGATGATAAAAAATACATTGAAAGGATTAAAGAGAAATCAACAATTGTATATTAAGATTATATAAACAGAAGATATACATTAGGAGATTAGATGATTTTACTCCTTGACATGATTTATTTTATAGTCTATAATTAATAAAAATAAATATAATACGATGAAAAGGAAGAGTAGTTGGATTCCTTAGTTATAGAGAGTCGGTGGAGGTGGAAATCCGATACTAATATTCGATGAAGACACTTTGGAGTAAATAATCTTTAATGATTGATTCGCAGAAATGCGTTAAGTTTTTGAGTGAGGAAATACCTAATTAGGGTGGTACCGCGAGATAACCTCTCGTCCCTGTATATCAGAGATGAGGGGTTTATATTTTTTTGAGGAGGTATGTATATGTCAGAAAAGATGGGTAACTTAAGAAGAACTATTATGTGTGGAGAATTGAGATCTGAGCATGATGGTCAAGAGGTAGTATTGATGGGATGGGTACAAAGAGAGAGAAATTTGGGATCAATCATATTTATTGATTTAAGAGATACTACTGGAATTTCTCAAATTGTATTTGATAATACAGTATCTAGCGAAATATTTGATAAGGCAGAGAAAATTAGATCAGAGTTTGTATTAGCAGTAAGAGGTAAAGTAAGAATTAGACAATCTATAAATAAAGAAATACCAACTGGAGAGGTAGAAGTCTTAGTAGAAGAGCTTAGAATATTAGATGAATCTGAGACTCCGCCGATTTATATTAAAGATGATGATAATGTATCAGAAGGCATGAGATTAAAATATAGATATCTTGATTTAAGAAAACCATCTATGCAAGAAAAGTTGAAATTAAGAGCAAAAACTGCTAAAGTGGTCAGAGATTTCTTAGATGATAATGGGTTTATTGAGACAGAGACTCCTATGCTTACAAAACCAACGCCAGAAGGAGCTAGAGATTATTTAGTGCCAAGTAGAGTAAACCCTGGTGAATTCTATGCCCTCCCACAATCTCCACAGCTTATGAAGCAGCTTCTTATGGTTGCAGGAATGGATAGATATTATCAAATAGTTAAATGCTTTAGGGATGAAGATCTAAGAGCTAATAGACAGCCTGAATTCACTCAAATAGATGTTGAAATGTCATTTGTAGATGTTGAGGACATTATTTCAATTAATGAAAAATTATTATATAAATTATTTAAAGAAATTAAAGGAATAGAAATAAAACTACCAATAGACAGAATGACCTATAGTGAAGCTATGGAAAGATATGGGGTAGATAAACCAGATTTAAGGTTTGGATTTGAGTTGAAAAATATTTCTGATCTGGTTCAAAATTGTGGATTTAAAGTATTTAGCGGAGCTATGGAAAGTCAAGGCTCTGTACGAGGTATAAATATTAAAGGATACGGAGATAGATTTACTAGAAAAGATATAACTGCTTTAGAGGATTATGCGAAGACTTATGGTGCAAAAGGTTTGGCTTGGATAAAGATTACACAAGAAGGTATCACCTCCCCTATTGCAAAGTTCTTTAGTGAAGAAGAATTTGCTAATATTTTGGAAAGAATGGAAGGAGAAAAAGGTGATTTAATTCTTTTCGTAGCTGATAAAAACTCAGTTGTATACGATAGTTTAGGTAATTTAAGAAATGAAGTAGCTAAAAGATTAAATATAATTGATCCTAATGATATGAAATTAGTTTGGATTACTGAATTCCCATTATTTGAATATGACGAGGAAGAAAATAGATATGTGGCAAAGCATCATCCTTTTACCCATCCAATGGATGAGGACATAGAGCTTTTGGAGTCTCAGCCTGAAAAGGTAAGGGCTAAGGCTTATGATATAGTTATTAATGGAGATGAAATGGGTGGTGGAAGTATCAGAATCAATAATTCTGATTTACAAAAGAGAATGTTTAGCGCATTAGGATTTACAGAGGAAGAAGCTTGGGATAAGTTTGGATTTCTTTTAGAAGCTTTTAAGTATGGAACTCCTCCACATGGAGGTATTGCATATGGATTTGATAGACTTATTATGCTTTTATCAAATACATCAAATATTAGAGATGTCATTGCTTTTCCTAAAACTCAATCTGCTACATGTTTGATGACAAGTGCACCTACTACTGTATCAGAAAAACAGTTAGAAGAAGTTCATGTGAAGCTTAATATTAAATAGTATATAGGCTAATATAAGAGTCATTTAAAATTATAAGTATTAGTAAGAACTGGATTGGATAACACTTTACTGATAGTTTATGATATAATAAATATAACTAACAGATTATATTACAAACTAGTAAAAAATAAATGACACTGTGCTTTAGGAGGTGTACCTATGGATCAAGTTGGATTTGTAAGAAAGGTATCCAATGGAAAGGTTGAAGTAGAAGTAAGGAGAATCTCAGCATGTGGAGATAACTGTAAAAGCTGTGGTGGGAGCTGTCATGCTCCAAATCATGTTGTTATCCTTCCAAATAATATAGATGCTAAAGTAGGAGATCTTGTTGAGATAAAAGGAGAAACTAAAAATATATTGAAATATACTATGGTTGTATATATGATTCCTTTTACTATGTTAATTTTAGGAATATTAATAGGTATGAAGACTTTCAAAAACCTAGAAATATCTAATTATGAGCCTTTGAGTTTCTTAATAGGTTTAATATTTATGGCTTTAGGATATTTTATAGTTAGAACTATCGATAAAAAGATTGGAAAGAAGGAAGAAGACATTATAAGAATGACAAGAATTATTTAGATGAAGGGGTGCGACTGTTGGGAGATAAAACTGCTGTTATCAAAAGGTTAAGAAGAGTTGAAGGACAAATAAAAGGTATACAAAAGATGGTTGACGAAGACAAGTTTTGCGGAGATATATTAATCCAAGTAGCTGCTGCAAGAGCAGCATTAAACAGTGTAGGTGGATTAATACTTGAAAATTACATGAAAAATTGTTTAAAACATTATTTAGAAGGTGAAACTGAAGAAGAGGCATTAGATAAATTGGTAGATATAATGATAAAATATACAAAGTAAATCTAGTCTTTTAGTTTAACTCTTCTTATTGACCTAGAGAAACCTGAAGAAATTATTATTCCTACAGCTATGGCAGCTGCTATAAAGAAAGTTTCTACACCTTTAGTTGCAGCCATAGTAAAATCATTTTCTATTATAGCAAGCATTGTGTAATACATGCCAGCACCAGGAACCAATGGAACTATTCCAGAGGTGATAAATATGGTTGCTGGCTTTTTGCGTAATCTTGCCAAAAATTCACCTAATAATCCTACAGTAACAGCACCAAAAAATGTACCTGTTATATTACTATGAAATACTTTTGTAGTTATATAGTATAAAGTCCAGCCTATAGAACCATTAAGACCAGCGTATCCTAAGGTTTCCTTTGGAGAACTAAATAATACAGAAAATCCAATTGTAGATAAAAATGATAATACTAATTGTTTGATTATATCCAAGTTAAAATACCCCCTTAGCATAAAAGTTGAGAATGATTCCAACACCAAGTGCTATTGCGATTGCAGAAAATACAGCTTCTGCACCTCTAGATAGTCCAGATACAAAATCGCCTGACATAGTATCTCTAATAGAGTTTGTAATTGCAACTCCAGGAACTAAACACATTATAGAACCTATTATTACCTTATCAATATTTTCACCTACTCCAATATGGACTAAAATATGGGAAAGTAAAGCTGCAAGAGCTGAACCAATTAAATTATCTATAAAGAAAGTAAGTTCAAGTTTTGATATTAGATTTACAATAGTCAAGGCAATAAAACTTACAATGGCAGATCCAATAAAGTCTAGAACTGAGCCGCCAAATAGAACACAAAAAAATGCTGCAGCTAAAGACCCAAAGATAGTTTTAGTTAATTTTGTATATCTATTTACTTTATTTATTCTTTTTAATTCCTCAAGCCAAATATCCAGAGGTTGCTGAGAATTAACAAAGGCACGAGAAAATTCATTTACCATAGCAATTTTATTTAAATCTATAGAAATAGATTTAATTCTTTTAATGTAAGACATCAATTCGCCTTTATACTCCAAGGATATAAAGATTCCTGTTGGAACTATATAAGCATCAACATATTTAATTCCCTTTCTCGATTTGCAAATTCTAATTATAGTATCTTCAACTCGATAGATTTCAGCTCCACTTTTAAGCATTATACTGCCAGCCAAAGTTGCCAAAACTAATAATTTTTTGATTTCTTCTCTATTATAGATTTCAGAATTATCCATATTCTCACCTCTTTGATTAATATTCTTGTAAAAATAGTAAAAAATCTATATAATGTAAATGACTGGTTTTTTTACCTTTGAGATTGATTATATTATATTATAGCATAATATGCTTATAATTAATTACAAAAAATAAAAGATGAGGGGAGTATAAGAAGATGGATTTTACAAATTTAACTAAGCATGATCCTGAAGTAATGAATATTATTGAAATGGAATTAAACAGGCAAAAAAAGCATATTGAACTTATAGCTTCAGAAAACTTTGTAACCCCGCAGGTAATGGAAGCAGCAGGCAGTTATTTAACTAATAAATATGCAGAAGGATATCCAGCTAAAAGATATTATGGTGGATGCGAAGTAGTGGATAAGGTTGAAAACTTGGCTCGTGACAGGATGAAGGAAATATTCGGAGCTGATCATGCCAATGTACAACCACACTCCGGTTCTAATGCTAATTTAGGAGTTTATTTTGCAGTATTAAAACCTGGTGATAAGGTATTAGGTATGAATTTATCACAAGGTGGTCACTTAACTCATGGTAGTCCAGTTAATATCTCAGGTACCTACTTCAATTTTATAGCTTATGGAGTAAATAAAGAAACAGAGACAATAGATTATGATGAAGTTAGAGAAATTGCTTTGAGAGAAAAGCCAAGAATGATAGTAGCTGGTGCTAGTGCATATCCAAGACAAATTGATTTTGCTAAGTTCAGAGAGATTGCAGATGAAATAGGAGCATATTTAATGGTAGATATGGCTCATATAGCAGGTTTAGTTGCAGCAGGACTTCATCCTAATCCAGTTCCTTATGCTGACTTTGTAACTACTACAACTCATAAAACACTTAGAGGACCACGTGGCGGAGCAATACTTTGTAAAGAAGAGTATGCAAAGGCAATAGATAAAGCAATTTTCCCTGGAATTCAAGGTGGACCATTGATGCATATAATTGCTGCTAAGGCAGTTGCATTTGGAGAAGCTTTACAGGATGATTTTAAAGCTTATCAACAGCAAACAATTAATAATGCAAAAGCTTTAGCTGAAGGATTATTAAAAAATGGTTTTAGACTTGTTTCAGGAGGTACAGATAATCACTTAATACTAATAGATGTTAGGACTAAGGGATTAACAGGAAAAAAATCAGAAGCTCTTCTAGATGATATTGGTATAGCAACTAACAAAAATACTATTCCTAATGATCCAGAATCACCATTCATAACTAGTGGAATAAGAATTGGTACACCAGCTGTGACAACACGTGGAATGAAAGAAGAAGATATGATGGAAATAGCGGAAATAATTACATTGGCTTTAGATGAGAATAATGATAGAGATGAAATAAGAACTAGAGTAGCTAAATTATGTGATAAATATCCATTATACTAAGCGAAATGAAATGCCTACAGATTAATTCTGTAGGCTTATCTTTACATATGAGCTATACTGTATTAGAATAATAAACATATACTTAAAATCAATTGAGGTGCAAAAATGGAATTAAAAAACTTTAATGAGGACAAAAATATTATAGAGGAAGTTGCAAAAGGCAGTATAGCAGAAGAATTAGAAATAGAACCAGGAGATATATTATTATCTATAAATGATATACCTGTTAGAGATATTATTGATTATAAATATTTGGTTTCAGATGATTATATAGTAGTTGCCATAGAAAAGGAAGATGGAGATATTTGGGAATTTGAAATAGAAAAGGATTTTGATGAAGATTTAGGTTTAGTATTTACTAATCCTTTAATAGATAAAGCTAAATCCTGTAGAAACAAGTGCATCTTTTGCTTTATTGATCAATTGCCTCCTAATATGAGGGAAACTTTATATTTTAAAGATGATGATTCAAGGTTATCTTTTTTACAAGGGAATTTCATTACTTTGACTAACATGAGTGATGAAGAGATAGATAGAATTATAAGTTATAGACTTAGTCCAATAAATGTAAGTGTTCATACTACTAATCCAGAGCTTAGGGTAAAGATGTTGAATAATAAAAATGCTGGAAATGTATATGAAATATTAAAAAGATTTAAAGATGCTAAGTTGGAAGTTAACTGTCAAATAGTATTAGTACCAGGAGTAAATGATGGTCCTGAACTAGATAGAACTTTATACGACTTATCTAAATTATATCCTACTATTGAAAGTGTTGCTGTAGTACCGGTAGGTATAACTAAATATAGGGAAAAACTTCAAGAATTAAAACCATATACTAAAGAATCAGCGAATGATTTATTGAATTTTATATCTGATAAACAAGAATATTTTCTAGAAAAGTTAGATACCAGATTTGTATTTGCTTCTGATGAGTTTTTTGCATCTACTAAGAGAGAACTTCCTAAGCATGATGAATATGAAGGATTTCCTCAATTGGAAAATGGCGTAGGACTTATGAAATCCTTTGAAGATGAAGTAATTAAGGAACTTAGGCTAATAAAATCTACAATTAACAGTAAGAAAAGATATATTTTGGCTACTGGGACTTTAGCATATGATTTTATGAATAGAATAAAAGATAAGATACTTGAAAAATTTAATGGATTAGAACTAATGGTTATACCAATAGTTAATAAGTTTTTTGGAGAGACTATTACTGTATCTGGACTAATAACAGGTCAGGACTTAGTTGCTCAATTAAAGGGATATGATAATGTAGATGGGATCATTGTTCCGAGAACTATGATGAAGAGAGATGAGGAAATTTTTTTGGATAACTTAACTATTGAAGAAGTATCTAAAGCATTAGATATTCCTGTAATCTCATCTAAAGTTGAGGGAAAAAATTTAATTGATATAATAAAGAATTGAGGGATGAATAAATGAATAGAGCAATTGTTTGCATAGTTGGGAGACCAAATGTAGGAAAGTCAACTTTATTTAACAAATTGGTGGGAAAAAGAATTGCAATAACAGAAGATACGCCAGGAGTGACTAGAGATAGGATTTATGCTGAAGGAGAGTGGCTTGGAAAATATTTTACAGTAATAGATACAGGTGGACTTGAGCCTGAAAATGAAGAGATAATTATGAAAAATATTAAAAGACAAGCTGAAATGGCTATAGACACAGCTGATGTTATTTTGTTTGTAGTGGATGGATTAGAGGGGCTAAATTCTACAGATAGAGAAATAGGAAATATGCTCAGAAAATCAGGTAAAAATGTAATAGTAGCTTGTAATAAAATTGATACCCCCAATTTTAAAAATCAAGTGTATGAATTTTATGAATTAGGGCTTGGAGAACCTATGATTATATCTGGAGAACAAGGTCTTGGTATTGGAGATTTATTAGATGAGATTGTGAAACATTTTCCTGAAGATAAGGATACTGATTATGATGAAGATTTAATAAGAGTTGCTTTAATAGGTAAACCGAATGTAGGTAAATCTTCTTTAATCAATAATATCTTGGGAGAAGAAAGAGTAATCGTAACCAACATTCCAGGAACAACTAGAGATGCCATTGATACTTATTTTAACTTTGGTGATAATAGATATGTATTTATTGACACTGCAGGATTAAGGCGTAAGAGAAGTATTTATGAGGATGTCGAAAGGTATTCTGTAATAAGGACATTGACTGCTGTAGATAGATCAGATATTTGTGTACTAGTTATTGATGCAACAGAAGGGGTCACAGAACAAGATACTAAGATAGCAGGATATGCTCATGACAATGGAAAAGCTATTATTATAGCTATTAACAAATGGGATTTAGTTAAAAAAGATAGCAATACTCATTTAGAGTTCGAAAAGGAAATTAGAAGGGTTTTAGGATTCATAACATATGCACCGATTATTTTTATTTCAGCATTGACAGGGCAAAGGGTAGATAAGTTATTAGAGTTAATAAATGTAGTAAATAATAATTATAATTTAAGGATTAGCACAGGTGTATTAAATGATATAGTAAATGAGGCCGTATTAATGAATCAGCCTCCTAGTGACAAAGGTAAGAGAGCAAAAATTTATTATGGTACACAAGTTTCTGTAAGGCCTCCAAAGTTTGTAATATTTGTAAATTATAAGGAACTTATGCATTTTTCATATGTAAGGTATTTGGAAAATCAAATAAGAAATCATTTTGGCTTTGTAGGTACACCTATCCAATTTGAATTTAGACAAAAGGGAGAAAAATAATGAAAATACTTATAACTATATTATTATCTTATCTAATAGGATGTTTCTCATCAGCTTATTTTTTAGGAAAGATATCGAAAAATATTGATATAAGAAATTATGGAAGCGGAAATGCTGGTGCCACTAATGCACTTCGCGTTCTAGGTAAAAAGGTGGGAGCATTAACTTTTGCTTTAGACATATTAAAGGGGGTAATAGCTGTACTAATAGGGAAATCTATGTTTGGATTTAACGGAAGCCTTTTAGCGGGAATTTTTGTTGTTTTAGGGCACGATTTTCCTATATTCCTTGGATTTAAGGGTGGAAAAGGGGTGGCAACATCTTTCGGAGTTTTATTGATCCTTAATTGGAAAGCAGGCTTAGCATGTTTATTAGTAGCTGCTAGTATAATAATATTTACTAAATATGTATCTCTGGGTTCAATTGCAGCTTCTATTTCTGCACCTGTTGCTATGGTATTAACTTTAGATTCAGTAAATAAGTATTTATATATTACTACATGGGTGCTTGCGGCACTATCTGTGTATAGACATAAGGCTAATATATTTAGACTATGTAGAGGAGAAGAGAACAAGCTAGGAAATAATATATAGGCAGGTGTTATAAATGACGGAACAAATTGGAGTATTAGGAGGCGGTAGTTGGGGTACTGCCCTAGGAATTTTATTGGCTAACAAGGGCTATGATGTTCAAATATGGTTAAGAGATAAGAATCAAATTGAAGAAATGAATAATTCAAGAATTAACCAAAAATATCTTCCTAATGCAATATTACCATCAAATTTAAAATTAACAAATGATTTAGAAGAAGTTAACTATAAAAAGGATTTAATAGTTTTATCTGTAGGAACTCATGGAATTAGAGAGGTCCTAGAGAACTCAAAACCTTATATTAAAAGGGAGCAAATAATAGTAAATGTTTCTAAGGGAATCGAGAATGAAACTTTACTTAGAATATCTCAGATAGTTGAGGAAATAGTACCAAATAGTAAATATACTATACTTTCTGGGCCTTCTCATGCTGAGGAGGTCGCCAAAGATATGCCTACTACAGTTGTTTCTGCTTCTAAGGACAAAGAAGTTGCTGAATATGTTCAGGATATATTCATTACTCCTAGTTTTAGAGTATATACAAATCCAGATGTTATAGGTGTAGAACTAGGCGGAGCTTTGAAAAATGTAATTGCATTAGGAGCTGGAATATCAGATGGATTGGGCTGGGGGGATAACACTAAGGCGGCACTTATGACTAGAGGTATATTTGAAATGGCTAGACTTGGTGAAAAAATGGGTGCGCAAGCAAGCACATTTTTAGGTTTAGCAGGTATAGGAGATTTAATTGTAACTTGTACAAGTATGCATAGTAGAAATAGAAGAGCTGGTATATTAATTGGACAAGGAATAAAAATAGATGATGCTATTAGACAGATTGGAATGGTTGTAGAAGGTATAAAGACAGCAAAATCTACTTTTGAACTGTCTAAGAAATATAATATTAACATGCCTATTACTGAAGAAATATATGGAGTAATATATGAAGGTAAGGATGTTAAAAACTCAGTTTCTAATTTAATGATTAGAGATAGAAAGCATGAAATGGAAAATATAGTATTAGAAAATAATAATTTATGGTAACCTGCTATTTTTAGCAGGTTTTTTTCATTAGCTTGTAATATTTCATAGTACTAGACGTATATATATAATGTTAAGTATTGTATTTAAATAATTATATTCATAAGGGGGGAATGATGTGGAGGTATTTGATATATACAAAGATATTGCAGAGCGAACAGATGGAGATATTTATGCGGGCATTGTCGGACCAGTTAGAACAGGCAAATCTACTTTTATAAAAAGGTTTATGGAACTACTTGTTTTGCCTAATATCGACAATAAGCATAAAAAAGAAAGAGCCAAGGATGAACTACCTTTAAGTGGGTCAGGAAAAACAATAATGACTACAGAACCCAAATTTGTACCTAATGAAGCTGTAGAGCTTACTTTAAATGAAAATGTGAACTTTAAAGTAAGAATGGTAGACTGTGTTGGATACTTAGTTAGTGGAGCTTTAGGTCATGAGGAAAATTTCATACCTAGAATGGTTACTACCCCTTGGTATGAGAAAGAAATTCCTTTTGAAGAAGCAGCTGAGATAGGTACAAGAAAGGTAATAACAGATCACTCTACTATTGGATTAGTTGTAACAACAGATGGATCTATAACTGATATAGACAGATCTAACTATATAAAAGCAGAAGAAAGGGTAATTTCAGAATTAAAGGAATTAGGAAAACCATTTGTTATAATTTTAAATTCAAAGCATCCTAACTTAGATAGTACAATTGCTCTTAGAGAAAGTTTGCAAAGTAAATATGGAGTATCGGTAGTGGTCGTAGATTGCTTAAATATGGATGCTCAAGATATTGAAAAGATTTTTGAAAAATTATTATTTGAATTCCCTGTGAAAGAGGTTACCATCAATCTTCCAAAATGGATAGAAGGATTACCAAAGAAACATTGGATAAAGTCAAGTATATTAAATTCATTAAAAGAAACAATTGAAGGTCTTCAAAAACTAAACGAAGTTTCAAGCTTTTTGAATCCCCTAAAGGAATTAGATATTGTAAAAAATGTAAAATTAGTTGAAATTAAATTAGGAGAGGGGATTGTACATTCTGAGATAGTTATTGATGATGGATTATTCTATAGTGTATTAAAGGATATGACAGGATATTCTATAGAAGGAGACTATCAATTATTAGGTTTAATTTCTAAGCTGGCAGAGACGAAGAAGAAATATGATAAGATTGAAAAAGCACTAATTGAGGCTAAAGATATTGGGTATGGTTTAGTAAGCCCTAGTTTAGAAGAGCTTGAGCTTGCAGAACCTGAAATTTATCGTCAGGGAAATCGTTTTGGAGTAAAATTAAAGGCAAAGGCACCATCTTTTCATGTACTCAGGGCAGATATAGCAACGGAAGTTTCTCCGCTCATAGGTACAGAAAAACAATCTGAAGAGTTAATACAATATTTGTTATCAGAATTCGAAGAAGAGCCTTCAAAGATCTGGCAATCAAATTTATTTGGCAAATCCTTATATGAATTGGTAAATGAACAGCTTCAAGGAAAGCTTAGCACAATGCCAGAAGATGCAAGGCAAAAACTTAGAAGAGCTCTTGAAAGGATAATAAATGATGGAAGCGGAGGATTAATCTGTATAATTATATAATAAAAAAGGTAGAATGATTTTCTACCTTTTTTCATGTTTATTAAATGATCTTTTTATCTTCTTCAGATAAATCCATTTCTATGGTATTTGATTTTTTAAATATCTTAGTATCTTTTAATGCATAAACTAAAAATATTCCTGCAAATAAAGCTAATATTTGAAAAACAAGTAATGCAAAATCTTTATTAATAATGCTTGATACTGCGGCAACTATAGAAATCATAACAATAAAATATCCAAATATCTTTAATATCTTTCCTAACATTTTACTATCCCCCTAATAAATCTAGATTTTATATATATTTAATTACTCTTTCTGCTATTATATCAGCTTCATTTTCAAAATATGTATATTGCATATTAATCCCAATCATATATCCCATTTGTGGCATATCTTGTGTAATGTGTTTTATTTCATGTACAAAAGTTTTACATTGAGTTTCATAGTTTACATTTCCATTTAAAATAAGATGATATTTCTTTCTCCGGCTAAGATATACAAATCCTAGTACACTACATTCTAAATTAAATGCTATAGATGTTCTAATATCATAAGCATTCATTACTTCATGAAAAGAAATATTTCCGTCAATTAATGATCTAAGTAAAGGTTCATCTAATATATCTATTTTCATTTGCAGTACCCCCTTTGTTGCCTTATACATTTTATTCGTTCTCTCTATCCTCTTCATCCTCAATAGCTTTTATTATTCTAATAACCTGCTGTATTCCTTTTGGTGATAAATCCTTAGTTTGTTTAAACAGCAGTTGTAAGTCTTCTCTTTCTTTTAATATATTCCAGAAGTCTAATAATTCTTTATCATCCTTTAAAGTGTTAAATATTTTTATTGTAGAATTATTTTCACCTAATAATATACTTACATCCACCTCTAGACTATTGGCAATTAGTTTCAAAGAATCTAAGCTTGGATTATATCTATCTCTCTCTAAATCAGCTAAATAGGAACGGGAAAGATTACTTTTTTCAGCTAGTTCTTTTTGTGTAAGACCCTTCTCTTTTCTATATTTTTTGATATTTTCCCCTATAGTCATTTTACCAACCTCCTAATGTCGTAAGAACCGACTATATTTAGTATATCCAAATTAATACGGAAATACAATACACAAAAAGACGTAAATACAAGGTAAATTAAGAAAAGAGACGGTTATACAATGGGAGTCTAATTTAATTCAATTTTTATACCCAAAATTAAGATATTTGATATTTTACACGAAGACGGATATACAATACAATTTAAGTAAGAGGTGAGAGGAATGAATAATAAAAAAACAATAGGACAAGAAATAAGAGATAAAAGAATTGAGAAAGAGAAAATATAATTACAAATAACAAAAAAACGTAACAATACCAAGAAGCTATCTTTTTGATACAGAAAATGGAAGTATATGTCTAATGTAGAAATTTTGATTAAATTGGTTTCATGCTTAGGATTAGATATTAATTTTTTATCAAAAAATGACGGAAATACAATTAGAAATAAAGGAGGAGTATTATAAGGAAGTTAAAAAAGGAAGATTATATTAACTAAAATTAAAAAGAATAAAGGAAAATAAATAATAAAAAGTTTCTAACTGCTATCAATTATATGTCTATATAGAAATTTGGAGCATATGACCAATATGGATGGATTAGCTATGAAGATTAAAAAATTATAGAAATCATAAGAAAACGAATCTAAGGGGGAACAAAACAATGGATAAATATAAAGCTGTAGAAAAATTATTATATAATTATAAAATGTCTGAGATAAGTATAAAAAATATGAAAGAAGAAATAAAACGTTTAGAAAGAGAGGATGGGTTAACTGCAATAAACTATGATTCAGTAAAGATAAGCCCTACATTTAAAATCAGTAGTAGTACAGAAAGTACAATGCTATCCATATTAGAGAAAATAGATTATTTAAGACATAGTATAGAAAGAATTAGCGAAAAATTAGAATCTATAGATAGGGCAATGGAGGGACTGAATGAAGTAGAAAGACTAGTAATAGAAAAAAGATATATAGAAGGACTGCAATGGTGGCAAGTAGCCCATTTAGTCAAATATAGCGAAGTTCATAGCAAAAGAATAAGAAAAAAAGCTATAAATAAATTAGTAGTAGGAATATATGGAGAGAATGATACGAATATGATACCTTTTGAGTCAAAGTAGATGATATTATAGTAACATGAGATTATATCTCAAATACAAGTTCATTATAACTGAAAATACTTAGTCTATAAAATCAAAATATGCTGTAAAATTATCCTCTAAGAATAAGTAAATATAAAAATAATTAAGCTGATGGAGAAATCTATCCGCTTATTTTTGTATTTAAAAAGATATTAACATAGTTAAAGGCTCTGTAAACTAAATATGAAAAAATAGTACAATATCTTCATAGAATTGCTCTA
>OGSB01000113.1_pt1 | contig 79338 bp, 69 predicted proteins | sample 1573741 | NCBI WGS metagenome assembly OGSB01 (sample SAMN03295824, study PRJEB24534) | human gut metagenome | isolation source: fecal sample 5 from infant 3 | host: Homo sapiens | place: USA: Pittsburgh, PA | collected 2014-07 | reverse complement strand
TGGACGTGCGGAGGAAATTGCTGCTATTTTACAGGAATTTCGGCTTAATGAGTCCACATCCCGAGGAATTGCTGCAAATCTACATCATTTTAGGCCCTTTTGCTTCAAACCGAAGCGAAACGGGGAAAATTCCTGTAATTTTGCAGGATTCCCTTTCTGGAATAGTCGTCCATATCGAATTGCTGTATTTATGCAGGATTTCGCTTACTGAATAGGAGCGTCTGGAGAAATCGTGGAGTTTTGCGGATTTCGACTGCCGGATGGGCGTGTCTAGGGAAATGGTGCAGTTTTCAGAATGGTGGAAATATCCATTTTCCTACTCAAAACTTCTTTCTCAACAGCCTGATCAGTGCATCATTTTATGCGAGTAGATCTATTTCCTGCGAAAATACATTATTTTCGTCTTTTTTTGTCTTAAACCTATTAGATAGCCTGAAATTGATGTAGTTTTGCAGCAATACCTGTAAAGATGCTCAGGTCATAAAGAAAAACTGCACTTTTACAGTATTTTCGGCGTGAGAAGCAGGGCGGGGCTGTCTCGCTGCACCTAAATCGGCTCTGGAGACAGCCCCCTTATGATCAGGACTGGATTAGCAACAGATATCGGTAAAATTCATGCTCCCCCATACCCCAGACGTGAGTGTCAAAAACGTTGCCTGAGGCGGACGCGGCATGGCTAAGGCTCGCTGTGACAAGCTCTAGCTCGTCGGTTTATCTTTGCCGGCTGCGGAGCGGCCGGTCGCGATGAAGCGGCGATCATACGAATAGACCATTTGCTCGTCCAGCCGCTCGCCTGCCAACTGCTTGCGCACCAGTTCCCTTCCCAGCTCCGGGGTCATTTCCTTATACCAGACCCCTTCCGGGTAAGCGATGACGACACAAGCGTCCGTACAGCGGCCATTGCAGCGGGTGCGGGTCGTATGAATCTGTTTTTTCGCGCCGAGCGCCGAGATCTCTTCCCGGATCGCTTGCGTCACCTCATCGGCCTGCTGCTTCATGCAATTCCCGCCGTTGCATATCAGCAGATGATGACGGGTCTCCTCCAAGTTCCATGTTGGCATAGTTGTTCTCCTTCCCCATTGTCGCTTCTATGGTTGCACTCTATCCGGATACAGACCGGCAGCGAGCGTCTGCAGCGCGATCGGAGCGCGAATGCCCTCTGCGGCCGCCGAGAGCGGCAGCACGATAAAACGCTTGTTCTTGATTGCCTTCACATCGGCGAGCGGCGCTTTGTTCAAGAGCATCTCCCGCTTCTGTTCCGCCGTCGTGTCGCCATAATCGACAATGACGATGACGTCCGGATCGCGGCTCACCACTTCCTCCCAGCTGACCTCGGCCCATCCTTTATCGATATCGTCGAAAATATTTTTTCCGCCCACCTTGGCAATCAAGCTGGTCAAATACGTATTGGCAGCCGTGAATGCCTTGTCTTCCCCGCTATCGAAGACGAATACGTTAAGCGGCTCGCTCACCGTGCCGATCTGGGCCTGGATGTCTTCCAGCTTCTGGCGCATATCGTTCAAGAGCGCTTCGGCTCTGTCTTCCACCCGGAAGATACGCCCGATATTCAAGATGTCCTGATATACATCCTCGAGCGTCGGCGCAGCCTTGCTGGAGGATTCCTGCACATACGTCAGGACGCCCTGCCCGGCCAGATCCGCCCGCGAACCCAGCGCTTTGTCCCCGAACGCGCTCTTCCATCCCGCATAGGCGAAATCGGGAGACACCGACAAGAATACTTCCTTGGACGGATATTTGTCCGCGAGGACCGGAATCTTGTCGTACTTCTCCTCATATTCGGGCAGAATGCTGTCGTCGAGATAAGCCGTACCGACCATCGACTCTTCGAGACCGAGGGCCAGCATCACTTCGGTCGCATGCTGGTTCAGCGTGACCGCCCGCTTCGGCGCTTCCGGGAAGCTCAGCTTCTCTCCCATATTTTCAAGTTCGACCGTTCCGCTCTCGGCCACCTGCGCCGCCGGCTGCTCCGCTTGCGCCTGTCGATTCGCATTCGGCTCTTCCGAACGGACGCATGCCGACAGCAGTACGAGGAGCATGGTTATTCCTAGCAATAGGAACCTCTTGGTGAACGTTGTCCGATTCATACAATTCTTCCTCCGTCTTCTTCCTTCGTTATCTCTCATTTCCTCCGGGCAATCAGCGTCATCGTGGCCGGAGCATCGGGGGCCAGGGACGGAAGAGCGCCGCGCAGCGGATATCCGCCTTCTTCCCATGCCAGATCTCGATATGGATGCACCGATTTCCCGGCCGCGAGGGCTTCCTCTAGCGTCTCTACGGCATCCGGATCGCTCCCTCTTTCATTCACTCCGGGCAGGAGCGCGGTTCGCCACGGGGCGGACGATCCGTAATTTTGGATCATCCGCTTGACCTCGAATCCTTCCGCGGCGAGGAGCAGCGCGGCTTCTTTCGGCGTCATCAGCGCGTATTCGCGCTCCACCAGGTACCGGGCTTCCATAGCGCCGTCGATATACGTCTCATAAGCGATGGCGCAGTGAAAAATCTGCCGGGACAGCGAGGTTGCCCCGTCGATCCGGCGGCGAACAAGCTTGTGCGGCTGCACCCGTTTGCGCTCCAGCGTCTGCCAGGCGGCGCCGCCTGGAGGCAGGAGCAGATCGACGGCAAGCCAGCCGCCTGCCTGCAGCCATCGATGGATATTGCGGAGCAGCGCAATATGGTCCTCCATCCTCGTAAAATGCTGCAAAAACCCGTCCGGACACAGCACATGGGTATAAGCGGCGGGGGCGCGAAACGCAAGCGCGTCTTCTTCGGCCAGCTCCAGCCGCTGCTCCGCTTCTTCTTTGAATATGCGTTTGCGCTTGGTGTCCGCGGCCTTCAGCATCATGGGGCTCCAATCGACACCGCAGTAGCGGGTTGTCTGGCCGGCCAGCTCGACGGCCAGACGTCCGGTGCCGACGCCAAGCTCCAGCACGCTCGGCGCTGCCGCCGTCTGCTCCAGCCAATGCCTGTAGAAGGCAATCCCCGCTTTTCCGGCAAACTGATCATAATATTCGGCCTCCTGCCCGGCGTACTTCGGGCCCGGCTGCCATTGATGCCGGCTGCCCTGCATTCCGCAGCTGGAGCATAGCGTACCGGCCAAGTCCTCGAACGGCGTGCCAGCCGGGACGCCGTTGCGGGTATCGCCATGCCATTCGTCATACATGAAATGGCAGCGGCCGCATCGGGTTATCGCCATCGGCTCCGCCTCCCTTCCCTTCTTATAAGCCGGCGATCATCCCCGGCAAAAACGTAATCGACGGCTTCCCCGTCAAGGGGTGGATGACAATCTCCGTCCGAACCCCGAATACGCCGTACAGCAACTCCGGCCGCATCACTTGCTCCGGGCTTCCCGAAGCGACCATCCGGCCTTCTTGGAGCACATAGATGCGGTCGCAGTAACAAGCCGCGATGTTCAAATCATGCAGCGCGGCGAGACAGGTCAGCTTCAGTTCCTTGACCAGATCCATCATCTGCAGCTGATACCGGATATCCAGATGGTTGGTCGGTTCATCCAAGATCAGAACGCGGGCTTGCTGCGCCAGCGCCCTCGCAATCAGCACGCGCTGCTTCTCTCCGCCGGACAAGTCGGAGAAGCTGCTTCCGGCCGCATCCAGCAAGCCGACGCGCGTCAGCGCCTCCTCCACAATCTCGTAATCCTTCATCGAATCCGCTTCGAATATTTTCTTATGGGGGCTGCGCCCCATCATCACGATATCGCGAACCGTAAAATCGAACGCGGCGGCCGATTCCTGGCCAACCACCGCCAACTGTCTGGCCAATTCCTTCTGCGGCATCCGGGATACATCCTGCCCATTCAGCAATATCTCGCCCGAATCGGGCTCCAGCACGCGATATATATTTTTGAGCAGCGTCGATTTCCCGCTTCCGTTCGGACCGATCAGGCCGACCGTCTCGCCTTCCCGCACATCCACCCATATCGCTTCGATCAATCGTTTATCCTCAATGCTGAACGACAGGTCTTTCACTTCGACGTTCATTTTCCGCCTCCAAAAGAATATGAGTTCCGGCGCAGCAGCCATATGAAGAAAGGACCTCCGCATAAGGCGGTCACAATGCCGATCGGCAATTCCTCGGGGGCCAGCACAAGCCGCGCCAATACGTCGGCCCATACGATGAAGATGGCCCCCAGCAGCAGGCTGACCGGAAGGACGCGGCGGTGATCCGAACCGACGATGAGCCGCACGATATGGGGGATCATCAAGCCGACAAAGCCAATCGCTCCGCTCACGGACACAATCGTTCCCGTCAACAGAGCGACCACGACGACCAGCCATTTGCGGAAGGAATGGAGATTGACGCCAAGAGTAAGCGCCTCCTCCTCCCCCATCAGCAAGGCGTTGAGCGACCGGTACTGAACAAGCAAAAAGACCGTTCCGGCAATCACGATCAAGGCCGGGAGCGTTAAATACTCCCACTTCGCCCCCGTCAGGCTTCCCATCATCCAATACATCGCCGAACGTATGCCTTCTTCGCGCGGCGCCATCGTTACGATCAAATTGGTGACGGCCGACATCATCATAGACACCGCGATGCCGGACAATAAAAGCCGGCTCGTTGCCATCCTGCCGCCCACGCGGGCCAGTACCATGACGATCGCCATCACGGCGAGCGAACCGAGAAAGGCGGAGAAGGAAAGCGCATATTGGCCGAAGAAGCGGAACGCCCCGAACAGGATGACGAGCGTGGCCGCCGCAGACGCCCCCGACGACACGCCGAGTATATAAGGGTCGGCCAAGGAATTGCGCATAAGGGCTTGAATGGCGGCGCCGGCCACGGACAGACCCGCGCCGACGATGACGCCAAGCAGCACCCGCGGAAAACGTATATCCCACACGATATGTCCCTGTCCCGTGTCCCATGTCTCCTCGATCCATCCATGGAAGCCCGGCAGATGGGAGAAGGCAATTTTCCAGACCGTTGCCGGCGCGATCGGAACCGGCCCCAGCATCACCGCGATCGTAACCGAGAGGACGAGCCCCGCCGTCAGCGCCAACAGAATGACCGTAAAAAAGAAGGAGCGGCGGCGGAAGTCTGCCGGTTCTTTCATCATTTCACAACCTTCTCATCATTGTTATATGTAATTATTACGATTTATGGAGACGTTGACTCATTTTTCTCCATACATCCCCCCGCAAAAAGAAGAAGCTCCCATCGCCGCAGAATAGTAAAAATTAAAAGTATTCCTCTCCATACTATAATGAACGTACTCCACCATTCAGTGACTTATATCATCGTTTTTTCCAAAGTGTCCTGCACTCCCTTCTTCCCAGGTTAAGCATACCGATATCGGCAAGCCAAGCAATCATTTTGATATTAATCGTAATATTTACGTTTAAGGAAGTTTATCAGCTATCTCTTTTTTCGTCAAGACCACCTCGGCAAAAACATCGTTGAAATCGCGCCGCCAAAGCCGGCGTGCACAGCGGCTCTACTTCCGGCTGCGCACGCTTTTTATTGCATATATCCGATCCACATATCTCCCGCGCTGATAAAATAGGACCTTTCAACTTTTCCGTTCATCCTATATTCATTGATTTGAAAAGCTTTTTTGTGTGCGAGCTCAAGTTCTTCCGCCGTCTCCAAGTCGCTTTCCCACACATGATATCCATTTACATGTCTCTCCCACGCAAACAAATCAAAGCATAGATGCGCACGTTCATAAGGAAACGGCCTTTGTTCCGGATGCTTTGTAAATAACTGTTCATAGTAATCTGATAATGAAGATTTTTTGCGTTCCTTAGTATGTTGGACCAATCATTCATAAATATTATCTAATTGACCTATGTAAACAATTCTTTCATCGGGTGCTTGTTCACTAAATCCAAAAAGAAAATATACTCCTATTCTATTTACCTCTGATCTAGTTTTAGCCTTCTCGAGCAAATTTCTTGGGATTCTCACAGCTTGCCCTGTCCAGTTAGAAAGATAAGCACATATGATTCCCGATGGATTTCCATCGACTAAAAATAATGAAATTGTTGTACCTCTTGACATGCCAGTTCTCATCCCTTAATTAATATTGTCTTTTAGGTAATTTATTTTATCTTACTATCGGATGAAGCTTCCCCCGCATTTAATTTGCTTCCATCTTACGTTTTTGAACCTCAATAAAATCATAAACCTTCATAATTTCTTCCTCATAATTTTGATCTATTTCAAAATAAGGAACACCATATTCCTTGCAGCTTCGTCTAAAATGATCATGCTCATCGATGAATCGACTGATCGTGCGCTCTTCCGGATAGAGGCGGGTTTCAATCGCGCTTCTATGCTTTACTATGTTGGAGTCAAAGTTTTGTTTAATATAATTCGTTGAAAAACCGAGAAACACGGATATGATGTTTTCGGAATATGGTTTTTCAAAATCCTTGATAAAGCGTGGCAGGATATAACAACCTTCAATAATCATGTTTTGATTATTTTCAATACTCGTCATAATCATCCCTTTAATGATCGGCCATAACTTCTCGCCAATTGCTTCATCACTATCCTGTGGTGTAAAGCCGCAGTTGCTATCCGATCTGTATAACCCCATTTTGAGGTGATCGACCGAAAAATAAGGAATCAAATATTTTTCAAGCAATCTTTGCGACATTAAGGTTTTCCCTGTGCAGCTGTTGCCGCTTATTAATATAATCATTCCGCAGAGTCCCCATTTCCAATTTAGTGCAGGCACTGACAATTCGAAAAGAGAGCTTCTCTCACCGAATAAAGCCCGCCTGCCTCAACTTCAAATCCGGCTTCCTCTTTTGTCTCACGTATTACGGCCGCTTCTAGCGTTTCCCCTGCTTCAACTGCTCCGCCTGGAAGGCTCCAATAGCAGGAGTCGCCTTTTTTATTTTTTACCATCAGCACATTCTCGCTGGCTTGATCAAATATTAATGCGCACGCAACATCAACTCTGTTATACATCATTCGTGCCTCCCCTTACATATAACCAAATAGAAGGCTTCTTTCTTTTTTACAAAATGCTTTTCAATAAACTCCAGAACTTCATCATTTTCCGGGTAAAGCGATTTCTTTTGCTTCTTGAAATGACAGCCATTGATATGCTGTATGTTCCTGATTCAATACTACATCTTGTTCTCCTTCAACAAACCCAACAAAAACCGGGGCAATGTAAATAAAATTTATAACACCAGGCATCCTTCAAGGGCGGAGCGGCACGCTTCAATAAAAGCAACTTTGCATTCATCATTTCATTTTTTCAGTAAGACCGCCGCAATACCAGTACATTTGATAGGTACTTCTTGATGGTCCTTTTTCATTCGTCCGCCACCTCTTCCCCTTAGTATAACTTCAATTCATAATATTGGAAATGAATAAAGAAAGAAAACACTCCATTCCCATTAAGGGATCGCCGGTTCGGGATTGTAGATTTATTATCGCAGCGACAAATACATCAGCATGGCTGCCAAGGTGTTCATGAAAATGGCTGAGGAATTTTTTCAAAACGAGGCGCCGGAGCTAGGACGGACTCGCTTCAGCAAGAGCGGACAAAATGTACGGCGTTTGTATACAATGGCGAGAAGACAGCAAAAGCGGAACAAGCTGACACCGGTGGAGTACCGCCGCCAGCTTGCTTTTCAGATCAAAAACTTGTCCACGAAGACGTGTACGGGTGTCGCTTCCAAGCGCTCTTGATTTTCGCAAAGCTCCAAAATGTCCGCCACTTGCTTTGCGGGGAAACGCGTCTCCAAATTGTTTTTAAATTTCTTTACCAGCAACGGAATGCCTTCCGCTCTTCTGCGGCGGTGGCCAATCGGATATTCAACGGCCACGTTGTCCGTCCTGGAGCCGTCCTTGAACATCACTTGAACGGCATTGGCAATGGAGCGCTTCTCCGGATCGAGATAATCCTTGGAATATTGCGGATTTTCCACTACTATCATCTTCTCCCGCAGGGCATCGATACGCGGATCTTTTGCCGTGGAATCTTCATAATGATCCGCCGTCAGCTCACCGAAAATAAGTCCGATTGCCGTTATATACTGCAGGCAATGATCGCGGTCCGCCGGGTTGTGCAGCGGTCCTTTTTTATCGATGATGCGGATCGCCGACTCGTGTGTGGCAATCGCAATATGGTCGATGTCGTCCAGCCGGTCCTTGACGTCCGGATGGAGCTGAATCGCGCATTCCACGGCCGTCTGCGCATGAAATTCCGCGGGGAACGAAATCTTGAACAGCACGTTTTCCATGACATACGATCTGTAAGGACGCGGGAACTTGAACTCGCTGCCTTTAAAGAGAACATCGTAGAAGCCCCAGGTTTTCGCCGTCAATGCGGAGGGACAGCCCATTTCGCCCTTCAGCGACATCATGGCAAGACGCACCGCGCGACTTGTCGCATCGCCTGCGGCCCACGATTTGCGAGAGCCCGTATTAGGCGCATGACGGTACGTGCGAAGGGATTGCCCGTCGATCCATGCGTTGGACACCGCATTCATGATCTGCTCCTCGGTTCCGCCGAGCAGCTTCGTAACAACGGCGGCCGAAGCCACTTTGACGAGCAGGACATGGTCCAGTCCTACGCGGTTGAAGCTGTTTTCCAGTGCGATCACGCCTTGAATCTCATGCGCTTGAATCATCCCTGTCAAGACGTCCCGCATCAACAGCGGGGCTTTTCCTTCCGCAGCGTTCTTCCGGCTTACATAATCGGCCACGGCCAGAATGCCGCCCAGATTGTCCGAAGGGTGGCCCCATTCCGCAGCCAGCCACGTATCGTTGTAATCCAGCCATCGAATCATGGCGCCGATGTTAAATGCGGCTGTAACGGGATCCAACTGGTAGGAAGTACCCGGCACCTTGGCACCGTTCGGCACGACCGTTCCCGGCACAATCGGTCCTAGCAGCTTCGTGCACTCCGGGTACCGAAGCGCCAGCATGCCGCAGCCGAGCGAATCGATTAAGCAGTATCGGGCCGTCCGGTACGCTTCCCCGCTATCAATCGCCCGGCCTACATAAGCGGCGATATCCTTAATCGCTTGATCATGATCAGGTCTTGCATTGCTGAGATGTGACGACATAGTGCATTCCCCCTTACGAGTACTTATGTTCTCGATTCCATCGGCAGCCACGGCTGCGGTTCTGGACCGATATATTCCGCGTTGGGGCGAATCAACTTGTTGTTCGCTCTTTGCTCGATGATATGAGCGGACCACCCGCTCGTGCGTGATATCACGAACACGGGCGTGAACATCGCCGTCGGGATGCCCATCAGATGGTAAGCCGAAGCGCTGTAGAAGTCCAGGTTCGGGAACAGCTTCTTCTCTTCCCGCATCACCGATTCAATGCGTTCGGAGATGCGATAAAGCTTCATATTCCCTGCATGCTCCGACAGCCTGCGCGACCAGACCTTAATGACATCGGAGCGCGGATCGGAGACGGAATAGACCCGGTGCCCGAAGCCCATGATCCGTTTTTTCTCCTGCAGCATCCGGCGCAGGCCCGCCTCCGCCTCGTCCGGCGTGCGGAACTGTTGGATCAGTTCCATCGCCGCCTCGTTCGCGCCGCCGTGCAGCGGACCGCGCAGCGTGCCGATGCCTGAAGTAATCGCCGAATACATGTCCGACAGAGTAGAAGCGGCGGTGCGTGAGGCAAAGGTCGAAGCGTTGTATTCATGCTCCGCATATAGAATCAAAGAAACGTCCATCGCCCGCTCATGCAGCGGTTCCGGCTTCTTGCCGTGCAGCAAATGCAGAAAATGTCCGGCGATGCTGCTGTCGTCCGTTTCCGTCTCGATTCGGGCGCCGGTCTGGGCATAATGATGCCAATACAGCAGCATCGAGCCGAAGCTGGCCATCAAGCGGTCGGCAATATCGCTGTGGCTGCGTCCGGGACCCTCAGGTTCCATGGTGCCGAGAACCGAGCACCCCGAGCGCAGGACGTCCATCGGGTGCGCTCCGGTCGGCAGTTGTTCCAGCACCCTTTTCAGACCAGCCGGAAGTCCGCGCAGGAGCTTCAGCTTCGAGCGATAAGCATCCAGTTCACTGAAAGAAGGCAATGTTCCGTAAACGAGCAGATAGGCCGTTTCCTCGAAGGTCGCATGCTCGGCCAGATCGTAGATGGAATACCCCCGGTAATTCAGGCCCTTCCCCTCTTTCCCCACGGTGGCAATCGCCGTCTGGCCGGCGATGATTCCGGCTAATCCGCCTTGTTTTCTCGCCGTTGTCATTTATTGTCCCTCCTTGCCGGCAGCGAACAATTCATCCAGCTTTTTTTCGTATTCGTGATACTTCAAATATTCATACAAGTCGTTGCGTGTTTGCATCATATCGATGACGCTTTTCTGCGTTCCTTCGCGGCGGATCGTCTGATACACCTGTAAAGCCGCGGCATTCATAGCGCGGAAAGCGGACAGAGGATAGAGCACGAGGCTGACGCCGGCGGCTCCAAGCTCCTCCACGGACAGCATCGGCGTCTGGCCGAATTCCGTAATATTCGCAAGAATCGGCACGTTCACGGCTTCGGCGAATTTCCGGTACTGCCGCACTTCGGTAACCGCCTCGGCAAAAATCATGTCCGCCCCCGCTTCCACATAGGCAGCCGCCCGTTCCAGCGCAGCATCGAGCCCTTCGGAAGCCAGAGCGTCCGTACGCGCCATAACGACGAAGGAGCCATCCGTCCTGGCATCGACAGCCGTCTTAATCCGATCGGCCATTTCGTCCTTGCTCACAATCGCTTTGTTCGGCCGGTGCCCGCATCGTTTGGCCATCGCTTGATCCTCGATATGTATGCCCGCCGCCCCGGCTCTGGTCATCTCCCGGATGGTTCTGGCAATATTGAAGGCGCTTCCGAATCCCGTGTCGGCATCAACCAGAAGCGGCAGGTCGACCGCCGAAGTGATGCGGCGGACATCCTCCGTCACATCGTTCAGTGTCGTAATGCCCAGATCCGGCAAGCCGAATGAAGCGTTGGCCACACCGGCCCCGGACAAATAAATCGCGCGGAAGCCTGCGGACTTGGCCAGCATAGCGGCATAGGCGTTAATCGTGCCAGCCACCTGCAGCGGCCGCTCTTCCTCAACAGCTTGGCGCAAGCGTAAGCCTGGAGAATCTAAGCGGGTCATACTTGCCACCTCCCCTTCCTTTTCTATCTTCTTTCCTCTTTCAACGAAGCATGGACTGCCCTTGCAGCGGTAAAATGAAGATGGAGCATTATACGCCTTCAGCCTTCCTTATCGCCGACAAGCGCATTGGCAAACGCCTTACCTCTACTGATATGCAAATGAAGAGAAAAAAAGAAATCAGGGGGACAAATCACCCGGCGCGCTTGTAATCTTCACGGCTTGATGCGCGGCTTCGTCAGGGCTAACAACCTCATGCTGTACGATGCGGGGGAAGGAATCTGTCATCAATTGAGGATTGACAACTATCATGTTCGTGCACGGACATTTTTTTCTGGAGGCCGCTTCTCACTCCCGCTCCTGCGTGTCATCGGAGCTTTCAACATAGGCGATAATGTGCTTCTGTATGTGGTGGGTTAGAACGCTATTGAGGAAGATATGGACATGTATTATTGAATTGAGTTTACCGGGGAGGCACTGGTTTCTTTTATCTATGTCAGCCGGATTACCGTCGGCGATATGGCTGCTGAAATGGGCGCCAAGACAGCTCTGCTCTCGACCCAAGGACTCCAGCCGGCCGCAGCTTCGAGCAGTTCGAGACCGATGCCGAAGCGGAGAATAGCGATGGCGAAGGGATAGGGGAAGCGCAAATTGGCCGCGTCCAGGCGGATCTGGACCGGCAACGGGGAGTCGCGCGGTAACTCGCGTTTTTTTCGGCTCCTCTGTGGTTAGCGCTAGACTTCTTAGGCTGCTCATGCCTGACGCACAAGCGCTCACGACACAGACGGTGATTACGGCACCGACAAAGTACGTGAGCGCTGACAGTATGGCTTCAGCATAGACAGTACTGTCCAGGTTGGAACACGGGACACGCTGATTATTCCTGTGGATCAAAAGTCTTTCCTTCTCGGGGTTGCTTGAACAGGGGCTGCAGGGAGAATGTTCTCGGCAAGACCAGATTGCACGCTCGAGATGTTCACTTCTTCCAATTGTAGGAGCCGAGTGCGGCAACTAGCTTTTCTTTTCCTGCTATACGATACGTGTATACCTAACAAGGAATGGCAGTAGCAGAATAATAACCGGCATACCAAAAACGAAATAAAAAATGGTCTTATCCATGGTATACAAACCCTCAAAATAAAAAAATCCTGAAATCATTGGAGAAACCGCCACGGCAACTGCGGTTAGAAGCTTTGAACTGACTTTGATTTTATGTATTTCTGTACAATGACTGCACTTAATTGATCTATACGCGCAGAGTAGCGATTTCATAATTTGTTTGTATGCAAACCCCTCTCCACAGTTTAAGCATCTCTGCATTCTTTTTGTCCCCCAGCAATCAACGATAGGCTAAACAAAAACTTAAATTCAATTTTAGTAACGCCAAATGCCCTAAGCAACCCTAATATACAATAACTTAGTTTTAACAAGCACAGTGGCCCCACTTATTAATGATTATCGAGTTCCTTTCCGCATTTGGAACAAAACTTATAGGAATTATCCATGATTTTATTTCCGCAATAAGGACAATAGTTAACTTCACTCGATTCATTCGCGTTCATAGCTTGCCTTCTATTCATCATGTTCTCCAGCGGATCAGGTTCTGATTGCCCGTCAGTAATATCGAATACAGACATTCGATTTGTCCCCGTAGCATTTTTAAAATGATAAATTCCTTGAATGACCGCAATTCCAACAAAGACAATGCCAAAAAGAACAAAAAAAATCGGAGCCCCCATATTGGCAGCGGCGAATATCCATATGACTCCAAATACGCCAACCGCGATACTTCCAATTGCCTCCATTGCAGAAGGGCCACGACCTGGCTTTATGCTTTTCATCGTAAAAATACCTCCAAATCCATTCATATACGCACGCGAACGACTAACGTCCCGGCATTTACGAACCTTAGAGGGGTCGGATGCTCGCTCCCCAATACATACTACGACGTTTCCCAACCATAGGTTCCATAATCATACAGTATCCGACATCATCTAAGCCTCCCGGAGTAAAAGGGATTCGCATTCACTTCCCAACAAAACGAGAGACGGCTTCGTCGTCGCATACGGTTCCAAAATGGCATCGCCTTCGAAATCTAGCAGTCGCAGCTCGTAACATCAAAAGATAGGATAATGCCGCTCAAATTCCCTCAGGCAGCAATCAAGCTGCCTGAGCGGTTTTTGTTCGAAGCCCGGATCCTCGGAGCACCCTTCCCTGGATGACGCCAGGCATTGCTTGTAACCTCACTCTGCCGTCAATAGGTCCCCGCAGAAGTGAAGCTGCCCTTCCCCTTGAGATAACAATCGAAAAACTCCAGTATGATTCGGTTCATCGTCTCAATACAGTAGTAGGCATCAATCTCTGCCCTGCCGCCCTGCAGCATATTGGCAAGCATCGGTGAAAAGAGTGCCAGATCGGTAAGACTCATATGCTTGGCGCCTTGAAAATAAACGGTATAAACTTCGGTGCCAAGTTCATCAATTGCTTTGTTCGCCGCATACGTCGAATTGCTATTGAGCTGTACCCAGACACTATCAGAATACATATTAAGCAGCGGGGTCGTGTAAGGCTGGCCGCTTGCCGCAAGGTCATCGGTCTCTCGATTGTAGACAAGCTCGCTGAACAGCGGGGCGTCAATATTTACAACGGCGCCTATATCATCCCGCTCCCTGCCGAGCCACACACTCGCTGCACCGCCCATGGAGTGGCCGAATACACCTATTTTTTCGGTATTCACCAATCGATACACGTTCTCACTGCCAGTTTTGGCTTTTTCCAGAATCGTATCGATCACAAAGTTCATATCATCCGTGCGCAGCTTCATCCATTTTTGAATAAGCCCATAGTTTTCCTCAATCGTGTACTTGCCCTTGTTGGCATTGTTGACTTCCTGCATATATGCCGAATTGACGAGTACGACTGTTCCGTCGACCGATGCCGTATAAAAGGAATGATAAGGATGATCAATCGAACACACCACATAGCCGTGGCTTGCAAGCTCCGTATAGGTAGAGGCGTTGCTTTCATTGATGCCGTAGGCTCCATGCGAGAATACCAGAAGCGGGTAGGTTCCGTCTGCATTGGCGGGATACCAAAACCCGACATTGACGGCTCGGTTTTCGCCCGTGCCGGTAAACTGTTCCATGCGGTTTTTGTCTATATAGGTGTAAGATACGCTTGCGACTTCATACTTCCCCGTAACTTGCGGCAATGCATACTGCGGGAATACGAGGGCGGGACTTGCAGCCATTGCGACAAGCACAAGCATTACGACAGCATTTCTGACAATGCGGCCGCATCTGTATGGTTGGCGCTCCTCCTTGCTGCATATCAGCGTTCTCATTCCAAGCATTGCCCAGACAAGCAGCAGCAGGCCAATCCCCACCCAGCGGAAGCTCCACTCAATGACCGAAGCCAGCGTGAACATAACGAATACGGCAAACGCGCCGATTCTCATCACGCTTCTGACTTTGTTCTGATTCGACTTTGTCCAAATGCAATATACAGCAAATGCGGCCTCAAAAACGGCTGCAATAACCAACAGAAGGATCCCCATAATCCAAGCCCCCTTTGTTTATCTCGTGCAGGATCAGCATACACAACCCTGTGCGCAGCGTAAATATGCATTGCGGTATGCTGCATGATAAGCAAGGTAAGCTGTCAAAAAAACGGGGTAAGCTGCTGCTTCCCCGCCTTACTGTTCATCTGCTTTTTTAAGCTTCATTAGTTGCTCATTGATCTCTCTGGCGACTTGGCGGTCATTGTTCCATCCAAGCAAACAGACCAGCATGTATATGATGGCAACTTGTAATGCAAGTATCGTTGCGCCGGCTGCTCCCGTAACCCAACCCATTGTATTCGTGAAAATAAGCAGCACGGCTTCCACGATAATAAAATGAATCAAGATTCGCATACGCATTCCCTTTTCATTGATTGTGGAGGGAAAATAGAAGATAAGACTTGGCAAAACGCCCACGAATGCACACATCATGATTGCGTATATATGACGGAGACCGAGCGAAAACTCCGAAGCATCCAGGTCGTTCATCACGGCATATAGGTGATTAAGCAGAGAGACACAAATCACAATGCCTGCAAAAATAAGCAAGTAATCTCTTGCCATTCTTTTTACAATCGCTGAAAAATTCATTTTCATCCCTCCCTATAGTCCAAGCATCGTTTTGAGAATCGGAACATATTGACGCGATACCATAACCGTTTCCCCATTATCCATTTTGGCCTCGAACCTTCCGCTCAGTGACGGTTTGATGTACGAAATTTTGGCGATATTGATGATGCTGGATTTGGAGGCGCGGAAAAATTTCTTTCCCTCACATAATTGTTCGAGCTCGTATAGCTTCTGTTTCGCTTCAAAGACCTTATCCCGGCAATACATAAACACCTTGTTATCCACCGCTTCAAAATAGTACACATCGCTAAGCTTGATTTGGTGAATCGCGTCTTCATGAAAGCCCATTAGCACCTTGTTTTTCACTTTCATCCGGCGCACAAGGCTCAAAATTTCCTCATTGACCTCATGACATCGTATGATGATTTCTTCCTCCTCTAGGATATTGATTTCTTCGATTGATATTTTCATCGCTTTTTATACACCGCCTGCTTATGTACTTCGACTATCCATTCATATCCCTTTCTATTCGGTTATGTCAAGCCGAGAAGATCTTTTCCGCAATAAAAACGACCCTGACTTCACCATCAGGGTCTAGTTACTCCAACCTATATACTTTCCTGCTTTATTGCATCAATAATGTTCTCCTTTTTTACTTTGGCGCTGGAATAGAGCATCGCTGAACTAACAATGACAAATACGGCAGCGATAACATACATCACACTCATCCATGGAAATACAAATCCATAGTTAAATTTGCTCGTCATCGCTCTGCAGATCAAGAACATCGCGGCGAAGCTGCTAGGAAGCCCGTAACACAGCGACTTGATTCCATAAAAGATGCTTTCATAGTTCATCATTTTGTTAAAGCCCTTTGAAGTGATTCCAACCGATTTCAGCATCGCAAATTCCCGCTTGCGCAAAGAGATGCTCGTAGAGATCGTATTAAAAATATTCGCAATCGAAATCAATGAAATTAAGGCAATAAAGCCGTAAGAAAATACGGATATCAACAAAATCTTCTGTTCGTTCTGTTTTCGATATTGGTACAGATTGTGAACAACCAAATTCGCCTCTTTCATATCTTCAATTTTCTGCTGCGTTTTCATTGAATCCGAGCTTTTCAGGTAGAGGTAGGTGTGGCTCTCATTCTTCCCGTTATCGTACATCAACTGATCCATGATTCGCTCTGACACGATAATATTTAACCCGCCTAACCCTTCTGTAACCATCCCCATCGGATATTGATCGGTCAGTGCCGCTATTTTCACTTTGTTTACAAGTATATCTTTTACTGAGTCCCTATCAAAAACTGTAGAAATGACATCGATACTTTGGCCGACTTTCTTATAAATGGCCTTCGCTTCGACGTATTTTTCGGTTTCCATATCTTTATAGTGAATCGTATCAATTACAATCGCCGCTACATGCGTCGGGTCCGTTAGCTGTTTGTAATCTGCGCCAACTGCTTTGGCATAAGCCTTCAGGTTAGAATCATTTAATGCATTTATCCGAATAAAGTAAGGGTATTTTCCATCCCTGAGCCTGCTTTGATCCTCCTTTACCATCTCTTTCAATTGATCAGCGATTACTGCTTCTTCTAACCAAGCCTCCCCGTATAACTCGTGAATGACGGTGTATTCCTCTACATCATCAAGGGATGCAATGGATTGAAGCAACCGATCGTCCATTCTTTTTTCATTGCCGTACGACACTTGAAGATCATAATTGACGCCATCCTGGGAGAGTACCAATGATTCTTTCAAGCTGGCGGTGAAAAAGGGCAACCCGTCCGGCGGAGAAAAGTGAAGGATTGCGGGGTTAGCGGGAGAATAGTGCAGGCGATAGCCATTATAGCATAAACTAATTTGTGGATATATGAACGGATGTTTTGAATATTAAAAAAGCACCATTGAGGTGCTTTACCAAGGATGGATGCTTCCAGAGTCACCGGAGAATGCCGCAACCGCTGTTAGAAGGACAACTGTGTAAAGAAGGGATTTAGAATATAGTTTTTTAATCAAGTTCTTCATACTTAACCCTCCATTTCTTGAGCAAAGTACGCGCTCAATTTTTCAAATGTAAATTCCGGGGAAACACTGCGCTCGAAATGGATACGCATCACGGTGTTAAGGCATTCTTTTTCTTTAGCTGAATCGTTGACTTTGGAAAACCATGAGGCGCTTTCCACCATATCAGTAATACACTGTTCAAAGTCGCCTAATGCTAAGTAGCATTCTCCCTTAACCCGTAAATAATCAGCGTACCTGGAGCAAATTAATGGGTTCTTGCATCAGGCGGTTTCACTCAATCTGGATGTACTGTTCCACGATATCGCTATGGGGAATGCCTAATACAACAGCAATGGACAAGATGGATTGAAAATCAGGCTCATTCCCTTCCTCTTCCGATGGTGCTGTATCAGCTCCCCCAAGCTCGTTGGTTTCGTAGCTGCGGTACTCACAATCTCACCCCTTCAGCAGCAAGGAAAATAATCTACCACCTATATATTACCATATGAATACGCATAAAAAAGACAAAACACAGAGTGGTTTTGCCTTCGGGAAAATAAGATTTATTACTTATAAGTACTTCATTTTTTCTTATCCTTTGTCATCATTACAAAGTAACAATTTTTCTCTACTTAAGCCAAAGCATTGACCTGCTTCACGAATTCTCTCATCAGCTGCGGCAAGTCGTTCCATGCATGGCCGGAGATCAGGTTGCGATCCACATGGAACCGGGTCTCCACATACTTCGCCCCTGCCGCTTCCACTTCCGGACGGCAAGCGAAGTAGGCCGTCATTTCCCGCCCTTTGATCTCTTCGGCGATCACGGTCAGCGCCACGCTGGCATGGCACAGGATCATGACCGGTTTATCCTTTTGGAAGAAATGGCGGACAATCCGCGGGAAATCCTTATGCAGGCGAATATGCTCCGGTGCCCGTCCGCCCGGGATAATCAGGGCATCGTATTGCTCAGGATCGATCTGCTCGAACGAAGCATGGGCTTCCAACTGGTAGCCCCGCTTTTCCGTAAACGTCTGCCAGTCTTCAAAATCGTGGACGACGGTATGCAGCACTTTCGTATCCGTCGGCGAAGCGATGGTCGCTTCGAATCCTTCCTCCAGGCAACGATAATAAGGATAGTATGCTTCCAATGCTTCGACCGCATCGCCAGTAAGAATCAGCACTTTTTTAGACATTGTCGAGTCACTCCTTTACAATATAAGAAGAATGATGTTCATTCAACGCCATTATAGCCCGTATCGCGAAGGGCGGAAAGAATGCACTTTTTTGTACGATGGTTACGAAAAAGGTACTATTGGCTAGAATCACAAAGAGGTGAAGGTTACCCGATGTCCGACATTCGAAAAGAAATCAAGGAAAAGCTCAAAAACGGCGATTTTACCTGTTCCAAGGAACTGACCCTCTCCATGTTCAGCGGCAAGTGGAAGGTGGTCATCCTCTGGCATCTCGGGGTAGAAGGGCCGCATCGCTTCAGCGAGCTGCAGCGCCTGTTCCCCAAAATTACGCATAAAATGCTGACGAGCCAACTGAAAGAACTGATGGAGGACGGGATCGTCCACCGGGAAGTGTACCCGGAAGTGCCGCCGCGCGTGGAATACTCGATGACCGAGCTGGGGATGACCCTGCTGCCGATCATTCAGATGATGTACGATTGGGGCGAAAAGCGGATTGCACAACTCAAGCTGGAAATGGGAGAAGCCGGTTCGGGGGAATGTTCCGCTCCATGCAACAAGGGATAAGGCTAAGCGGGCATAAAACTTCCGCCCCTCCTGGACTGCTGTCTGCAGAACATCGCATTCCCGGCGCTTTTATCATGCCATATGCACGAATACGTCTCCCTTGGAGACATCCAGTTCCATCTCCACGAGATCCAAGCCCGGCGCGAAGCCGTCCGGGACGACCCTTTCCGCAATGAACCCGAACCGTTCGAAAAAAGCGCGGCTGTATTGCGATGTCTCGATCGTCACGCGGGAGTTGCGGCTCCGCCGCAATTCGCCGCAACCGCTCGGCCAGAAGCTCTCGGCCGAACCCGCAGCGGTGAAGATCGCGACGGATCATTCCCCAACAGAGCACGGCAATCGTAGGATCTTCCTCTTCAGCCGCGTACCCGCCGCAGGCGACAATGGCGCCTGTCTCCTCTTCCATCACGAAGTAAGGACCCTTCAGGTCATCGAGATAAGCATCAAAATCTTTGCGCTCAACGGCTGCAAAATAATCGGGAACATTGCTATCGAATAGCTCCTGGCAAGCCGACTAATCCCAATCCATGAAAGGCTCAATCTCCAGCTTCTCTTTCCGGCACTCCGGACATGCCAGCACCGTTGCTTCCGGGTACAGTTCTTCCAACGGTTCAGATATGAGCGGCTCCGCGCACCGGGGGCAGTCATGACACAGTTCGAACTGATCGGTATACGAGGATCTTCAAGTACAAGTCATTATGAAGATAGCCGGTACGCGCAATGCCCGCATTTTAACTGATAAGCGATTCCCATATGACTTCCCGCTTTCCTTTGAGCCTTTGTTTCTGACAAATGATCTGCGCGCTCACTTGACCGGGATTTTGTACAGTTCCACCGCCAGCTTGAGCGATTGGTTGAGCTGACGAATCGCAGCAAATGCGGGCTCTAATGTATCCTCGATTCCGTCGACAAACAGATCGATATGGAATTTCAACGTCGTCCCCAATTGTCTGCCATTAGACGTTTCCGGAGGAAGCGCAAAGGGGCGCAATTGAATTTTTGCGCCTCCCCGCGCGCAATCCCGGACGAACCATGCAAGGAATTCCAATGACTGCAAGCCTTCTCTTGTAGGGTCAATGGCGAACTCGAACTGGACAAGAACCTCGTTTGCCAGTCCGCCTCCCGTGCGCCGCAGCGCGGCATGAGGCAGATGAGCGCATGCGGAGAGCGGCAGCATCTCCGCATCGATGGGCTCCAGGTTCTCGACGCCGCTTTCGATCGCAGATATTCCTTGAAGTTGAAGAATCGTATCATGAAAGTTCGCAATATCGATGGGATAATGGGTCATCGGTTCCTCCTGATGCTGATGTTTTTAGCAGATGCCTTACTTACATTCCTTCTATAATTTCAATAATTTGTCTAAGATGTCTTTGTTCATGCAAGTACAGTGATCTAACCCATTCAATTAATAACATCTCTTTAAAAACCGGGTGTACAAAATGTCTTCTGCTTAGCAGTGATGGGTCTTCTACTCTGTTTAATACTTCGGATAACCTCTCTCTTGATTGAGTTAGCTGCTCGATTATTTCTTTGACTTCAAAAATTTCATCACCTGGTTTAGCAATGTCAGGTGCTTCTATCTTATTACTTCTATCTATTAAAAAATCCCATTGTGGTGTTCTCTCTATAAATGAGTCTTCTTCACTCTGTAATCCTTTCTTTAATGCGATGGCATATAATTCTTCTGTCTTACTTAAGTGTTGGCATACCTGACTAATGTTCCAACTGTTTGGCTCTTTTCGTTTGCTTAATTGCTCTTCACTCAATGCAGTAAGAATTCCAAGTAATTCGTCCCTTGTTTCTTTTAATTTTTGATTGAGTTCGTTCAGTTCCATGGACAACTCCCTTTCTTTTTATTACGTTAATGGATTCTCGCTAAATCTTTCCCATAAGCGCGGATACCTTTCTTCAAGGTCGTCTTTTTCCCAATCCATTTCAATTTCTGGTGACATAGATTCGTGCCCCCGAGCTTCGAGTTCATCCCAAAATTCTGTACTAATCTCGTCGTTATATTCAAACTCACCGGTTTTTTGATAAATGTACGCACTTGAAGCGACGGATAGCATTTCTTCGAACTGAGGAGCAAACTCATCCTCTTCCAAGTATTCGTCGGTTAAATAGGCTGCAAGAAATTCGGGATTCTTTACTGCCTTAGTAAAAACTTCTTCTCCTTGCGCAATTAACCAACCTCTGAAGTAATCAAAGCCATCATCGGAACATCCTCCCATGATGACAAAAGCTGCTCCCCACAATGAAGATGTATAGGATTGTTGCAGCTTATTTGCAAGCTCGATTTCGAAATCAATAATCTCATTTACTGGCTTCTTTGACAGCTCAACGATTAACCATTCTAATTGTTTTCCGCCTTGTTTTCTCGAATTACTTATTAATTCCCAAAAGATTTTATCCGTCATTAAGAATAGCCTCCCTAAAGAGTATGTAGTGCCTTCTTCGAAAATGTACTGTACTCATATTTTTCCTCTAGAATCTCCTCTGGTTGAGTCTTATTTCACCTCTATCATATTCCGCATTAAAAACCACGGACAAAACATGAATCCGCTCTTAGTAGTCGAAGAACCATTCAAACCGATTAAATTTCTTTCGCTGGAACGTATGATTGATCTCGGATTACGGCGATTCCCGGTCTAATGCATATCAGTACATTGCTATCATCTAAATTTCTAAACCTTGAATCCCATCGTTCTTCACCAGAATAGCAAACCATTTGATGCGACTCTCCATCCTTGGCTTGTTAGTTCAAAATCAAGAATTGAAAATCCATCTTTAATGGCAGCTTCAAGATCTATGTGATAATGAAGCTTGACCTTTGCTTTATTTCCACTCTGTTGAATTGTAACTTCTTGTATAGAATCAGTTGATTTTGTAGTGTATCCCCCATCAAATAACTCAATAACGACACCTTCCTTATAATTATGTATATTAAATTGTTGTATAATTTCGTCAATGTAGTTCTGAGTGAAGTATGGTATTAGTTTATTTGTGATATCAGTGAGTGTTTTTGCACCGCAAATATAAGAGTAATAATGATCATTTGACTCAATCCCTCCACATCGAGTATGTATCGCTTTAGCGGGATCCAACTGACTGAAAACAATGATTGAAGATAATTGATTCTCACCTTCAATGGTTAATCTAACAGCTTCTTCTTTCGTTAATTCATTTACTGCAATCGTCGTATCGTTCCCAATCAGTAACATTTGTAATGAACTTATTAAAATTATTAGTAGTATCTTCAATTCAGTCCCCCAGATATGTTGAATTTTTGTGATTAACTGAAAAATATTGCAATAATTTCACCTGACGTTCTTGTGCTCCTGAATCCAAGAGGCTTAAAAGATTTAATTCAACGTCTTCAAAGTTAACTGTAGCGCCATTTCCAATTCGAGTATAAACCGCTTTAGACATCTGTGTAAGTATGAGTAGCAAGATTGCTTTTGTACTGTTTTTATTGTTTTTAATCACTCTTCCCCTCAAGTGACAAGAGTATATTGCTTTCAATTCTTCAAAGAGTACTTCCTCTTATGGTATTAGACGAAGCGACCCAGCCTTAGATAGCTCTTATCTTAGACTGGGTCGTTTGTTGACTGCCCTTCTTCCATATCGTAAGTTCTACAGATTCTGAGGTTGGTTCCGTACAAATCCCCATTCCCCTAAGCAGCGAGAGTCATTTCCCCATACGCTGCCGAGCACGCTTCCCCTTACTTTTTCTTAATAGGTATCCATATTTCGCTTTTAAAATTCGGTGAAGTTATATCCTTATGCTCGTTCCACAGGATTTCCGGCCCTTGGCTTAGCTCATAGTCTGAGGACGGGAACCATTCGGAATAGATGCGTCCCCAGACCTCCTGAAGCGCATTGGGATAAGAGCCGACGGCCGTGAATACAGCCCATGTGGAGGCCGGCACCTCCAGTGACGCGAAGCCATCCGGAGCCTCTTTCGTCGTAGCCGCACCAATATAGTGATCGAGTTCCCCTCTCTCCTCCATCCGTCCTTCACTAAAATTCGCAGAAGCACTGATCAGTCCCGAAGGCTGAACATTCGACAACCCCTTAATCTTTTTAATTAATTCTGGTGTCAAATCTTCCACCATCGAGGCAATCTCCGGATTCACCCCATGGAAAATCATAGGCACTCTCTTTTTAATCCCAACGATACGAAAAGCCTCTTTGTCTTCAATGCGGTAGTTCATTTCGCTTCCTCCTTTAATGGTCAACTGAAATGTCATCCGAGGGAAGGCTTTGAGAGACTGTCCATGGAACCTGGCTTCCGAGGGAGTAACCCCATGCATACTTTGGAAAGCCCTGGTAAATGAATCCGGTGAGGTATATCCGTATTTCAATGCAACATCGATGACCTTGATGTCACGATGACTTAACTCTAATGCTGCTAGCGACAGCCGTCTGCGGCGGATGTATTCCGACAGAGTAATGCCTGCAAGGAAGGAAAACATGCGCGTGAAATGATATTCCGAACAGCAGGCAATCCTCGCGGCCTCCTTATAGTCCACAGTCTTCGTCAAGTTCTCCTCAATATAGCTCAAGGCCTCGTTCAGTCGCGCCAGCATATCCATGATAATGCCTCCCCTCATTAACCAAAGCATAGCAGCAACGGTATTTCTTCTCCCGACATTCCGTGCACCATCCTGCAGGGTAACCCTTTGCAGCAGACCATAAAGAGGCTTTGAAGTTTTATCGAAACGCGAAGATTAGATTATTCCAACAAGAGATCCATCACTTTAATATCTCTTATGTCATTAACGATCATATCCGCCCTTGATAAATCTTGATTTCCTGAATTCTCATTAATAAAACCAATACATTTCATTCCTGCCGCTTTTGCTGTTTGAACACCATTTTTAGAATCTTCAAGCACCCAACATTCATTTGGCTTACATTCAATTGCTTTGAGACTTCAAGGTAAATGTCTGGAGTTGGTTTGCCTTTCGCCACTTCTTCACCGCTAATCATGCGATCAAAATATTCAAAAAATTTATACTTCCGAAGAACCTCATTTATGAAAGCGATTGGTGACGATGAAGCGAGTCCAATTAATATATTGTTTTTCTTTAAATCAAAGATTAAGTTCTTCTTTTATCATCTTCGCTACAGTGTCTGGCTCAATATGCGTGTTATTGATTTTTATATAATTCTTCTTAGTTATTTCTCCGGGATATGAATTTAATCGATGCCTTTCATAGGTATCAATTAAATCTTTTTCCGATCCTTCAACATCTCTTTTTGTAGGCTTATGTTTGAGTCGGTTTTCGGTTTTATTCCGCTTAAGTCTCTCTTCGTAATCTGCTTCTAATTCAACTAAATAGACAGTCCCTCCCCTTGATTCAAACATCTCTGTAATTTGCTCAATATAGTCCCAGTCATTTTTGAGGTCTAGCCCCCATACATAGGTAAAGATCAAGCCTGCCAGATCGCTTTTCGAAACTTCTTCAAAAATTTCATGACGAATCAAATTGACTAAGCGCTTTCCAGAAGGAGTTCCATAGTCAAAAAATTGAGACACGAAATCAATGGACATATGATTATGGAATAGCTTGAAATTTGTAAGGTTTGCTAGGCTTTGTCCTACTGTCATTTTTCCAACGGCCTGCGGGCCAAATAATATTATCAACTTCATTGATAATCCCCCAACTCTTCTAAGTTGAACTAAAGCAGATCCTTTTTAAAATGTTGTTTCTCCAGAAGTTCCAGACCCAAACCACCGCAATCTATAACCTTCTCTATATCGTTGGCGGGCTTTTTCGATGAAGGAATCATTTTCAAAATGTATATATCCAGCCAAGTATAATGCCTTTAAGTAGTCATTGAATTCTTCCTTGCCTGGAACCATATCTTCTTTATCGATTCCTCCAAAAATATCTAGTTCAATTAATAACAGTTTCGTTCCTACTTGTATTGTTCCACCCGACACATATATTTGATCTTCTGAATTAAGTATAAGATTACATCCATCTCCGTATGTACACTCTTTGTAGAACTCTATTTTTTCATCTGGGGACTCAAGGGTAAGAAGTTTTTCTACCCCGTCACTGTTACGGAATTGATAGGCTGCAACGGCAGTATGAAAATCTGCCCATGGGTCTTTTTTTAAGTCAGCAAATCTATTAACGTCTACTGGTGTTGCCGAGTATTGTTTCATTAATCTTTCATTGATCTGTTCCAGTGTAAAAGGATTGGGGATATTTAGGGTTAGGTATTTTTCATATAGTTGGTTTATATCAGGTTGCATATAGAATCCCCCTCTTGGTAAGTTGAACAAAAAAGATCCGCCGCTCTATTCGACTCCATTCGCACGCAGAGACGGTCAATGATGGCTTGAGGTTCCCCCCAGCCTTCGAGAGCTCCTATCTTAGGCCGGTGTGTCTGAGCTTCTTCCATACTTATACATCTGACCACCATCGGGCGGAAGCCCCGCAGCGTCAAAATGGTGGCAGGCAAAGTTGCGTCTTCCTCAAATCTACTTAACTACGGTCGTTCCCCATCCATCATATTCACCATTACATTCTCCTGCTAAATCAACAAGGATATCCGTAACTTGATTTATCGAATGGAAGTCAACGTAATCAGAACGATAAATATGAGTACACATTTTTTCGTCATGAGAAGGATCCGAATCGATATTGAATCCTAAAAGTATAGCCTTTGCATCAAAATTCTCTTTGTCTTCAGTAGATTGAAAATAGATCCAGTGATCTACCCTTCTCGAATTTTCAAATGTATCCCCTGACTCCCGTAACTGATCGACAACTTTTCTATTCCCCATATGTTGAAGTTGATATTTGTTGGGGTAAAGATACTCAAAATAAAAATCCCAAGGATTTTCTTCTTCGATATGATGTACCTGAATCTCATATCCATGTTCAATGAAATACTTTTCTGCTACTTTTTCCAGCTCGTACGGTTTAGAAAAATAATAAAATACATCCCGTAACCCATCAGTAGTTATCCTGCCAACAAGAAATCCAAAACCTGAAATCTCATTAGTGATTTTGTCTTCGAGGTCGTTGAGTAATTCAGCTTCTTCATGAATTGGAGTACCGCTTTTTCCAGGGTTCTTAATTGGTATTCTCATAACCATGGGATGAGGATACTCCGATTTCTCAATCTCCTTCCAGATATCCATATCCAGTACAATTGATGAAAACTTACCCTGAATGTCACAAAAATAAATATCCCAATGATCAGACATATAGATCTTTACCTCCTCAGGAAATTTCGCCTAACGTTCTTGTATTTACGAATGCCTACCCAAGATTCAAGTGCAGTTATATTTTACCTTTATTCACAACTACGTACAAGCGTTTGCATCCCTATTACACCATCATATCCATCATGGTTGCGGAATGATCCTTCAAAGCTTCCCCAATTGCTTCGTCCCATTCCCTGCCCCTGTTCGTTTCCTTTTCCTTCGACGAGTTATCCATTTCGGTCGCGAGGCTGTTGAGAATGTTATCTTCCAATACGGCAAATTTGTCACCGTACTCTTTATCAGTTAGCTCCTATTCCACTTTGGGCGGAACCTGATGATATATCATTCGGTTTACAATGCCGTCCTGCTCCAGCTCCCTGAGCTGCTGCGTTAGCATTTTCTGCGTAATGGACGGTATCAGCCGCCGCAAATCGCTTGTCCGCTTCTTCCCGTGGGTCAGATGGCACAGGATCACACACTTCCATTTGCCTCCGATCACTTCCAGCATAGCTTCAACCGAGATGTTGTATTTCTTTTTCTCCATAATGACGCCTCCTCAAAATCCATGGGCACTTTTTGGCTTCGTCGGTCAACATTGCCGCCTTCAACGCCGGCATTGCGCTTGGCGCGTATCTGGGCGGGATCGTCACTGGTCATCTTGGCCTGATTCATACCGCCTGGATTGGCTCGTTGATGGTCGCGGCCGCCGCACTGCTGACCTGGTGGAGCCGAACTTTAGAACGCAAGGATATGGCGTCCGCGGCTCGTGCAAGCTTATTAAGAGATAATCATGCCCTTTCCAACTATCGTATCGAATACAAATAAGTCTAACCAAATTAGGAGGCAATTGATTATGACTCAAAATGTGCAAAGCAGAACCCGGTTGAATAACGGTATCGACATGCCTTGGATGGGCCTTGTCGTCTTTAAAGTGGAGGAAGGAAGCGAGCTCGTCGAGGCGGTGAAAGCCGCCTTAAGCACAGTGCCGGAGCATCGACACCGCTGCGGTATACGCCAACGAAACGAGTGTCGGTCAGGGAATTCGCGAGGCGCTGGCAGAGAACGGACTGAACAGGGAAGACCTTTTCGTCACTTCGAAAGTGTGGAACGCCGACCTCGGTTACGAGACGACACTCGCCGCCTACGAGACAAGCCTTAAGAAGCTGGGCTTCGACTATCTGGATCTCTATTTGATCCATTGGCCGGAGACGATGGCAATCACTAGCACAAATAAGTTTTCAGGAAGGCCAAGACGTCATGAAATGCTCTTTGCACCGTGGGATCTTTAAAATTACGATCGAACGCGTGATCCGCCCCTTCCATTGTAATGAGTTTGGAGCAAACTCCCTTTTCCTTGAGCTTCTCATGCATAATTACAGATTGCTCATAGGGAACATCCGTATCTTGATCTCCATGAAGGAATAATGTGGGCGGGTAGTCTGGCGAAACATTATCGATTGGATTGAATTTGATTAGTTTATCCACATCATGAGTACGATCCATTCCTGTTACTTCTTGAATCCAGACTCCTTGTTGGCGGCAATAAAGATAAAAAGGAAATCTCCCCCAATCCCCCGCGGTTACCTCTTCCTCACCTACATGCTTTATTGCCGTTCCTCGATCAATCACCGGTTTCTGGCAATAAAACTCACTCGGCTGAGCATACCACTCGCCTAAAATATCTCCATAACCATAGAAGGAGACAATGGCTTTAGGCTTTATATCCATGGTTCCCGTTACTAAACTAAGGTACCCACCGGCGGAACTACCCATTACCGCAATATTATCGGTATCAAAATCATACCATTCTGTTGCTTTTGTTCGAACCCAATCCATTGCGTCTCTAATATCTTCTATAATAAACTCAAAATCCGTTTCTGGCGCTAGCCGGTAATCAATATTAACCACACTGAACCCGGAACCCGTAAAAAACTCGATTTGTTCGGAGGAAAGCCATTCTCTGCTGCCAAAAATCAATGCTCCTCCATGAATGTACAAAATGACTGGCGATTTCGAGCCTTGGTAATAAATATCCGCATATATTGAACAGTTATTAACTTGCTTATATATTCTAGTTTCTTTCATTGCTTTGCCTCCTTTTCACTTTTAACGTATTTCAGCTAGCGTTCTATCTATTTACGAAATGACCCATCCTTAGATAGCTCTTATCTTAGGTTGGGGCGTTTGTTGCCTGAGCTCCTTGATTATACAAGTTTCAAACAGTATCCAGGAAGTACCTCTATACCAATTTGCCACATCTTTGATTACACGCCCCTGCCATGCCAACGATTTTGTCATTTTTCTTGGCAAGCACGACCAATACAGGATGATAGGGTTGATTCATGTCAGATATAATTGCATTATCAAATCCTTGAAGCCCCAACAACTTGGAAACCTTATCCTTCTCAACGACTTCATATGAAAAATCGTCTGGCGGTGACATCGGCTTTATTCGTTCTAGCTCAGGGAGAAAGTGCAAGTATAGTCCTCTAATAAATGGTAAAGAAAATATAGAATCCTTAATTCTTCCCTCTCATATGCTTTGGCTCCTTACAAAATCCCTTCTAAATCATTAAATGATTCTATTACATAATAAAGATATGAATTCCGTAATCAGTATAGAATCCAGGTAGCATTGCGTCGTCAGCATCACTTACAATGCATATTTTATACTTTGCCGAAATCCTGCTTAAGGATTCCAGTGTGTCTTCATAAAACTCTGACAGCCTATGTTCTTCAAACAAAATCTTATTTGCAGCTGTTCTATCGTATGAAATATTTAAATGCTCAAATACACTTAAAAAGCTTCTTTCATATACTTCTTTCGTTAAAAAGAATTGCTTCGTCTTTCTCATTTCTACCCAGTGTTCAAAAAAATAATGTATTAAAAGCTGAGCACACTTATTAGCTGCTTCATATGTGTAACTATTCAATAAGATAGGTTTCCACATCTGCTCAATTCTCGAATCAACATTTACTAATGTTTGAACGTGTCCAGACTGACTAATTCAAATTGCTTCATTGTACCATCATCCTTGAATTATATTTTTTCGGCCATTTCCTATAACGTCTCTCTATTCACGATCCAGGGAGGCTTAAAGCGACAATGAGTCTATAAAGTCTTCTCAAAAACGTATAGGTCTCCTTCTTCTCTAACTTTGGTGAATCCGCACCTGGTATAGAAGTGATGATTCTTGACACTCCAGCTAGGAGTATCAAGCCACCATTTAGTGCTATCCGGAAAGCTTCTTTCATTACTTTCATACCGATTCCTTGATTCTGAAAGTTTGGATCAATAAAATTCTTCCTAGATTATGTACTTGATTGCTTTCTATTAATATCAAAGCCCCCCCGATTATTTGTCCATTAAAGAGTACTATGTTTTGATTCTTCATCAAAGCTGGCCTTTTTCCAAATCCATACTCACAACGCTCACTCTCCCCTAAGTATACCGGCAGTGTGTAATCTTGGAAATATCATCTTACCTAGATAAAGAGACACCTCCTCCGCCTAAGTCAGATTGAAGTGTCTCCGATTCTTTCGGTAAACGATGTTGTATAATCAAAGCCAAATCATAACTTGAAACACCTTTTTTTACAGCGGCGTTCGGATATAAGCATACTCGTGCTCCAAGATGGAGAATAAATAGGAATCGTGATACATCCCTTTGCCCCATAGATGCTCCCTCAAATGGCCTTCCTGCTTCATGCCGATTCTTCTCATGACATTCGCGGAGGCTATATTATCGGGACGACAGGTGGCATAAATTCGATGTACATGGAGGGTTTCAAATCCAAACCTGAGCAGGGCTTGAGCCGCTTCTGTCGCATATCCATTCCCGTAAAAATCAGGGTGAAAGCAATACCCGATTTCAGCGTTGCGTCCTTGCGGATAAATGCTGCAACCACCCATGAATTGATTCGTTGCTTTCAATACCACGCCGAACTCATAGTGGCTTCGCTCGGCAGCATGCTGCTGTGCCATCTGTTCCTCCATATAGGCTTTCGTATCCGCTTCGGAATTCGGGCCCCAGATCATGTATTTCGTAACTTCGGGATTGGATGCGTATGCATGCACATCCATCCAATCCTCTCTCTGCAAATCGCGGATGAGCAATCGTGGCGATTCTAACTGCATGAAGCATCTTCCTTTAAGAATTTTTGTTGGCAGATCTATCTTGACTTTCCACGTCATCTAAATGTCCGCATATATGAGGGGTATACAAGTCCAATTCGAGGACCGCACTCCTTGTCACCAAAATAGCGCAGCTCGCCAACGGTTACGGAAAACGAACCAAATCCTTCGATGATTCTCTGGCATTCGGGCAGCCAGCTCAAATGATCGGCAGCTCCATACGAAGTCTTTACCGTTACATGAGGCTCGGCTCCGAAATAATGATATTTTTTACACAGCGACATAATCTTTGAAGGCTTTCGCGGCCAGATAGCAGGCCATCGCAACAGCGACTATTATGCTAGAAAAAGTTTATAAATGACTTCTCCGTCTTGATTCTTCTCCTGTTGGTTCACAAAGCCTATCCTTTCATACAGCCGTTGAGCCGGCTTGTTCTCCAGCTCGACCGTTAAGGAGATCAGCCTGCACAGGGGATGAGTCTCGCGAATGAAATCGATGATCGCTCTCAGCGCCAGCTTGCCGTAGCCTTTTCCCTGATATGATTTATCGATTTGAAACCCGCCAATCCAATAATTATCCGCGCTATTCGGCGTGTAGCTCATATAGAAAAATCCGATCGCGGCCTCCTCTTCGCATATAAGAAAAGGATCCAGCTCCTCATCCCATGGCTTGATATAAGCATACGTCAGGGCTTCATAAATGGTAGGAACAAAAGGCTCTTGCTCCTCATGAATCTTGATTTGAATGGCTTGCTCCCAATTATCCCGCGTGACGGGACGGACAGCTAGTTTTTTCATCATTCAATCTCCTCGTACTTGTTTGCCTGTTCATGACACTTTATCGATTATCCGCGTATCCTTCCATGTATCCCTTCCCGATTACTGTTGCGACGGTTCCAATGCCCCCGGCATCTCCATACAAGTTTTATTCTACACTTTTTAATGATTCGATCATATTGATTTTGGCGACTTTTCTCCTAAGCAGTAAGTTAGAGAGAATGGTAAGCAAGAACGCAAGAGCAATAGAAACCAATAGGATAAAAATATTTAATTTATCCGGGATTTGTTGATGGGTGCTGGACAGTGCCTTTACAATAATTGTATAAACATAACCGCTTATCGGTAAGGCTACAAGTACTGCAAATGTCGTTAGGATGATGTTTTCAAAAAAGATAAGCCGGTTTATTTTCTTTTTTTGATAGCCTAATACCTTAAGTGTTGCAAGCTCGCGATTCCTTTCATAAATGTTGATGGAAGATATCGTATAGATGGCGCCAAACGACAGAATGACGGCACAAATGATAAACAAGATAAATACAAAACTGTTTTGTTTCAACATATATTGAGCTGATTTCTTTAAATCATTCTTATCCGCAATGGTCTCTACCTGTTGATCTTGTTCAAAAAAGTTACGAACGCTTCCCAGATCGGCCGAGCTATTTGCTCTAACGACAAGCGAGGTTGGACTGTAATCGATGTCAAAGCTCATTACATAGTCTGATGTGCTATACAACGACGGATTCGAATACTGATTAGTTATTTTTAAAACCTTCATATCGACAGATTTATGATTAAGCTCCGGTGCTGTGAACTTGATTTGGATGATATCCCCTTCAACAATATGATATTTGTCGGCATACGATTTAGGTACCAGAACGCCATTATTCTCCAAAGTTATCCGATTGTCATTTTCGTCAAAGAAATGAATTAGATTGTTTTCTTTTTCCGTAACGACTAAAGCGGCATTTTCTTTTTGATCATTTTTTATGATTTCCACAGGAAAGGTAGATAAAAAATAACTATTTTGAATGCCGGAGGGTAGTTTTGCCGTATCCGGAGATGTTCCCATCTTATAATCTACTCTTAGATCATACGTATACACATCTTCAATCTGGTTAGCTACTTTGAGCAAGGCCGTTTGAGTGCCAAAAGCCGTGATCAATAAAACCGTGCTTACTACAACAGCAACAGAGCTTGCTAACGCTTTTGATTTATTTAAAAATATATTTCTCAAAATCAGCTTGTGGCTATAGGAAATACGACTCCAGAGCCCCGGAACTCTTTCAATGAATAGCTTTTTCATCTTCTTTGGCGGTTTCGGGCGCATGGCCTGAGCTGCACGTTCTTTTAATATGGTTCGGCCGCTTAAGTAACATGACAGGATTCCAAAAGCGCTAGAGAAAATGATGGGAGGAATGACAGAAACGAATGAAAATGAGAATGTAAGGCCAGGCAGAGAGTAGGCCCTTGCAATCGACGCCGTTATTAGCGGAATAAATAAAATAGCGGCAATGACACAACCCAGGATGGAACCTATAACACCTGCCAGCACAGGGTACCCCATGTAATGAAGCATGATGTTTCTATTTTTTACACCTAACGCCTTCATAATGCCTACTTGATTTCTCTGGGAATCTATAATCCTCGACATGGCAAGAAACAGGATAACCGCTTCAATCAAAAAGAGAACAAAAGGGATGACCTTACTCATCAATTTATTATTATGTATCGTTTGATTGATTTGGGAATAATTGAAGGTCCGTTCTTTACTTACTTGATCCAAATAAGAAAGTCGTTTGGATTGTAATTCAATGGATTGACCCAGGATCTCAGTATCGTATCCTTCTTGAGCATCAATCATGATTTCATTATAGTAAAAGCCGTCTGCGATCTCAGGTATGGTCTCTTCGGCAATATAAGCTGCTCCGTAGGCTTTATGGTCTTGGGTTTCGTTCTTTTTTGCATATTCAACATTCTCGCCCAAGCCGCTAATTGTAAAATTAAATCCTCTTCCCTGCGTACTTAAACGGATCTCATCACCGACATGCAAATTATGTTCTTTTGCATAATGGGAATCTAATAAGATCTCGCCTATTTTTGAGGGAATATTGCCCTCAATCACAGTAGGCGTATTTATTTCATTGTTGACAGGGATCGAATGAATTTTTAACGAAGCTTTATCATCTTCAAAGGCTTGCGCGGCATCAAAGGTATAACGTCCTTCTATTTTATTTATGCCTTCCGTTTCGCTTAAACGAGCCACATCCTCTTTGGAAATTTGACTATAATACACATTCAAGTCACTCAAATTATGCTCTTCAAAGTAAGCCTTCGTATAGGCGCTAAGATTGTCGCTCAAAGTGACCAGCCCCGCATAGAAAAAAGCTCCCACCGCGATAATCAAAACAAAGGCGATAAATTGTCCGATAGATTGTTGAATATCCCTTAATAATTTCGAGATTAATTTCATAATTACCACTCAATCCCTTCAACGCTTTGTTTCTCCTCATTCAGCGCAACGCTTTCTATCCTACCGCTCTTCACCTTTATAACTTTATCAGCCATAGGAGCAATGGCGGAATTATGGGTGACCAAGACGACGCACTTTTTCGTTTCCCTGTTCAAATCTTGAAGAAGCTTTAAGACGGACTTGCCTGTCACATAATCCAAAGCTCCGGTTGGTTCATCACAGAGCAAAAGTAAAGGATTTTTGGCAACCGCTCTCGCGATGGCAACTCTTTGCTGTTCTCCTCCGGAGAGCTGGGAAGGAAAGTTTTTGAGACGCTCCTTTAATCCAACCTTATGTAAAATATCTTTCGCATCCAGATGGTTTTTACATACTTCCGTGGCAAATTCAACATTCTCTAGTGCGTTTAAATTCGGAATTAAGTTATAAAATTGAAAGACAAAGCCAACTTTCTCCCCGCGATATTCCGTTAATTTTTTTTCGTCCAATCTTGTTATTTCTTGATCACCAACAAACACTTGGCCGGAGGTAGCGGTATCCATGCCGCCAAGTATATTCAAAATCGTACTTTTACCGGCGCCGCTTGAACCCAAAATGACGACGAATTCTCCTTCCGATATGGAAAAATCAACACCGTTTAGAGCCTTGATCGGCACTTCCCCTACTTTGTATTCCTTGGTTACTTTTTTGAATTCGATTAACTTTTTCATTTCTTGCATCTCCTCGCTATTGTCATTCGATACAGTAAGTGGTTCCGACGGGCCCCCAGGTCTGAATTTAGATAGGAATCGGCCTCTCGCGCCTAACCTCCATAATATACCAAACGAAAAAAGCTGCATCCTGCAGCCGATGTATTTTGGCATCGGTCTCGAGAAGGAGTTCGATTTCCCGCCGCCGCCGCAAGTCTATTGTTTCCGCGAAGGGAGCATCGCCTTCTATCGCGGAAATTCCTTGATGCTCAGGAATCGTGACGGGTACATCTGACATCCAACGCTTAAAAAGCCTCCACTATAACACCAGACTTTTAGCGGGTGCTATAATTGTTACACAATCGGAGGGGGCTGATGAAATGATTACCTATACAACAGCAGAAATAGCGCGTTGCAACGGCATCCACCCCAATACGGTGCGTCTATATGAAGAACTTGCGCTAATCCCAAAACCAGAGCGCAAACCTAACGGCTACCGCATTTTCACGGATTTTCATATGGAGCAAATCAAGCTGGCAAGAACCGCTTTACAGGTAGAAGTTCTGCAAAACGGACTGCGCAAAAAGGCAATTGAGATTATTAAGACATCGGCTGCCGGAAATTTTGATATGGCCATCCAATTTGCAAACAGCTATTTGCAGCAAATCAAAAAAGAACAAAGAAATGCCGAAGAAGCTATCGCTATTGCAGAGCAGTTACTATCGGGCAATGAACAAGAAATGGACCGCGTTGTTCTCACCAGACAGGAAGCAGCCAACCACCTGCAAATTTCAATGGATACGCTAAGAAACTGGGAATCTAATGGGTTACTGACTGTGAAACGAAAGCAAAATGGCTATCGGGTGTATACCAATAAAGACCTTCAGCGGCTGAAAATCATTCGCTCTCTGCGATGCGCGAATTATTCTCTTGCCTCGATTTTGCGGATGCTCTGCGCTCTATCCAGCAATCCCCAAGCAGATATACGTAAAATCATTGATACCCCTAAAGAAGATGAGGACATCATTTCCGTGTGCGACAAGCTGCTTACTTCCCTGCATTATGCTGAAACGAACGCATACGATATGCTTGCCCGTCTGAAAAAAATGAAAAAGCGATTCAACAAAAACCCTACACTTTAACACCAGACTTAAGGCTGGTGTTATTCTTTTTTCATACGAAAAAAGGAGGGGTTTCGCAGCGTGAAAACAACAGTCCAGGTAAATCAATTGAGCAAGTCTTATGCCGCTCTCAATGCAGTAGAAAATGTCGCTTTTTCCGTTGGCCAAGGGGAAGTATTCGGTTTGCTCGGAGCGAACGGTGCGGGAAAAAGCACCACCATTGAGTGCATGCTGGGCACAAAAAAACATGACAGCGGGACGATCTCTATTTTGGGGATGGATCCGCAAAAAGACCGCAAAAAGCTGTTTGAGAGAGTCGGCGTTCAATTTCAAGAGGCTCATTATCAAGACAAAATAACGGTAGCCGAGCTTTGTGAGGTTACGCAGTCCCTTTACAAGACTTCTTTAGATTATACGGATTTAATACAGCAGTTTGGACTTTCCGAAAAATTAAAAAGCCAGGTAAGCGAACTTTCGGGAGGGCAAAAGCAGCGCTTGTTCATTATCCTTGCGTTAATTCCAAATCCCGAGGTTGTGTTTTTGGACGAACTGACCACCGGACTGGATACAAAAGCGAGGCGTGAAATTTGGAGAGCTCTTTCTGATCTAAAGGCGAAAGGACTGACCATCCTGCTGGCCTCTCATTTTATGGACGAGGTAGAAGCTCTGTGTGACAAAATCATGATTTTAAAAAACGGGAAAAGCATCTTTTATGGAACTGTGCAGGAAGCCATTGCAGCCAGTCCTTATGAAAAATTGGAGGATGCCTATCTCTGGCATACGGACGGGGAGGAAGAAGAGAATGAAAGCATTTAGCACTCTGCTCAAAACGGAGCTCAAGTTATCCCTGCGCGGGATAGACATGTTCATTTTTGCCATTTGCCTGCCTGTTGCAGTCGTGATCATTCTTGGGGCTGTTTTTGAAAATAGGTCCGCCTTCGATAGTGCGAACTATACCTTTCTGGAGCAATCCTTTGGAGCAGTAGCGTCGATTGCCATCTGTGCTGGCGGAGTCATGGGACTTCCTTTAGTCATCTCCGATTACCGCCATAAGAAAATCTTGAAGCGGTTCAAGGTAACGCCTACCAGCCCTTCCCTTATTTTAGCGGTACAGGTTGTAATCTACGCGCTTTATTCCATCATTTCGCTCATCCTTGTTTATGCTACGGCGACGATTTTCTTTGGGTACCAATTGAAAGGGGCGTGGTCCCACTTTATCGGTGCATACCTATTAGTGATGCTGTCGATGTTCAGCATAGGACTGCTGGTAGGTGGAGTAGCGCCAAACAGTAAAATAGCAGGTATCTTAGCCAGTTTGTTATATTTTCCAATGCTCATCTTTTCAGGTGCTACCTTACCTTATGAGATTATGCCCGAGGCACTTCAACAAGCAGCCGATATCCTGCCGCTGACACAGGGCATTAAGCTGATGAAAGCTGCTTCGCTTGGCTTGCCTATCCATAGTGTTCTACTTCCGGTTCTCGTGATGATTCTACTTGTGATAATCTGCACTAGCGTTGCGATTCGATTTTTCAGGTGGGAATAACAGCCGAGGGATATTTCACGGAAAACGATACGACGCCCCACCGCCTTACGTCCACGAAATTGACTGGCCGTGACGCGGTTTGGCGGTGGGGGTGTGTCGGCCGATTCAGCCAACTATGATGTCCGAAACAGTGGCATCCTTTTGCGCCTTTTAACTTGCGTTTTCTCCAATACAGGATGGTGAAAAAGCCAAGCAACAACAACAAAATCGCCAAAGCAATTCCCCATTCCATCAACAGGCCTGTCGCAAAGCAAAGCACAAGGAGCGCTTCGAAGATCAGAACAGAATACGCTCCAGCATTTACAACTAACGGATTGTACACTACCCCACCAGCAAGAAAATCGCTGAAAACAAGACATCAAGCGCATAACTAAACGCGATCATGGCTTATCACTCGCCTGCCCCTTCTGCCCTGTCGTGCTCAACAGAATCCATTAGTTTTCCGTCTTTCATACGGATTACACGATCTGTTGCTGATGCAACTAACGGGTCATGCGTGACGATAACGATGGTCACTTGCTTGTCTGCATTTATCTTGCCCAACAAAGTTACGATCGCTTCCGATGTCACAGTATCCAGAGCTCCGGTAGGCTCATCAGCCCAGATGACGCGAGGATTATGGACAATAGCGCGGGCAATTGCAACCCGCTGGGCTTGTCCTCCGGACAGTTCATGCGGCATAGCTTTCAACTTATCCGTTAGCATGACATCTTCAAGTGCCGCCTTTGCAGCTTTGTGGGCAACTGACCTCTGAGCGCCCTGACTGATAAGCGGCAATGCTACGTTATCAATGACATTCAACACAGGAATCAGATTGTATTGCTGATAGACAAAACCCATCGACGTCAATCTGAGTGCGGAGACATCTTTTTCGCTCATTTGGTGTATAGCTTGCTTATCGAACCAAATTTCGCCACTGTCAGCAGGCTCAATACCTGACAGCGTATAAAGCAACGTGGATTTGCCACAACCAGATGGCCCCATAATGCTCACCATCTCGCCCCTATGAATGTGCAAATCCACCCCTGATAATGCCACTGTTTGTGGAGTTGCTATGCCGTAGTTCTTACGAACATCTTTGGCTACAATCATGAGCGAGAAACCTCCTCTACCACGGGCATAAGACCTAATTGGGCAATCGTTCCCTTCGTCGTCGTTACCTCTCCCACATGCCCCATGTAGGCAATTGTACGGTCAGCGTTAAGCACATAGGCATAGGGGGTAAATTCCGGACGGTACACGTTATGGAATTCCTCAGCGGAAGCGGACAGTACGTCAAAGGAAAAGTCACAGTGCTGCTGGATTGCTTGGGCTTCGTTCACGTCACCATCAAATATGACTCCGTTTCTGTCCAGTGCCATCGCCCATGGAACGTCAGCAAAGTGTTTTTTCCAATTCTCCGTTTCCATATGAAACACTTCCGCATGCGCAGCAGTTAGGCAGCAACTCCCCAATCTCGGGTACAACACGTTGCCGCACTCCTTTTCCAAGAATTTCCTATAACCTATATGTTCCATCAGTCATCCTCCTCCCATGTTACTCTGTCCGACTAATCTGTATACGTCTTAATCCGGCTGTGCTGAATCGGTTGAACAACCAGATGAATATCAGCAATCCGATGATGAGACCTGTCACTTTCAGATAAGGGAACGAAAACTCAATACCCATCCACGCCAAACGCATCAGCATCTCCGAACCGAGCCTTCCGACCACAATACCGCTAATCAGCCCAACGATCCCAATCAGGCAACCCTCTATGATAAAAACCTGTTTCAACGATTTTCGACTTACCCCCATCTGCCATAACATAACCATATGGGGAACCCGTTCCTGTACAGATCGAATCTGAATCACATACATGCCGAGCAAGGCCATAAGCATCATGAATGACATAATGTAAGAGAACAGCATGAATTCAGCTTTAACAATCATCGTAATGATTGCCTGGTCCTCACCTGGTGTACTCACCGTAACACCAGCTGTTTTTATAAAATGATATTTCAGTGTTTTTATGGAATCTAGCGCCGTCACATCGGTATCAGTCAACTGTAACAGCGCATAGCCTTTGGGCTCTCCAGGCCACTTATAAGCGCCGTTTGTGCTATATTTATTGTAGAGTTCGTCAGCCACGATAAATACGCTGCCCTTTTGGAAGCGGTTATCATCACCAATGGCGAACGTTCCCGCTACCGTGACCACTTCCTCACCAATCAGGTTCTTTTCTTTACCCCCACCTTTCAGTAAACGAAGCGGAATCTGGTCGCCTACTTGGTACGTGCCTTCCAATGTATCATCCACGAGAACGACAGACGCTTGATCGCTCAAGGCCTGAAATACTTCTGCATCGCTCTGAAATTGCGGCGCACGGGAAGTGAGCGGCAATTGGTAACCTTCCCCTAGCCACTTTCCCCACACAACTTGCGAATATGCCCATTTGTTACCATTCGTAGAAGGTGTTACTTCGGTAAGATCAAGTGCATTGTCGGGAGATGAGACGAATATTCTGTACGTATCCATGTAAGCAGCACCTTGAACGATTTCTTGCACTTCATTCATATTGACTGTCAGCTTATCTTTTTCCCGCTCATCGACATAAGACATATAGGCGTCGGTAGCCAAAAAAGAATCTCTCTTGTTTGCAGCGGCATAATCTTCAACATTGGAAGCGAAACTTATCATCACAATCAAACAGCAGGATAATACCGTAAACAACAAAACGATGCCAAAGGAACGACTAAACCGCATATGCGGGTACTGTGTGCCTAACGTAACAGCCAAACGATCCAACCATCGATGCGGCAAAACAGAGGATGCCCGTTTCATCCAAGGTACAATGAGAAACATCAAATAGGCAGTTGTTATAATTCCAACAAGCCAACTTATAATCGAACCGAATACTTTTGCACTAAGCCTATCGCCATCTGAAAGCCCCTCTGTGGCGAAATAATTGAAATAAATGAATGCCACTATGACAAGGAGACAAGCTAAGATTTTGAGCAGACGCCTCTGTGCCGGATTCACACGATTATCCTCCTTGCCCATTAGGTGCAGAATGGATGTGCGCTTAATGAAACGCCCGACAAAACAAGCGAGGAGTAAGAAAACGATAAACATGGTCAACGCAATCCAGCATGTTGCCGTCACATCCACGTAGGGTTGGATTGGATAGGCGTAAGCGGAATACCGTTCCAGTAATTGTTCGATATAAAATACATTCACAGACAGCAATCCGAAACCGAGTACATTCCCGAGAACAACTCCCGATGTGGTAATGACCGCACACAGTAACGTACACTCACTTAAGTAGATGACAAAGCAGTTACGGTTACTGAGTCCAAGCGATCGGAGCACGCCAAGATAATATTTGCGCCTTTCTTTCAGAATATTAAACAACTGCGCCAACAGCAGAATTCCCGCGAACAAAGACACAGCGACAAAAAACAAAAATGGAGGCGTGAAAATACTCTCCACCATCGACATATGAGATAGCGCTTCTTTTTTGATTGGTCTCTCAATGAGATCAGTAAAGAAGGAACTGCCTGGTAATGATGAATACATCTTGTCCGTCGCCAGTAAGATACTGTGTGCGCTTGCCTCTGGAACGCCGAATATCTGATGCGCAAGCCTATCCGAGAGAATAACGGTCCCTTGTGCCCGCACTGTTCCGCGAAAACCTGTTAATCCGCTTTCCTCTGCTACATCACGAATCGTTACAGGCACTTCTTGCCCAGCAAACGAGATTACCATTGTTTCACCGGCACCAAGTCCCAACCGCCGTGCTAGCGGAACCGATACAATCGCTTCTTCTGCTGACAGGGGATCCGTAGACCACAGCGGTTGCTTCGGTTCTAATTCTCGAGCATGTTGAAAATTAAACCCTAATGCGACGATGCTATCTTCCCTGGCTTCATTATTATCCCCGCTGTGCACGGAAACGACCCGAGACACATAGGGAAGACTGGTAATATTTCTGGTTTGAAGCTTCGTTTGAACATCTTTAATCTGAGCCTCGGTCAAATCAAGTCCGACACGCGAATAAATCTCTGTACCAATTACACCAAAGTGGTTTTCTTCCCATTGTGATTTGCTATGGGTAATAGAAGAAATGACAAAATAACAAGAAAAAATCAGAACGACACCGATAGACCCTATGCATACGGTGAGTAGCGTTTGCCGTATCTGAGCTATGAAATTTCTGGCTCCCATTTTCCAAAATATACCCATTGTAGCACCAACTCTCTCTTACGGGCGCTTATAACCTTCGTCCCCTTAATGCAGACACAAAGAGTAAATCTAAAGATGCTCTTACGTATTCCGTAGGAATGCTCGCACACAGACATCAGGAGCGATCCTGATAATAGACCATCCCGCAACATGGATTAATCATTCACATGTGCATTCAATCTGGGAATAAGCGTACACGTCATCAGTAGCGCCATCCGAATAACGAACACAATGAATCTCCTCTTTAAATAATTTTATTTCAGTTGCAATGTCTATCATGGGTTTTGCACTTAACCCCCTTGTAGGTTGTTAACGCATTCTGTGAACAACTCTCATAATTTACTTAATTGTGTCGTACAAGTCTACTTCAATAATCTTTTTTTCCTTATGTCCCCATTCATCTGAAATCTCCAAATGCCAGGATCTTTGCAATCTTTCAAGTTTATTTTCTTCAATCCAATTATGTAGTTTTTCATATGTGCTTCTTATTTCATAATTAGGTCCCTTGTGTCTTATAACTGCATATCTTTGTTTAGGGATTACAACGGAAACCATGCCCTCCGGAACCAGACTAATATTATTTACCTCAACACATACCCAGTAACCATCCTCCTCTTCCGAGTAATCCCCGACGATAAATGCACCAATAAGTCTTACTGGGTTTACAACGTCATTAATCTCATTCAGCCTCTCTTTAAGTACAAAAGAAGCCTTTGGGATTTCATTGACATACTGGTCACCAGGACATACCACTCTTAATCCAACTAACTTCATTTCCTTAAGTTCGATCACTCTCACAGGACTCACTCCCTCTTTAGTTGGTTTTATTTGTAATTAATACTTTCCTATAACATTCTTGTAATTACGAATCCGTGTGGAATAAAAGAGCACCGGCAACTAGGTAAGTGCTTATATGATTTCAGAATTCTTCAGCTCTAATGATCAATTTCAGCTAACGTTACCGCATATACGACGCGACCCGGCCTTAGATAACTCTTATCTTAGGTCGGGTCGTATGCTGTCTGAATATTCTTCTTTGTTTATACATCTGACAAACAAGGGGCGAATGTGCCACAACGTAGATCATTGTACGGCGGGGTCCTTCTGGGAATATTCCCTCATCGTTTAGTAGTCTTTAATTATCAGGCGTGTATTCAATTAAATCTGATAGTTTGCACCCAAATGTATCGCACAGTTTAAATAATGTTTCTAATTTTGTCGTCTCAATATTTATTTCTTTATACAGTTTGTTAATCGAATTTCTACTCAGTCCAGATCTCGTCATTAACTCTGTTATATCATCTATTCGGTGCTCAGCCATTAAAACTCTGATATTACACTTTATCAAGCAGTTTCCCTCCCATGCTCAATATATTATCTTTCAAAATCATTCTTTTCAATAAAAAGTTATCATTTCACCTTATAAGGTTAATAATTCTCTTTACAATTAACTCCGAGGAGGTATATAATAACCTTACAGAGTTAAAGAGAGGAGGTAAGTCATTGCCTGAATCCTTCGAAGTCTTAGCTGAACCTTTAATTCGCAATCATATAGAAACGCTATATTCAAAATCAGACCTTGAACAACTTCTTCTGAATGTCAGAAGTATCTAAAACTAATTCGAGATTCTCTTCCAGATAACCTTCAACACACCCTACTTCTCTATGAAGACGTCCAAATTTCATTACAAACCGTTTTGGAAAGTAAAATATATTTACAAGGATTTTAAGATCCCTTATATCTTTTTAATGAATTACATATTCAAATGAATTAAGGGCCTTGCGGCCCTTATCTTTTTTATATTCTGACTCGGTCGTATAACATTCTTGTATCTACGATCCCGAGAGGCTTAAAGAAGCGCCAGCGACGGGTCCGACTGACTTAGCCTCGCAGGGTTGTTCGCTGAACCTTCTTCTCTGCCTGCCTCATCTTGCGTACCAAGGGCGAAGCTCGCAGCGTAGATACGGTGTTATACGATGTCCCCGCCCTCTTCGAATTATCCCTATGGATTATTTAATAGTACTGGTTTCATCTTATAGAGCAATTGATGTGAATCGACCTTTTCGTAATTCCATAACATAATAATTCGTAAATCATTTGCAGGATAGTACCAGATTTCAGACCGAAATCCCGGGGTACCTCCTCCAATTAATCGAAAGTCAGCTCCTATGAACCATCCATACCCATAACTTAGATGAGGATCAAAGGTCGTAACATAATATGGTATAAACATCTTATCCATTGTTTCCTGCTGAAGTAGCTCCCCTTTAAAAAGAGCCTCACACCACTTATCCAAATCATGAACTGTTGAAAACAGCTCTCCTGGTGCCTCAATATCGGTTAATTTATCATTGTCGGCATAAGTTATTTTGTCGTTTTCCAAAGTGTGTCCGTATGCTCGTCCAGGATTTATCTTCCGCGGATTATCAAAACCGGTAGAACTCATATTTAACGGTGAAAAGAACCACGTATCAAATAGTTGCTCATACTTCATCCCTGTCAGAGCTTCTAATATATATCCTAGAATGATGAATCCAGTACTACTGTATCCCCACTTTTCACCCGGAGTAAAATCCTGATTGAGGTGAATTAAATAATCTACAAAATCTTGTTTTTCTACTATTAATCTAGTCATCTCAAAACGCAAATTTGGCACAGCATAGATATCATGCAATCCAGACGAATGACTCAATAAATGATGAATTTTAATTTTAGGGTGAAGTACCTTGAAGTTTTCAACATATTTACCAGGATGATCATCAAGATTAAGCAGTCTTTGTTCATAGAGTTTTAGGGTTGCAGCGGCAATAAACATCTTCGTCACGGATGCAATATGAAATTTCGTACCCAATTTATTAGGAACACCTAGTTGAATACTTGCTTCACCGAATGATCTGCTAAATTGTTCTCTTCCACCTCTTGAAATCAATATATTGCCAGATAAATAGTTTTCCTTATTGTAGTTTTCAAATATATTTTCTAATTTTTCAAACACAAACTTCACCTCTTCTTTTTCTTGGTTTTTAGGTCTTTGCGGGGATTTCTTATCACGTTCTTTTATTTTACGACCTTAGAGGCTTACTGTTCGGTCACCTGCGGCGTGTAAGACTTGATGCAATACAGATTCCAGCAGCTTGACTACTTCCCGCATCCTTACTATCTCCAATGAATAATTGATGAAAATATTCGATCTATGTTAATCTGATATTGAGCCATGTTTGTTGTGTCAGCACCTACATTCTACATGAGGGGTTGAACATCGCTCTCTTCATTTATTGGAAGAAGCTATTGTACACAATTATACAGACTCAACCTGTTCTGATGACCAAGCATCTCCTGAATGTACTGCAAATCCGTACCGCTTCCAGCAAAGCGTTGCAAAAGAGTGACGTAGCGAATCGACGGCTACAAACTTTTGTCCAAGTCAGCATCATATTCGAATCGTTACGCCAAATCCCCCTTCACCGAACTTTTCCAAATTCATCCTCACAACGCCCCCCCTCCCTAAGTATACCTACAGAGTGTAATATTGGAAATATCATCGTACATAGAAAAAGAGACACCTCCTCCGCCTATAGGCAGATCGAAGTGTCTCCGATGCTCTCAGTTAACAATATATATGAACACTAGCTTTAATGGAGATTTTCGTGCGTTTTGCTAGAAATCATTTAGACTAACTCATCCCGTCATCTATAACATCCGTTTTGTTCGCAGCACTTTCAAAGAAATAAATCGTAAATTTGTGTAAAAGACACTTGTTGATGCGACTTGATCCCTCGAAAGTTCAGAAATTGCTGCACTGCTGCAGGATTCTCCGATACAACTAGCTACCCCGAAATTGAGTCCTGCAAATCTGCAGGATTTTTCCCAACTTCGGCCCCGAACGTGGCAAAAAAGGTCAAAAAGCTGCGCTGGTGCAGCTTTTTGACCAAATCGGCCTCCCAAAGGAGGAAAATGCTGTAGTTTTGCAGCATTTGATCCCCGCCCGAACGGAGCACGCAAGCCTCCCGCTAGCCCGGAAGCCCGGCCCGGCAGTCCTTAAGCCCAGCAGCGCTCCACCTGTGCACCTGCCAATGGCACCTGCCGAGCCCCTGCACCTGAACCTGCCCCTACCTGCCCCTGCACCTGCAGGGGCCAGGGGCTACTCCATCACCCGCGCCAGCTCGGTGAATATCACGCCGAGCGCATAGGCGCCGGCGTCGGGGTAGCCGAGGCTGCGCTCGCCAACCGTGCCGGCGCGGCCCATGCGGGCGACGATCGTCTCCGTATGCTTCGCGCCCTGGACGGCGGCTTCCGCCGCGGCCGCCGCTGCGGTCTTCACATCGTCGCCCGCTGCGGCGCTCCGCTCCCAGGCGTCCGCGAACGGCGCCAACGCGTCGATCAACGTCTTGTCGCCGACAACCGCGCCGCGGCCGAAGGAGCGTTCGCCGGTGTCCTGAATCCCTTTGACCACCGCCTGCATCATCTCCGCGAATTCCACCACCGTCAATTCGGTGCGATCCCCGGCATATTTCCCGGCCGCCCGGAACGCCGAGCCCCAGATCGGCCCGGAAGCGCCGCCGCAATGCTCCATTATCACCAAGGAGCAAGCATGGAAGAACTCGCCGATATTCCCGGCGTGATGTGCCAGAATCTCATGCCATTCGCGCTTCAATTGCTTGAAGCCTTTGGCGACGCTCATGCCGAAGTCGCCGTCGCCGGCATGCGAATCGAGCTCGCAGAAGGCCACTTCATTCTCGATAATAATCTCGCTCAACTTGTCGGTCAGATAGATCAAGTTGTTCAGCGAGAACACATTCCCCTCAATCTTCGCATAAGCTGGCTCCGTCTCGCAGCGATAGGACACCGCTTGCTTCTCCGCCGTTTCCACAGCCTCCTCCTCGACAGAGAGCGGCGCAAACGGCCCGCTGACCTGCAGTGCCGGCGTATCACAGTCCGCCTCCAAAAACGGCTTCAACTGCTCATCCAGCCGCATCACAGACACAGAAGCGCCCGCCATATCGATGCTTGTCATATAGTTGCCGACGAAGACCTTAACAATGGACACCTTACGGCTGCGAATTTCCCGCACGACCGCGTTCGCCAGCAGATACAACTCCTGCAGCGGCGAGCCGCCGAATCCGTTCACCAGCACCGCAAGCTCCTCACCCGAACCATCCTCCAGCTTCATATCGCGGAACAGATCCGCCACCATCTTCTTCGCCAGCTCATCCGCCGACTGCAGCTTCTCCCTGCGGATGCCGGGCTCGCCGTGAATGCCGACGCCGTACTCGATCTCATCCTCACCCAGCGAGAAGGTCGGCGTCCCTTTGGCCGGGACAGTGCAGGAAGTGAGCGCGAAGCCGATGCTTCTCGTGCGATCGATCGCGTGCTGGGCGACAGCCTTCACGTCCGCCAATTCCAGGCCCGCCTCGGCGGCGGCGCCGGCGATCTTGTGCACGAGCACCGTTCCGGCCACGCCGCGGCGGCCGACCGTATACAGACTGTCCTCCACCGCGATGTCGTCGTCCACTTTCACATAATCGACCTTGATGCCGTCTTCCTCCGCGAGATGGGCCGCATTTTTGAAGTTCATCATGTCGCCGCTGTAATTTTTGATGATGAGCAGCGTGCCCTTTGTGCTGGCGGATGCCTTGATCGCTTGATAGACCTGAATCTGGGACGGGGAGGCGAACACGTCGCCGCACACCGCCACATCGAGCATCCCCTGCCCGACGAAGCCGGCATGCGCCGGCTCATGGCCGCTTCCCCCGCCGCTGATCAAGGTGACCTTGTCCGCGTTCAGCTCTTTCTTCTTCACGATCTTATACTTACTGATGAATTCCAGCTCCGGATGAGCAAGCACCAGGCCGCGGCACATGTCCCGGACAAGTGTCTCCGGTTGATTGATAATCTTCTTCACGATTATTCACCCTTTTACTTAAATTGCTGGCCAATCTGATCCGCGACGCGAATCGCTGCCACCACCATCTCTTCATTAACCGGGAACGGCATCGAATGAATCGACTCTTCCGCGATGCAGGCTTTGGCCGCCACGTTCCGCAGCTCTTCATCCGTTACGCTTGTCACCCCGATATCGGCGAGACAGACCGGCAGGCCCACGCTGACGCAGAATTGCAGCACCTCATTGATTTCCGCCGTGCTCGCATTTTCCAGAACCAATTGCACCAGCGTCGTAAAGGCCACTTTCTCCCCATGATAATAATGATGGGTTCCCTCAAGCGCCGTCAAGCCATTGTGAATCGCATGGGCCGCCGCGAGACCGCCGCTTTCGAAGCCCAGGCCGGACAACAGAATATTCGTTTCCACAATATTTTCAAGGGCTGGCGTCACCAGATTCGCATCGCACGCCGCTTTGGCCTTGGCGCCATCCTCCAGCAACGTCTCATAGCACAGCTTGGCCAGCGCCAGCGCGGCACGGGTGCCGACTGCCGGAACTACCCCCTCCTGCTCGCCGCACGGCAGACCTGCATTGACTCGCGAATAGGAACTCGCCGTTGCTCTCGCTTCGAAGTAAGTAGAGAGCGCATCCCCCATCCCGGCGACCAGGAAGCGCGTCGGCGCATTCGCGATCACCGTCGTGTCGATCATGACGACCGTCGGGCTTTGCTTGAAATACGCATAATCGTCGAACTCGCCCTCCGGCGTATACAGCACGGCCGAATGGCTGGTCGGCGCATCCGTCGCCGCGATCGTCGGCACGATAATGAGCGCGTCGCCCTCCGCGACACATTTGGAGGTATCGATCGCCTTGCCTCCGCCCAGCCCGATCGTGCAGGCGCAGTTATGCTCCGCCGCAAGCTGCTTCAGCCGCTGAACTTCCTGCCGGGAGCACTCCCCGTTGAAACCGCTCTCAACTAGCGTCACTCCATAAGTCTTCATCGTATGCTCAAGCTTCGGCTTAACCCGCTCCACATCATCGGCATGGGCAATCAGCAGAGCCGATTCTCCGAAGGTTTTGATAAAATACCCCAGATTCAACAGCTCATTTTCACCTTGAACATATTTGGCGGGACTGATAAACGCTCTTCTCATATTCGTACTCCTCCTCTGCGAGATTGGTATCTCCATTATAGTGGCGGCCCGGGACAAGATCATGGTATGCTTCCTGCAAAATAAAGCGCTATCTTATCGTATTTTCTTATCCTATATTTTGAAAATGGTAATATCTTGTCCTGTGATCCGATTATTATGTGCTATAATAGGGAGGAGCGTACGGAAGGAGAATGAGTGATATGACCTCGCGTTTTAATCTGGACAGCATCATCGATATGGAAAAATGGCAGACGCTGCAGGACTCGCTCTCTCTCGTTACGAAAATGGCCGTCATCACGACCGATTATAAAGGCGTGCCGGTCACGAAGCACAGCCACTGCCAGAGCTTCTGCCAGGCGATACGCCAGGACGAGGCCTTGTCGCCCTACTGTCAAAAATGCGACGCCCGGGGCGGCCTGGAAGCGGTGCGGCTGAACAAGCCTTATATCTATCTCTGCCACTTCAATATTGTCGATATCGCAATCCCGATTATCGTGCATAATCAATATATGGGCGCGATTATGGCCGGACAGGTCAAGCTGCGCGACAACCCGATGGAACTGGAGCAGATCGTGAGGCGTCCCTCCAATGCCGTCGCCAACGCCAAGTTCCGCAGCCTGGAGCACGAATACGAATCGCTCCCGGTCCTGTCGTATGACGAAGTGGTAACGATCTCGGAAATGCTGTACCATCTGTGCAATTATATCGTAGAGGAAGCGATTCATAAAAACGCGACCATCGATATGTACCGCCAAGCCTTAACCGGCGCGAACCCGGTCCTCGATTCATTCGCCGATCAGGCGTTCCGCAATATTCAGACGATGAAGAGCGAATTGGAAAACACGCTGATCGACAGCCATATCAGCAGCATGACCAAGCAGAGAACGGCATCGTCCAACCCGATTCTGCAGCCGGCATTCGATTATATTTATACGCATAAAAGCGAAAACGTGAAGCTGGCCGCTATGGCGGCTCTGTGCCATGTCAGTCCGAGCTATTTCAGCCGCATTTTTACAAAGGAAACGGGAGAGAACTTCTCCGCGTTCATCCCCCGCCTGAAGATGGAATGGGCGAAGCAGTTGCTGGAGACGACGGATCGGTCCGTCTCGCAGATCAGCAACGATCTCGGCTTCAGCGAACCGAGCTACTTCATTAAAACGTTCAAAAAATTCGAGCGCATCACGCCGGCCCGCTACCGCCAAATTTATCAGCGCTAGATATCCGCTCCATCGCAAGCGCCGCAAGCCAACGTCCGTCAGACGCTGGCTTTTGTGTCTGCCGCGAAGCTCCGTTGAACGTCTTCCAGGAAGCTTTGGACCGCGGGAGCCAAATACCTGTTTTTCATATACGTCAAATACACCGTCCGTTCCAGCGCTGGCGAATCCATCGTTTTCCGGACAATCGAATCATCCTTCGGTTCCACTAAATAATTTTCAGGGATGATCGCCACGCCCAGATTTTCCCGGACTAAGGTCAATGCGGTCTCAAACCGTTCAATTTCAAATTGGATGTTCGGGGATGTGTGTTCAAGCGCAAAGGCTTCCAAAATATCCTCCCTTGTCTGGAACCCCTCCATGCTAATAATGAAAGGCTCCTCAGCCAGCTCGGTAAAAGCGATGGACTCCTTCGCGGACAAGGGGTGATCCCGATGCAGCACAAGCACCAACTTCTCCTTATATAATGGAAGCGATTCGATGTCCTCCTCCTCAATGCACTGATTGGTAATGATAAGATGGGTATGATATTTCCGCAAGGAATCGATGACCGCCTTCCGGCTCAACACCTCGATCAGCTTGATCCGCATCGAAGGATACCGGCCTTGATATTCGCGGATCACCTTCGGAACCCAATGCCTCACCGACTCGATCATGCCAATGATCAGCTCCCCGCTCCCGGTCAGCCTTACTTCCTGCATCTCCTTTTTTAAAATGTTCATATGGGACAGAAGCTGAAGCGATTTGGCATACAGCACTTTGCCGGCGTCCGTCAGCTCAATTTTGCGGGTGCTGCGTTCCAGCAAGGGCGAGCCGACCTCCTGCTCCAGATTTTTAATGGCGTTGCTTAGCGAAGGCTGGGAAATATGCAGCTTTTGCGCAGCCTTGGAGTAGCTCAACTGATCGGCAACCGTCACGAAATAATATAACTGCTTGATGTCCAACCTTATCTTCCTTTCTAATTTATAGCTACAAGCTATTAATTTATCAATATTATATATTTTAAATTATAAGAATGTCATCTTATAATGTAACAAACAACTGAATACAGGTCAGTACTCTGAGAGAGGATGGGAACATTGCAAAACAAGGTTGGATCTGATGTATGGACCGGACGGACGGATCATACTGAGAGAAGAAGCAGCTTTCGCTACCATCAAATCGTGGAACCGATCGAACTGGATACATGGCAGACCGAGTCGGCAACCCAGGCCAAGACCTGCGCCATCATCGGGTTTGAATGCGAGGAAGGGGTGCGGCGGAATCAGGGCCGAGTGGGCGCAGCCCAAGCTCCGAATGCGATTAGGCGAGCGCTCGCAAGCATCCCCTGGAGAGCGAAGGAAGGCCACCGCCTTGTCGATGCGGGCAATATAAGCTGCATCGGCGAACGGCTGGAAGAAGCCCAGGAAGCATTGGGCCGGGCGGTCTCCCGCATCCTGTCCGCAGCGGCGGCTCCCATTATATTAGGCGGAGGCCATGAGACCTTGTATGGGCATTATTTAGGGGTCCGCCAATATATCGGCGCAGACGCTTCGCTGGGCATCATCAACATTGACGCCCATTTCGATTTGCGCGCCTACGACCGGCAGCCATCCTCGGGAACGATGTTCCGGCAAATATTGGGGCAGGACAAGAGCAGCCATTATTTTGTGCTCGGCATTCAGCGCTTCGGCAATACGCAGGAGCTGTTCGACAAGGCGGACGAGCTTGGCGCGGGCTATATTTTGGAGGAAGAGATGCAGGAAGGATTGATGGATGAGATTACATCCGCCGTGCACGAATTTATCGACCAGCATGATTATGTGATGCTTACCCTGTGCACCGATGTGATCAATGCGGCATTCGCGCCGGGAGTCAGCGCTCCGTCCCCATTCGGGTTGAATCCGATGATTGTCCGCAGCCTTATCCGTACGGCAGCATCACACTCGAAAGCGCTTTCTTTTGATATTTGCGAAGTGAATCCAGCCGTAGACGAACAGGGAAGAACCGTGAAGCTAGGTGCTTACTTGACGAATGAAGCCATTATGGCCATTTTAGGGAGGGACAACGATGACACTGGCACTTAATCAAGTGAACACGATATTTTTGGCCGTCGCGCTGCTCGTACTCGGGACATTCCTTGTCAAAAAGACAGGCGTGCTGCAACGATTTTGTATTCCGGCCCCCGTGGTCGGCGGTCTGCTGTTCGCCATTATCGCCACGATTCTGAAGACGACGGGCCTGTTAGCCATTACATTGGACACCTCTCTCCAAAGTCTGTTCATGCTGACGTTCTTCACTACGGTAGGCTTGGGCGCCAGCTTCCAGCTTATCAAACTGGGCGGCAAGCTGCTCGTCATCTATTGGCTAGCTTGCGGCTTCCTCGCTCTGGCGCAAAACGTCATCGGCGTCTCCCTCGCCTCGCTGTTCGGCATCCATCCCCTGATCGGGATGATGGCCGGAGCCGTGTCCATGGAAGGCGGACATGGAGCCGCAACCGCTTTTGGACAAACCATCGAAGAGATGGGCATCCCTTCCGCGCTGTCCATCGGGATTGCGGCTGCCACGTTCGGTCTGATCGCCGGCGGATTGGTCGGCGGCCCGACCGTAAAGTATCTGCTGGGCAAATACAATCTGAAACCTGCCGAAGCGGCTGAAGAGGCTGCTGACGTGAGAGAAAACACGCAGCCAATCACGACCCATACCTTCTTCATTCAAGTTTTGCTCATCACCTTCTGCATGGCGTTGGGGACCTATTTGGGAGATCTGTTCTCGTCGGCAACCGGCTTCGTCCTGCCCGGCTATGTCGGAGCCATGTTCGTCGCCGTCATCGTCCGCAACTTCGTGGATAAATTCAAGCCCCAGGCCATCGACATGAAAAGCATCAACCTGATTAGCGACGTCACGCTTGGCATCTTCCTGTCCATGGCGCTCATGAGCATCAAGCTGTGGGAGGTCGCGGATCTGGCGCTTCCAATCCTCGTTATCGTGCTGGTCCAGGTCATATTTATCGTCCTGTTCGGTATTTTCATTTTATTCCGCCTGCTGGGCAAAAACTATGACGCCGCCGTAATGGTCGCAGGCTTCACGGGCCACGGCCTGGGCGCCACGCCCAATGCGATGGCCAATATGGCCGCGGTCACGGAACGCTTCGGCCCCTCCCGCCAAGCTTACCTGATCGTTCCGATTGTCGGGGCCTTTCTGATTGATGTGTTCGCTATGCCAATTATTATTACGACGCTAAATTTATTTAAGTAAAGAGTCTATCAGGCATCAATTCCGCTTCCTTATGAAATGAATCGGCTGAAGCAGATGAACCTTGTCATGCAGGCATCCGCCGCGAATCACCTCGAGCCCCGTCACTGCGCTGCGTTTTTCGTGTTTGCGGACAAGTTGTAAGGGCCTAGCTGCTTCGGAGTAAACGCATACGGCGAGTGTTCGTCCTTCAGCCACTTATTCCCCTTAATGATGAAAATATAAACGGCGATCACAAAATAAACCGTGCCCAGAATCCAATCCCGCGCGCTTGCAAAGTTGTGAGTCACGAGATGATAGATATACCAGCCGCCTATCGGAAAATGAAACAGGAGGACGGCGCCCAAGCCGGGATTGTAGATCGTTTTGGCTTTGATGTTGGCAAAGATGCCATGCCATATAAATTGGAAAAAGTCCATGAAGACAGGGGCAAGACCGAGCCAGATGAGATGCGGCACAAAGACGGGAAGTAGATAAAACAGATAAGCGATGCCGAGGTTGATGATCATGGCGGATTGGGTATTCAGCGGGAAGCGCTCCGGATGCTCGCTTCGAAAAATGACGCCGTTAAACAGCCCTCCGAAATAACCCGGCCACCGATATTCTTCGAATTGATGCACTACTATCGCCACAAAGCTGAGCCACAAAATGATCTCGATTTCCGGCATGCGCGCTCCATTGGCCACCAAACCGATGCATACGAAGAAAACGACGATGACCCCCAAATCCTGCCAATGATCTCTTAGAAATTTCATTTTCCCCGCTCCTTTTCTTCTCCATGTTCTGGAAAATAGCGTTCAAACAAAAAATCGATCTGCCGGTCGATAGGAGCTTGCTTGACTCCGGCCCCGGATTCAAGCAGCGGCTTCATTAAGGCGGGGAGAAAAATGGCGCCGAAAACTTGCGTAATCATCATCATTAACGAGTCCGGCCGTTCCTCCCCCGTCATCTCGATCAACATCTTTTGCAGCTTGTGAAATCCGGTAGCCCGCAAAAATTCCCCATATTCATGCTGGGACGCGAACATCGCCGATCCTGCGGCTATCGTATGAAGCACCAGCTCCGGATATTGCTGAATGACCTGAACGTAGCGGGCCAAAAATAATTTCAAACGCTCCTTCGGCGGCGCAGACACGTCATCCAGCACATCGAACGTATCGCGGAAGCCGACCAGCAAGCCCTTGATTGCTTCGTTGATCAGCCTATCCTTGGAACCAAAATAGTAATTGACAAGCGCGACGTTCGTACCGGAACGGGACGCGATCTTGCGTATCGTCACGCTGTCGAATCCTTCCTGCTTGATAACGTCCAACGTCGTCTGCAAAATCTTCTCTTTCGTATCATTGCTCTGGTCTGGCGGTGTCATCGAAACCCCTCCCTATTCCGAATGGATGTAAGATCGTTCTCCTTCCCCAGGCCGCATTAAAATGAAGCAACACATGAAGCAAAACACCATCTTAAACATTGTTTAAATCATTGTTTAACGAAAGTGTAGCACCTTTTCCAGATCAAAGCAAGCGATTCGGCATAATAAAAAAACCTCCTGCCCACCTGGAGCTGAAGGTTGTAATGGTTAACTTTGCGGAATTTCACGATTTCCGCCAAGGCCACGCCCGTCCAGATCGCAGAGCGGAGCAAGCCAGGCATGAATAATTCCGTTTCCTTTGGTGACAGTAAGATTGAATCTGACATGAAATGGAGGCTGCGCCATATGCCATTAGTGCCCTACGAGCCGTTCCGCCATCTGGAGACGATGCGGCGGGAACTGGACCGGTTCTTCGACCATGATTTTGCTCCCTTCAAGGCTGGAGCGTCATTTCTCGGGCATCTTAACGTCGATGTCTATGAGACGGAGCAGGAAGTGGTCGCCACATGCGACATTCCGGGCCTGGAGAAAAAAGAAGATGTACATATCAATGTCGATCAAAACATGCTGACGATTAGCGGCTCGATCCAACGCGTGAATGAAGTAAAGGAAGAGCATATGCACCGGCAGGAACGGTTCTCGGGACGTTTCCACCGTTCTATCGCCCTGCCGGCGCAAGTGTCTCCCGACAACGTGACAGCTACGTACAAGAACGGCGTGCTGGAGGTTCGGATGCAGAAAATGCGGGGAGACAACAAGAAGCGAATCGACGTCCAATTCCATTAACCGCTGCACCAAAACCTCCCGTCCAACAACCCCGTGGACGCGGAGGTTTTGCCGTGAAGCTTCCGGCTCTGCCGCCTCCGTCTGCGCTTTGTCCGCGCTTTATCCACGTTTCATCCGCATTTTATCGGCGTTTTACCCTCGTTTTGCCCACACTTTATCCGCGTTTTGCCCCCGACTTTTCCACCTCTCCATCTCGCCTTTTTCGGCTTTGTCTATACTTTTTTTCGGCTTTGTCATGCTTTTTTTCGGCTTCGTCATGCCTTTGCCTGTGTCTTTGCCTGGCTTTTTTTGCATCCTTGCTCCGCCTATTTCGGAGCCTTTGCCTCCCTCTACTGTTTCAACCGTTTGCCGTCCACATAGACTCGCTCGATCGCGGATCCGTCCTCCAGCACCTTGATATCCTCGAGTGGATTGCGGGATACAACCAGAGATCCGCCTTCTTGCCGGCCTCGATCGTGCCCGTCGAATCCTGGATCGCAAGCGCGACGGGCGATGTGCTCGTGGCGGCGACTATCGCTTCCATCGGACTCAGGCCAATGTCGCTTACGAGCAGGCCTAACTCCATCGCATAGAGCCCATGATCGATCGGAGCCCCCCCCATCAGGTCCGCCCCATTTAACCGGATTAATCTCTCCCGGCGAAGAGCGAAATGCACAATCTCCCCTTTCTGGCTACGGATGCGGCCTGAGCCGGTATGGCTCTACGCCCATCCTCACGACCGTACGGGGTAATTGCTCCTCCCACCTTTGAAAATGCTGCAAAATTACAGTATTCTCCTAGACCACGTTATTCGGAAAATAGAATCCTGCAAAAAAACAGCATTTTTCCCCGTTTGCTCCTGAATTGGAGACAAATCAGATAAAATGATGCAGCCATGCAGGAATTCTACCGATTTTGACCGCCAGGTCGATAAAATACTGTAGTTTTGCAGGATTCCAAGTAGTCGCTCTCCTTTCATAGATGGGAGATCTCAAAAAACCAGGGGCCATCGCCCCCGGTCTAATGAAAGTACGGCCGCGAGCAGAGTCCTTACGCACCTGCCTGCCATAAAAGCATGGTGAGCCCCGCACTACAGTAGGGCAGCTACCTAGAAGCACTAGAATACTGGCATTGCGCTATCAACGCTATCATGTAACCCATTCTGCAACCAGGCGGCCTCCGCACTCCTGTCGTAAAAGCAACGGGCACGCGCAATCATACCTTCCATCACCCGTTGCCACAGCAAACTCTTCCTCTCCCTTAGCACTGCCCCGATATTAGTTGTAAACAAAGCCTGTCAGCAGACAGAGTCACTCGGAGTAAATTTGCACGGCCTTGTTGCGACCACGGGGACACGACATTCAGCGGCAACATCATAATCAATGATGCAGATCGATCTCATAAATAGGGATAGCTCTTGTTCACAATCAATACATTCACCCGCCACGGCAAGCCTTCGCCGGGGCGGAACCGGATCGCCGCGCAGCCGTCCCGTCTCTGCGCGATCGGCACAATATCCGTCGCGAATTCGCCCGCCCGCAGCGGCCGTTCCGGCTTCCAGACGCTCTGCCCTTCGATCTCGATGGTTGTATACGAAGGGCTGGCGCTGTCTCCGGAGACGAAGAGCAGATCGTAGCGGCCCCGCGGCAGCTCGATCTGGAGCGTCGCCTCCTCGGTCCCGCCGATGAAATCCCGCCGAAGCTCATCCGGCGTCCCGCGGTCCTCCGCGATCAGCTCCCCGGCAGCCGCCCAACCGATACCCGCATACGGCGTGAAGGCCATCTGCGGCGTTAACGGGCGGAACTCCTGGCCCACGATGCCGTCCATATGGACCTGCCTCGGCAAGGCCTGCCCGTAATCCTTGGTCCGCGCCCCCGGGCCGCAATCGATCCGGTAGGCGGCGAGGCGCGATTCCCGATAATTGCCGGCATAATAATCGAAGGTGAAATGATCCAGCATCTGATAATGCCGCGTGTCCCGATCCTTCCCGAGAAAGACCCGCCGGCCCGTATGCGCCTCGCGGACGCGCGGTGAGCTGCGATCCGGACCCGGCATACCTGCTTGATCCGGAAAATCGGATTCGCCCGCCGCCCCGGACTGGCCCGCATCACCCGGCCTACCGTCTGCCGACCGGCCTTTCGCGCCCTCGGCTCCCTCCTCCCCAGACAGAAGCAGCGAGAGACCGTCAACCGCCATCTCCGCTGGATACACGGCGTACTCTCCGCCGGCCTCCGTGTCGAAGACGAGCCGCCCCCGCTCCCGATGATGCGGAATCCGGCTCCACCCGGATTGGTCCAGCCGCGCCACAGCGGCTTCCGCCTCCGGGCCGAACGGATGGACCAGCACGGCCCGCTGGCCCGCCTGGCTCTTCAGCCGGACCCAGGCCGTCCGGCCTTCCTTCCGGGCGGCGCTGACCTCGAACGCGCCTGCCGCCAGCAGATTGCGGAAGCTGCACTCGTCCCACTTGCCATAAGGGCGAACCTTGTGTTCAACCTCATGCGCATACAATCCGGCCATCCGTTCCGGCTCCGGCTCCCCTGACGGGATGGCCGGGAACACCTCGATGGCGCCGGACCAGCTTTGCAGCAGCATTTCGTTGATGGCGGCGACCACCTCCCCGGAAGCCTCCATCATATGGGGATGATAAAGCGGTTCATTCGTAATATTGCAGTAGTTCATCCACCGCTCCGTCTCCTCCGCGAACAAGCCGTTGCTCCACAGCGACAGATCGATGCCCTGCTCGTAGAGCAGCCGCAGCGCGGCGTTCCCCTGGCCCAGCCGCGAGGCGGCGCAGGAGAGCCAGCCGAACTGGAACACCCCGAATTCGGTATGATGCTCCGCATACCGAAGCGTGTTCTCCGCCAGCTGCCGCAACTCCGGCGCGCTCTGCTTGCTGAACTCGCCTATCGGGTAGATCGGCATGAGCAAGGAGGGATGGCGCAGATGCATGTCGGCGGGCGCCCATTCCGAATCGCGCAGCACGCAGCCGTAGCGCTTCGACTCGCCCGTCGGATAAGGGGCCAGCCGCTCCGCCAGTTCGCTCCAGCGGCGGCGATCCTCCTCCGCCTCGCCCAGCAGCCTGTTCGCTTCAACAGCGATGCGAAGCAGATGCTTCACCGTCGACAGCGTGCTGACCGAATTCCGCGTCAGCGGCCCCTGCTCCGGCGAGATATCGGGGAAGACGCCATACATTCCGCTCTCGCCGTCCGCCTCAACAATCGCTTCGCAGAAGCGCAGGATGCGCTTGAACAGCGGATACGCCTTCTCCTTCAGGAACTCCCGGTCCATGCTGTAGCGGTAATAGTCCCACAGAAATTGCGCGCACCAGGGCCAGATGCTGTAATACAGCGCATGCGGATAATCGCCCGCGATGCCGTCCAGCCCGTAAAATTCCCGCGCCATCCGTTCCGCTTCCCCGGCATGGGAGAGCAGCCCGTCATGGAACGCTTCGGCGATCTCGAGATGATTCGCCGTATAGAGCGGCCAGAAGGCTGCCTGAATATTGACGTCCCAATACCACATGCTGCCCCATTTGGTCGGCTGCTTAATATCCCACAGGCCGTTCAGACCGCAGGCCTGCTCGGCCATTCTCCCGCCCTTCCCGCTGCTGCATGCGATCGCATACAGATTGATATGCCACAGATCCTCCAGCAGCGGATCCGGCAAGGAGACGGAGGAGCGCTCCCAGAAGCGCGTCCAGTGCGCCCGATGGCTCGCCTTCAGCCGCTCGATCCGGGCCGACTCCCGATTCAGCCGATCGAGCGCGGCGGCCTCCAGATCCGGCGCCTCGGTCACGACGGTCGTCAGCAGCGTTACGGACGGCGCGGCGTCCTCAAGGCGGATTCGCATCCCGTCGGCGCTGATGTCCGCTATCCCCTTCGCTCCGGCCATTCTCGTCATGACGAGGAAAGAAAACGGATCGTACGCATCCCGATCCTCGCCGTCCGGATAGAAGGAGCCCCGATAGCAAAAGGTCGTGTCGTCGACCTGCCAATAATCCGCGGCCAGCTCCGCATATCTCCGGGCCGGAAGCGAGAGCGACACCGCTTCCAGCAGCGAGGGCGATGTCTGCCGGATCTCGCACAGGACATAGTCGCCGTCCGGGGCGACTATCGTGCAGGCGTCCAGCTCATCCTCCCCCTGCTCGATCCGCAGCCGCACGCATGCCTGCTCGACATCAAGCCGAAGGGCATAGCGGCCGGGGTCCGCCAGCTTCGCGGACGGGAACAGCGCGAGCTCCCCCGTCCCATAATGTGACACTCCGCCGGCCGGCTTGCCGTAGCGGCGGTGCAGATTGTGCTCCGACAGCGCGTCGCCGTACAGGAAGAACGGCTCCCGCTCCGGATCGCAGTACATCTCGCGCGCCCGTGTCTTCAGTTCCTCATAGGTGCGGCCATACATCTTCCCGTAAGGGCGCGGCTCTTCGCGGCGGTACGATTGGCTGTAGCGGCGAAGCTTCCGGTAATAGACCTCATAATGATTCATCGCCAGCGTCAGCTTATTATCCTCGAAAAACATCATTCCGCCGAAATGCCCGTTGCCGAGCGGCAGCGCCTCGTTCCAGCCGCTCGAGGCATTTTCATAGATTACCGTATGCATGATGCCGCCTCCTTCGCCTGCTTCGCTTCCATTCGCCGCCTACCAATAGCTGCGCCAGTCCGTTCGGGCCCGCACCAGCGCCTCGAAATAAAAATAATCGCCCCAGATGCAGCATTCGTCGACGCCGTTGCCGAGCGGCTTGCCGTAGACGGCATGGAGGAGCACTCCGTTCGATTCGGGCCGCGCGGCCGAAGTGTAGCGCGCCGCCAGCGAATCGAGCGTCAGCAGCGCCGCATTCTCATACAGCCGGCGCTGTTCATGCGCCAGCGGCAGATGCTTCACCAGCTCCATCATCCCGCAGGCTGCGATCGCCGCGGCCGAGCTGTCCCGTTCTTCCTCTCCTTCGGTGAAGATCAGATCCCAATAGCAGACATAGTCATCCGGCAGCCGGTTCAAGTAATAATGAGTCACTTTCTCCGCATGCTCGAGCAGCGCCGCCTCCCGGGTATAGCGGTAACTTAGCGGGAGCCCGTACATCGCCCACGCCTGGCCGCGCGACCAGCAGGAATCGTCGGCATAGCCCTGCGCGGTCTTGCCGTACTTCGGCTCGCCCGTCTCCGTATCCATATAGAACGTGTGATACGTCGAAGCGTCGCCGCGAATGAGATAGGTCGCCGTCTGCCGGATATGGCGCTCCGCCGCCTCGTGATAGCGCGCATCCCCGGTCATCTCGGAAGCCCAATAGAGCAGCGGCAGATTCATCGCGCAATCGACGATCATCCGCCCGCGCTGGCCCGGATGATTCAGATTGCCCCATGCCTGAATGATGCCCGCCTTCTCGAAATAGCGCTCCATCAGCAGGTTCGCGGCCTCCAGCGCGAGCGCCTTCGCTTCCGTATTGCCGGTGAGCTTGTAAGCGGCGATGCAGGACAGCGTATAGAGGAAGCCGAGATCATGCGTCCCGGTCGCGATCCGCTGCTCGATCCGCTCCTTGTAGCTCTCCAACTGCTGCTCGGCCGTGTTCCGGTACTTCGCCTCGCCGGTCACTTCATAAGCCAGCCAGAGCATCCCCGTCCAGAAGGACGAGGTCCACTCGGTGTTCCCGATGGCCGGATAGATGAGCTTGACGCTGGCCGACGCCGGGAACCGGCGGGCGAACGGCTCCAGATTGCGATCGATTTGGCGAAGCACATATTCAATCGCCTGATCGCATTTTTCTGTGCTCCATACCGCTTGCCCGCTCACCCCGAAGCGAAGCGGATCCGCGATCGCTTCCCGAACGATATTCGTGGTCATAGATTAGCCTCCTTATCGCGTTCGCCAGAGGAACGCTGAATGCTGATGCGGTACTTGCCCGGCGTCACCCCCTCCAGCTTCTTGAAGGCCCGAATGAACACGACGTCATTCGTATACCCGACCAGCTGAGCGAGCTGCGCATTGGTGAGAACGGACTGCGCCATATGCGCCTTCGCCAGATCAATCCGGGCGCGGGTAATGTAGTCGGTCAGATTCTGATTGCTCGCCTTCTTGAAGAAGCTGGACACATACTGGGGCGTCATGCCGAAATGATCCGCGATCATGGCAAGTCTCAGATTCTGATCAGACAGATGAAGATCGATCATCTGCATGATGTCCGCCAGGAGCTGCTTGCCGTGATCGCTCCGAGCGGTCTGGAAAGAGGCCGTAAGCCGGGCGAACAAGCGCTTCGTCTCGGCGTGCATCTCTTCCACGGTTTTATAATTGAACAGATTTTTGATCGGATCGATATTCGGACCCAGCAGCGCTGTATGATCCGTATTGGTTGAATTCGTAATCTTCAGGAAGGTGCTCATAATATTGAAAAACAGGCACATCCCCAGCTCGAATGTCGTCTTGGCCGCGTTGAAGTTCATCTCGTAAATATTGTCGAGCAGCTTCCCGACATTGTCGGTATCCCCGCTCTTCACGTGGTTGACCAGTTGCGCCTCGAACTCAAGCGGATAATAATAATGGGGGGTCACATCCTGTAACTCGCCGAAATGGATGACCGCATTCCGCCCCCGGAACATGCGGTAATCGAAGGCCGCCATCGCTTCCAGATAGGCATGGCCAATCTGGGCGGGACCCTCATGAATGCCGCTGACCGCGATCGTCAAGGAGATGCGGAACCGGCGGTGCATCATGTCCAGCAATTGCTCGGCGATCTCGTGCAGATCCTGCTCATGAACCTCCGTCAGCGCAGGATCGAAATTGCAGAGAAACCCTATCCGATCCCGCTCCAGCTCGACGGCATAACCGATATGGCGGGCCTGAATCAGATCGGTTCCGATGTTCGAGATAATGAAGCGAATCTGCGTCCACTTCGCCTCCGTTTCCTCGCTCGCATACCCCGCAATATCTTCCGCCTGCACGATAAAGACGGCGAAGCGATCGGACAGGAACTCCATATTCAAGAAGTCGAACTGAGACTCGAGCGGCTCCCGATCAAGATCCACATACCCCCGGATAAGGCGCGAGAGAAAATTGCTCCGGATGACCGGAGCCTGCTGCAGCAGACGGCTGCGCAGATGCTTCCCTTCGAGCAGCGTCCCCTCGATTGATTCGCGGATGAACTCATACTCATTTCCCGGCCGCCTCCGCTCCGGCTTGCCTTGGATCAGGGCGTCGACCATTCGTTTGACGGGACTATAATGGCGGTAAGCGAGCCAGTAAGCCGTCGCCCCTCCGCAGGCCAGCGCCGCGATCAAGACGAAGAGCGCGATCCGCTTCATGCTCTCGACCCGCTGCAGGAACCGATCCTTCGGCATCACCGACACATAATGCCAGCCGGCCTCCGCGGATGAAGCGTAAGAGACGATGCTATCGGTACCATTCCAGGCGTAATCGAATAACCCGGAGCCCTTCGCCAACCGCTCCGCCATCTCGTCAGGCACCGCAAGGCCGGGATCGGTAGCCGCGATAATCTCCCGGTTAGGGTTCACGATGAAGATGGTGCTGTCGTTCGCCAGCTCGATCTGCTTGAACATTTCCTGCACCTTCTGCTCGTCGATCAAGACGACCAGCGAGCCGCGCGTCCCGCTCACTTCATAGATTGGAAGCGATTGCACATACGTGATCACCTGAGCCGGGCTACCGCCATTGACGGGATCCTGCAGCAGCGCAGCCGAAGGCAGGTAGGCCATGCTGTGATAGCCATCCAGCATCCCGGAGCGCCATGCTTCCTCGTCCATATCCGCATACGCATAATACTTTTCATAGAAAGTGCTCGCGTCGGTGCGCAGGCCCGGCTTCAGAATCAGGTCTCCCGCCTGCAGATGGACGTAGAAATCCTTCACGAAGCCGCTGGCGAAGCTCTGGTAGCGATTGAGATAGTCACGCACGAACTCGACCTGCTTATACGACTCCTCGATTGCCGTTCCGCTGGAGCTGAGCAGGGCGGTCAGCTTCGGATTCAAGGCAACCTGCTTCGCGAGAATATCCAGCTCCTTCAGCTTATGATCCATCGATAGCCGAAGCTGCTCCAGCATGGCCGAATTGGAGCGTCTCGCATTATTTTCGAGCACATCCTCCACCATTGCATAGAGGAACAAGCCCATGGTGACCGGAATCAGCAGCAAGCACAGATTCGACACAATCATCGCCGTCAAGACGCGGCTTAAGCTGCGTTTGCGAAGCTTCAGAAGAAGGTTCACTATCGATCGCATGATGATCCCTCCGCTTGTTGAATTTGGAATGAATCATGTATCCTTCGTGATCGATCCCCCATTCCCTTCCTCTCCCTTTTGATTTGGGACCGCCAATCCTCGAAGCCGCCGGGCTTGCATCCTTGGCACCAGGACTGAGATGCGTCAATCGCGCCGCTCGGCCCCACTGCTGAACTACTCTTTAATCGCCCCGATCAATACGCCTTTGACAAAATATTTTTGCAGAAAAGGATAGAGCACCAGAATCGGCAGCGTCGAGACAATGATCGTCGCATACTTGATCGTCTCCGCGATCGCAATCCGATCGCCAGCCCCGGAATCGGTCATCATGCTGTCCGTCGAATTCGTAATCAGAATCTCGCGCAGCACAAGCTGCAGCGGGAACAATTCCCGATCGCGCATATAGATCAGGGCGCTGAAGTAGGAGTTCCAATGCCCGACGGCATACCATAGAATCATGACCGCGATGACCGGCATCGATAACGGAATGATGATACGGAACAGAATGACGAGATCATTGGCCCCGTCGATGCGCGCCGATTCCTCCAGGCTGATCGGAACGGACTGGAACCCGGTCCGCATAATGATCATGTTGAAGGTGCTGATCGCCCCCGGTATAAGCAGGGCCCAGACCGTATTCAGCATGCCGAGCTTGTTGATGAGCAGGTACGCCGGAATCAGTCCCCCGCCGAAGAACATCGTAATGACAATCAGCAGCATGAGAATATTTTTGAAATACAGATTGCGCCGCGACAGCACATAAGCCCCGATAGCCGTCAGGAGCAGGTTGATCGCCGTGCCGCAGGTGACATAGAACAGCGTATTCCGGTATCCCGTCGTAATCATCGGATTGTCGAATACGGCCTTATACGCGCTGAAGTTCAGCTCCAGCGGCGCCAGCAGCAGCCCGCGATGCTGAGCGAGCGAGGCCGGACTGCTCAAGGAAGCGAAGCCGACATAGATGAACGGATACAGGGTTACGAAGCAGAGCAGGAGCATCACTATCGTATTGAATCCGGTAAACACTTTCTCCCCCAGCGAGGTTTTCAATGGCCCGCCTCCTCTCTACCATAGTTTGTGCTCGCTGACCCGCTTGCTGATCGTATTGGAGACGACCAGCAATATAAAGCTGACCACCGAGTTGAACAAGCCGACCGCCGTCGTGAATCCATAATCCGAATCGAGCACCCCTCTGCGGTAGACGAAGGTGGAGATGACATCCGCCGTCTCGTACGTAAGCGGACTGTACATGAGCAGCACCTTCTCGCTGCCGACGCTCATCATCGATCCCATGTTCAGGATGAACATAATGACGATGGTCGGCATCATGCCCGGAAGCGTAATATGGAGCACCTGCTTGAAGCGCCCGGCCCCGTCGATCTTGGCCGCTTCATATAAGGTCGGATCGATCGTGGCGATCGCGGCCAGGTAGATAATGGATCCCCAGCCCAGCCCCTGCCAGATGCCGGAGCCCACATACAGCGTCCGGAACCAGCCCGGCTCCGACATGAACGGAATGCTGTCCACTCCGAACAAGCCAAGCAATTGATTAATCAGCCCGTCCCGCGCCAGAAAATCGAACATCATCCCCACCACGACGACAATCGAGATGAAATGCGGCAGATAAGAGATCGTCTGCACCGTGCGCTTGAAAATCCGGCCCCGAATCTCATTCAGCAGCAAGGCCAAAAGAATCGGTGCGGGAAAAGCAAACAACAGCTCGTAAATATTGATCAGGATCGTATTGCGAAGCAGGCGGCCGAAGTAATAGCTGTTGAAAAAGTTCTTAAAATGATCGAAGCCGATCCACTTGCTGCCCCAGATGCCGTCCGCGACGCTGTAATCTTTGAAAGCCATCAGCAGGCCGTACATCGGTCCGTAGTGGAAAATGGCGTAATAAGCGATAACCGGAAGCGCCAGCAAATAAATATACTTATTCCGCTTCAAGTCCTTCTTGATAAGGCTCCGCTTGTCGGACTTGCGGCCGCGTTTCTTGGCCTTCTTGTCGGGCTGAACCGCCGGTGGTGAAGCTGCCATCCGTGTCCCCACTTTCCTCGTTGTTATGGAAGAAGCGAGAGAGAATCTCCCGCTTCCCGCCGGTTAACGTTGGTTGTAACGCTCCAGCGCGTTCTGCTGAATCCCGATCGCTTCCTGAAGCCCCATGCCCTCGATGGTCTTGACATATTTGTCGAAGTTATCAAGCGGCTCCTGCCCCATAATGAACTTCAAGTACATCTCATCCTTATAGGTGTTGATATCGTTCATAATGGAAGCATAGCGGCTGCTCTCTTCGCTGTTCGGGGTCGTGCGCGGCAGCTTCAGCTCCAGCGTCGGCTCCGCCCAGATCTCCTTCGACTTGAGCTGGTCCGGAGAGGTGGTATATTGCTCGTCGAAGCGGATATCGAGCATGAACGGTCCGCTGAACGTCGCGCGGTTATGCTGGGACATCGACTGGATCAGCGGAAGCCCGTTAGGATTGTTCAGCACCTCCCGCTTGAATGCCGGCTTGCCGTTCTCCATCGTGTAGCTGACGCCTTCCTTGCCGAAGTTGAACAGCAGGGTGCCCTCCTCCGAATAAGCATAATCAAGCCATTTTACCGTCTCGACGGGATTTTTGTTGCTCGTCGTAATCGCGGCCCCAATCCCCGTATACGCGAAGTCCTTATAGCCCCAAATCTGCTTGTCGCCCTTCTTCATGACGGGATACGGAGCGGCGACGAGATGGAAATTCGGATCCTTGTCCTTCATGAGCGTATTGTAGTTCCCGATCCCGCTGCCCGTATACAGTACGGCCGCGCCGATCTGCCCGCCGGTGATCTTCGCTTCCAGCAGCTTCGCATCCGTGGTGGCGAAGTCGCGGTCCAGCAGCCCTTCCCGGTACCATTTGTTCATCAGCGTCAGGAACTCCTTGAACCTCGGATCCGTCGGTCCATACTTGACGGTGCCGCCCTCCTGATAGAATCCGGCATTGATGCCGAAGGCGCCCAGGAAGGCGGTCGAAGCGTCCACATCGCCTTTGGCCAGATAGAGCGGAATCTCGTCGGCCTTGCCGTTGCCGTTCATATCATTCTCTTTGAACGCCTTGAGCACGGTGTACCATTCATCAATCGTCGTCGGCATGTCCAGGTTCAGCTTATCGAGCCAGTCCTGCCGGATCGTCGGCCCGAGAAATACTTTCAACCGATCATGCGAACGAATGAACGGGAACGCGTAGATGCTGCCTTCATCCGTCATAATCTCCTTCTTCCAATCCGGATGCTCTTCCAGCACCTTCTTCAGGTTCGGAGCATGCTGATCAATCAGGTCGTTCAGACGGATGATTTTGCCGTCCTTGATCGCTTTTTCGGGGCCCCCCGGATAACTGGTCCATGAATATTCGATGACATCCGGCAGCTTATCCGAGGTCAGCATCAGATTGAACTGCTCCTTCGCTTGTTGTCCTTCCGGCGGATGCTGGAAGTCCACCTTGACCCCCGTGACCCTTTCCAATTCCTTGTAAGCCTCGATTTCATTGTAGCTTTTGAGCGTGGCGGAGACTTGGCTGACCATCTGAACCCAATACGTCAGATTCGTCAGCTTCTCGGGCGGCTGAGCGCCGTTCGCCTCTTGCGCGTTCGATCCGGAACCGCCGCTGCAGGCGGCCAGCGTTAGCGCCAATAGGGCAGCCAGAATCGCGATGCCTGCGCGTTTTGCGCGATGCCGATTCACGCGACGCCACGGATGAACCCGCTCTGAGACCTTACATACCTTCGCTGGATTCATTTGCTGTAATTCCTCCAATACCTTCGGCACCTTCAGTTCCTTCGGTTCCTTCATTCACATGCCCCCTTCACCTGAAATGTTCTCCTCTCTTGCCTTACTCTTTTTACGATACCGGAATGCTCCGGTCCTTGAATACTCCCGACTTTACCGCCGGGACCGTATGAATTTAAGATCGGGGACTGCTTATTTTAAAAATGGGCTGACGATTTTTAAGGTAATGCGGCGTTCTTCCCTATACTGGCGCGGGTTGCTCCTCTGCTTCCAGAAGCAGAGAAGCCATCCTTCCCTGCGGAAGAATGGCTTCCAATATGAATGTCGATTCTGCGCATCTTGCAGTTGCGCAATAAGGCGAAGCAGTTCCCCGGCTGTCTGCTCGTCGATATGCTTGCCGGACTGAACCTGAATGAACTGCTCCAGCGCCCGATACGTAGCCGGGTCGTTCACGTCCCCCTTCTCTACCTTCGCAATATGACTTTTCAACGCCTGAACGATGCCGCGATTCGTAATCCGCCCCTCGGCCTCGCCCTCGGCGTCGATCGTGAACGGCTCCCGGTATTCGATCCATGTGCCGTCCTCCCCGATCTTGTACTGATTTCTCAAGCCGGAGCCTTCCTCTATCGGAGCGGGGTTAGCCACCTTTACCTCCACCTTCTCCTTGGTCCACTCCTGATCAGGCGCAAGCTCAATGACCGGCGCCTCGATGCCTTCGCTCTCGCGCAGCTCCCAGATCGGCTGCGAAGGCTTCGGCAGGTTCAGGGCCGCGATCTGGGCCTTCACGGTGCCGGGCGTATATTTGACGAACCATTTATCGAAAAATTCGGTCAAGTCCTCCCCCGCCGTCTTCGAGGCCATGACGACAAACAGGTCAATCTTGGCCTGATTGTCCGCCGGAAGCTGATTCGCCGGCATTTCGCGATAAGCGCGGTGCAGCTCGCGATAGAAATCCCAGCCGTAAGCCAGCGACAATTGGCGGAACAGGACCAGGTTGACGAACAGATCCTGGCCGGACTTGCCGTATACGGTCGCGGCCGGATCGCTCTGCTCCAAATAATCCCGGGCGCGATCATAGAAATCCTGGCCTTCATGATTGCGGGTGAGCAGATTGCTTGGATTGCCAAACTTCTGCTGCACGTACAGGGAGTAAATATTGACCGTCACTTCCCCGGTGACGTCCCAATTCCACGGGCCCTGCTGATATTCATGCCCGGTCTCATGCCAGAAGCCCCAGCCATTGCGCGTGACCCGCTCGATATCGACCGCATGCGCCGCCGACGGATCGATCTGGAACATAATCGGGTAGCCCGCATGCATGAAGCCGGCGCTGATCTGACGGTCCGCCACGTAGCGGAACGGAAGATTCACGCTGCGATGAGGCAGCGGCGCATCCGGAGACAAGCCGGCGGCTTCATCCGTGTAGTCCACGATCCGATCCCATTGCTCCAGCAATGGCTTCGGAGTGCCGAGATTCCGCACATATTCGGAAGGCAGCGTCAAGATGACCCGGCGGCCTTGCAGCTCGGCCCACGGCGCCGGGCGCTGGCTGATGGCCGATCTCCACTCTTCCTCCATCGTCTCGCCGAGCACATAATAAGGAGCCTCGACCCCGCCCTCAATCGCAATCTCCTTCCGCACGCCTGCCTGCGGCTTCGTCGGAATGAGATAGAGAAGTCCGCCGTACGGGCTGCGAATCCGATTCTCGCCCGGCGCCAGCGTCTTCCGCTGGGTGACGACCGGAATGCGCTTCCATACGTTTTGGCTCGTCAAATTATCCGTATGCGCCCCCGCCTGCACATCCAGCCCGGAAGTTCCTTCGGGAGCATGAATCGTCAGCCATTCCCCTGCCGGCGCATATAATCCGGTGCTGATCCAATTTTTCGGCACCGTGCCTTGGCGCAAATCATCGAAGGTCGAGTAGTCAAAATCAACGGTGACCGTCTTCTGCCGCACTCTCGGCGCATCGGCGGGAACGGGGCCCGGGAAGTTGTCGGCATACGGGGATTTGGGAGCGTCAAGCTGATTGCCGACGAGACTTAACTTATACGCGAGCAGGGCGCTGGAATAAGGAGCGAGGGAGCGGTCGAGCGGGAAGCTCAGATCCGTGTCCAGATGCTCGGCATCCTGCTGAATCCGCGCATACATCGGACTCTCAGGGGTCAGGCCGCCGAAGGTGCCCCCGGTGATGGCTGCCAGCACCTGCAGCTTCTTCTTCGCATCGGCTCCCGCCGGGCCTATCCCGAGCTGATTGGGATCCAACTGCCCGGCTTCTACGAGCTTCGCTTGATCGACGAGAGCAGCCGCGTGATAATGGTTTGCCGCCTCTTCCGTCAGCCTGGGGAGCGTCTCCGTCTTCGTGGTGGCTGTATTGTTCATCAGGCCGAGCCCCATCCGGTTCAGCAGCCGCTGCAGAGGATAATCCTCGCTCAGCTTGGCCGCGCGTCCCTGGTACGTCTCCCCGAGGAACACATTCGGATATTGCTCCATGACCCATCCCTTCATCGCCACGACGATGCTGCCCCCACGCTCCACGTAGGAAGCCAGCGCATCGATCTCGTCCTGCTTCATCGTCGCGTCCACATAGGCCACCGGGTAGCGGGCGGGATCCAGATCGAACGCAAGGAAGGAATCACTTCTCACCACTTCAATCGGATAGCGGGAATCTGCGGAAAAGTTCTTGCTTGTCGCCGTGAGCAGAGGCAGCGTGCCTGCGCCGTCGAGCGCATCCTGGTACGTGAGCGGCTCCGCTTGCTCGGTGGCCCAGATGAGGAGATTGCGAGCGACCGTGCGGCGTTCATCGGTCATATCGGAGGTGAATTTGAAGTAAGAATCGTCCCCGGCGACGACGACCCGGCCGGCGCCGTAACGGGCAGCCGCCAGAATCGGCGTCGTATCCGGATTGGCGGCCAGCACGAAGGCGTTGTCCCCGATGGCGGCGACGCCTCCATTGTAGGTGGCCGATACGGAAGGATATCCCCCCAGGTCACGGTAGATCACATCCAGATCATGCTGCGAAGCTGTGCGCGCCCCGATCCCGCTCCCGGGGTCGGTTTGCGTCCGCGACTTGGCGGCGGAGCCGTTGTCTGCAGCATATGCGTCTGCGGCGGCGGAGCCCTTGTCTGCGGCATATGCGTCTGCGGCGCCGGCCCCTGTTACAGGCTGCCCCATCAGCATGAACAACGCCAGCGCGCATGCCGCGATCCGCATCCGTACGCCTCGATTTCTTTTACTCAACATCATCCATCCCCTTTGCCTCGTAGATTCTCCTTACGAGATGAACATACATGAAGGAGGCGCGGCATGAACACCAACGATAGTAAAGATATCACTGTACTTTTTTAACAGGCGGTAGTGATAGAAAAAGAGGGCTCCCCTGGACGAGGGCCCTCGGTTCCGCGGGCGAGGGGGGCCCCGGCTGGAAGGTTCTTCATCGGCGATGAATTCCCCCGGCTGCAATGACGCCGCAATAGGACGGAAGCGCCCCTGTGGGGCACCGCGGCTGCTCCCTTGTCCCGCTAAGCCTGACCGGATGCGTGAATAAGACCAGCATCCGATACACTGAAGCTCCAAAAATGCAGGATTTACCTCACAGCCGCTTAACGCTCACTGGAATCCTGCAAATATACATCATTTTCAACCCGTTACGGCTCCAATTCGGCTGCAACGGCCGAATTCCTGCAGCCACGCAGGAATTGCAACGAATTCCCCCATCATCGCGATAAAAAGCTGTAATTTTGCAGGATTTCCACGTTTGTTGCCATGTTGCTGCCATGAACCGCAAAAGAATGGCGACCTGGCCCTGGAAAACCGGTCGTCCAACTGAAAATTGCCGGCTTATACCACTCTTACCTCCAGCCGTTTATTGTTTTTTCCCTTGCTTTTCATATCGGTTATCTCCATCCCGCCAATTTCTCCGGTGCTTCGGACGTGGGTGCCCCCGCAGGCTTGTTCGTCGACCGATCCGATGGCTACGAGACGGACGGCGCGGACAGAAGGCGGCAGCAGGCTGGCGACCGTCTTAATCATGCCCGGAATATTCTCCGCCTCTTCCCTGCTGACGGTCCGGTATGAGATCGGGAAATCCGCCGCAATGATGCGATTCGCTTCCAACACGATCTCATCCCGCTGCTCCGGCGTCAGGTCCTGAAGCTGGTTGAAGTCGATGCGCGCCCGATCTGGGTAAATCTGATTCCCCGTGCACAAAGCGCCGTACTTTTGGTAGACGACCGCGCCAAGCACATGCAGCAGGGTGTGATGGCGCATCAGCCCCAAGCGGCGCTCCCAATTCACTCGCACGCGAACCGGCCCAAGCGTCAAGTCCGCTCCGCTCCTCACATAGTGGACAATGCGGCCGCCCTCCCGCTTTACGCTGTAGACCTCGTACGTCCGCCCATCCTGCTCCAGGATGCCGGTGTCATGCTCCTGCCCTCCTCCTGCGGGATACAGTACGGTCTGATCCAGGATAATCTTGTCCTCCTCCGCTTCCATCACAGCCGCCTCGCATTCCTGCAGATAACAATCTTCCAAAAACAATTCTTTCGTCATTGATCCTCTCTCCTTTTTTAGACGTTATTAGACCAACTACTTAAAAAGAATGGCAGAAAAACGGCTCACGACGAAGCGAACCGTTCTCCTGGATCCGGGCGAAATCCGGCAAACCCATTTCTAGTAGTTATATTACTGATTACTATAATTTCGATATGGCGGGAAGTCAAGTATTTCCAATGAATATTCCGTTTCCGCCGCCCTGGATTCATCATTTCCCCAATCGGCTGAGCATCAAAAAAGAGAAATATATGTACATGATGGTATATATAACTATTTATAGTATAATTATTAAGTGTGGGTATACCTGTCCGGTAACCATGAAAAATGAATGAAGGAGGCGCTCGAATGGCCACAAGCCCAACCGTCCCGACGATCAATCCTTTTTCATCCGATTTTAAGGATCATGCCTATGCGCTGTATGAGAAGCTCAGAGAACATGATCCGCTTCACCGGATTACCCTGCCCAACGGCAGGACAGCCTGGATCGTGACACGCTATAAGGACGCCGCAGCCGCCCTGAAAGCCGATCATTTGAAGAAAAATCTGTTCCAATTCGTCACGCCCGATGAAATGGGGCTCCCCCCCTCGCAAATGGACCTGATGACCAGACATATGCTCAATTCGGATCCGCCGGATCATACCCGTCTCCGCGGCCTCGTGCAAAAGGCATTTACCCCTCGCATGATTGAGAGGCTAAAGGATCGGATTCAGGGCATAGCGGATGGGCTGCTGGATCAAGTGGAGGATCAGGCCTCGATGGATCTGATTCAAGATTATGCCTATCCCCTTCCGATTATTGTCATATGCGAGATGCTGGGTCTGCCCGCCGAAGAGAGGGATCAGTTCCGCCAATGGTCCCATGCGCTCGTCTCGGCCATCAATGTGCCGGAGAAATATCAGCAAATCGGATCGGAGATAGATGCTTTTACGGACTATATCACGGCCCTGATCGAGAAGCGCCGTCGAGATCCGAAGGAAGATCTGCTATCCTTGTTGGTGCAAGCGGAATCCGAAGGGGACGCCTTGTCGGAAAAGGAACTGATATCGACGATTCTCCTGCTGATCATAGCCGGCCATGAAACGACCGTAAACCTGATTGGCAATGGCATATTCACCTTATTGACTCATCCGGATGAACTGGAGGCGCTGCGGAACGCCCCTTCCTTAATGGAGTCCGCCATCGAAGAATTGCTCCGGTTCATGGGCCCGGTCGAATTCGCCACGAACCGCTGGATTGGAGAAGATTATGAATGGAACGGCAAGCTCATCTCGAAGGGGGACATGGTGCTTGTCGCGCTTGCCTCGGCCAACCGCGATCCCGAGTACTTCAAGCAGCCGGATCGGCTGATCTTGTCCCGGGAGCGGAACCATCATATCGCGTTCGGACTGGGGATCCATCATTGCCTGGGGGCTCCGCTCGCCCGCCTGGAAGGACGGATTGCAATCGGCACGCTCTTGCAACGCCGAAGCCGCATGAAGCTGGCCGTGCCGCCCGAGCGGCTCGAATGGCAGCCCACTTATCTGATGCGCGGATTCGCCTCCTTGCCGCTGCAATTCCAGTAACGGCGTGCACGTGCCGAGTTGACACGGATATCCGCTTCCCGCCTCCTGATCCGCTTCGTGCGGTTCGGGAGGCTTTTGGATCCGCAAGCGGGATGCTCGGGCCGTCACTTGCCTGCATCGGTCCTCAAGGCGGGGAAGCCATCAATAGTCTGCGTCCGGAATGATATCCCTTCTGATACTATTCCGGTACGATATGCCCCTCTTTCACGACAACCAGGGCATAGATCGGCTCGTCGGCGAGCGAGGCGGCCGCTTGTTCGAGCCTGTCCCTGTCCATGCCGACATCCTCCGGCGATGCCGCAGGCCCGTCCTGGACCTCGGCATTGCCTGATCGATGGAACGGCTTCCGCTCACGGATTTATTCGTTCCCGCGATCCTAGCTATTCCACGGCCTTGAGCCGTTCCGCGATAGTCGATGTGGACAGCGCTTGATAAGCGGCAAGCGTTACGACCAAGGAGATCATGACCAGCAGCGGAATGAGGGACGCGATGGGCCATATGTTCATGGTGAACTCCGTAAAGGCCAGACTTTCCGATATCCCTTTCCCAACCCGGTAGATGATGTACATGCCCGCCGTTCCCGCAATTGCGCTTGTGAACAACACACTGTATAGCCCTTCATACACAAGCATTTTCTTCAGCTGCTTTTTGGTCATGCCGATGCTTTCCAGCATGGCGAATTCATTCCGCCGCGAGAGTACCCCGGTAATGACCGTATTGATATAGTTCAAGATGCCAATCATGGCGATGACCGAGCTTAATCCATAACCGACCGTTTGGAAAATGCGGATGAACCCATGCATCTCCTTGGTGTAATCTTCCCTCGATATCATCATCAGCTCTGGAGAGGAGTCAATTACGGCCTTCGCATCGCGCGCCACCTGATCCCGCTTGTCAGGAGCGGCGTGAAGTGTAACGGAGAGAATCGCAGGGTTGTCGAGCGAATGGACGAGCTCATGCGCCGGGAAATACACATTGAAGCCCCCGCTGCGATAAGACTGCGTCCCTGCCGCATAGAGCGCATCCGGCTTCATCACCGCCAGCACCGCATAGCTTTTTTCCATGCCGTCCAGCTTGATACGGTCGCCCGGTTGATAATAACTTGCATATTGATCTTCTTCTAATGCCGTTTCCGTAATCAATACGTAGTCCCCGGAGTCGAATTTTTCCCTGTCAAATGCGCCGGCTGCAATATCGCTCTTCTGAATCACGTCGATCCAACCGCTATCGATCCCATGAAGCTGCACCCATACCGCTCCATTTTCCAAAACAGATGTAAAAACAGGCATGCCGGGATCTTCAGCCGCCGCCACAGGCTCCAGCAGGGATCGGACCGCTTCATCGAGCTTGAACTGAACTTCCTTGTAATACACCTTATCCAGACTCTTCACGCCAGCAATTGCCCCTAGCGCCTTGGCAATGTCCTCCGTCAGCGCATAGCCGGCCTTATCGATAGCCCTTCTGCCGCCTGCGGAAGCTTCTTTGACAACGAAGTCCCCCGAGATGAAGGAATTCAAGTATTTGTTCATATTGAACGATGAGATTACGGTGTAGACCGTGCCGAACAGAATAATGCTCAGTGACAGCGAGGCCAGCATCAGGAACAGCTTTTTCTTGTGCCGAAGCAGATTCGCCAGGGACATTCTCGATAGCCTTGCTCCATGAACGGTTCTCCTGGTTTTCCTTCTGCTGCTTCCCCTGATCCCGGCAAACTTCACCGCCTCGACGGGCGCAATCCTTGCCGCCATCCTGCCCGGCTTATTTGCAGCAATCCGGACCGTCATATAGGAGAACAGCGCCGCCCCCGCGAAAATGAACGGACTGGCCGAATGCGAGGTCTCTATCTTTTCAGAAGACAGGCCTGTTATCATCGGCGTTACCCAGCGTCCGATCCCGTAACCTAAGGCAAGGCCGAGGGGCAGAGCGACCACATATAATAGATTGGCCTGAATGGAGATGATCTTCCTAAGCTGCCTGGGTGTGGTTCCAATCGTCTTCAATAGACCGTAAAAGGTAATATCCTTGACCACCGAAATATGAAAAATATTGTAGATCAGCAGATAACCGCTCAGCATAATGATGAGCACCAGCCCGGCATAGGGCAGTGCATGGGCGATATTTTCAGAAAAGGATACACTCGTATAGGCCCAGTTCACCCCGTAAGACGCGTCTACCCCGGTCTCGGATAGAACGTTCTTGATCTTCTTCTCGATATCCCAAGCGTTGTTGAACATGACCTCCAGTCTTATTGTATTGGCATAACTGCCCGTCCGCCTGGACGCTTCCGGATCGATGTGCGCCATGTTTTTCTGTACGAAAGACTCCGATACAAACACCAGCCCCGCCATCGCCACATACCGATCCGTCTCGTAATAACCCGATAAGATGAAGTCTTTGGACATGTGCTGACCGTTGATGTCCATATCCAGCCGGACCTTTGCCCCTATTTCATAAGGAACGCCGAGCAGATCCAGTGTCCAGGTGTTCATCGCAATTTCATTTTCTCGGGAAGGAAGGCCCCCCTCCTTGAATGTGATAAAGCTATGTTCTGCCGTACTTTCGTCAATATGATGGATTTCCACCGTCGTTCCTTTGAATGCTGCGTTTGCGGCACGGCCAACCAACACGGATTTTCCATATTGCTTGACCGACGGATGCCGCATCAGCTTCTCCGCCTCATCCGGCTTGAGGTATTTGAAGCTGCCGTGGAAATCACTTCCCGCCGTTTTCATTTGCGCAAGTTCCATAGACCTATTGAGACTGAATCCCATGGTAAAAACGGAGGTGATCAGCAGCGTGGTCAAGACTGCCGCACACACGATGATCAGGTTGCGCAGCCGGTTCGCCTGCAAGCTTCTCTTCGCGATATGGAATACGGTTCTCCCATTGTTCGTACGGATCATGCGTTCTCACCTCCGGCCGGCTTCGGATCGGCTTGCGATTCGGCCGTCCTCGATCCGGATCACCCTGTCGGCGGTCTGCGCGATCTCTTCGTTATGGGTAATCATCACCATGGTCTGATTGAACTTCTCGCTCATCTGCTTCATCAGGATCAGCACCTCTTGACTTGTCTTGCTGTCCAGATTCCCGGTAGGCTCGTCCGCCAATAAGATAGATGGCTTGGTCGCCAGCGCCCTTGCAATCGCCACTCTTTGCTGCTGCCCGCCGGACAGGTTGGACGGCAGCATATGAATTTTCTCCTTCAGTCCGAGCGCCCCTATGACCTGATCTACATGCGGCTTATCCACGCGGGCTCCATCCAGTTCAATCGGCAGCACGATATTTTCGTATACGTTAAGAATCGGAATCAGATTATAGCTCTGAAACACAAACCCGACCGACCTGCGCCGGAACACGGTCAGATTCTCATCGTTCATGCCGAAAATATCGTTCCCGTCCACGTAAACCTTGCCTTCCGTCGCCCGGTCCAGCCCGCCGATCATATGAAGCAGCGTGCTTTTGCCGCTGCCGCTCGTGCCGACGATAGCCACGAACTCGCCCTTCTCTACGGTCAGGGAGATACCGTCGAGCGCTTTTACGATCGGTTCCCCTTTGCCGTAATATTTCTTCAGATTGTCAACTTCCAGGATTGGCAAGACAGTCATCTCCCAAAATAAATAGTCTGTATCCTAGGTACAGACTAAATGTAGCACACGAATCTAACATTCCCGTGTCTAAAATATATCAGTGTTGACACAATCGCCTACACCGCAGGCAAGAACACCGAGAACGCCGTCCCCTCCCCCGGTGTCGAAGCAGCCCGGATATACCCGCCCTGGGAGGTGATGATTTCCCTGGCCAGATACAGGCCAATGCCCACGCCTTCATATTCCGCCGCCTTTTGGCATCGGTAAAAACGCTGGAAAATGAGGTTCAGTTCGCTCTCTTCGATGCCGATGCCCTGATCGGCGATGTCGATGCGGCAGAACATTTCTCCGGGATGGACTGCAATATGTATTCGTCCCCCAGGCTCACTATACTTCACCGCATTTTCCAAAATGTTAAACAGTGCCTCGCCTGTCCATTTCCGATCATGACTGGCTGCCGTTTCTGGATCGCAGCATATCGCGATCTCGATATGCTTTTGTTCCGCTTCGGCGTAAATCTGCGATACGGCTCCGGTTATCGTCTGCAGCACCGGGTGGACAGAAGCTCTTATCGCGATGATCCCCGTTTCCAGGCGGGACATCTTGATCAGCGATTGGATCAGCCAATTCAGCTTTTCGGATTGACCTCTGATCTGAGCCACGAGGTGGCGGATCTCCTCTCCGTCCTCGCCCGGCTGATGGCTCTCCTCAAGCAGCTGACTGTATAGAACGATGTTGGACAACGGTGTTTTCGTTTGATGGGAAATGTCGGAGATAAGCGCCTTGATATTATTTTTCTCCTCTTTATTTGCCTTTTCATGAGCCTTCGACATATCGATATACCGGATTAACGTGTGCTCCAGGGCTGACAGACTCGTGTCCGCATAACCCGTGATCCGTTCCCGCCCGCTCATCGCCCCGTCTACGATATCATGGACCGTATGGATCGCGGCCGCAACCTTCGATTGAAGCATCCGGATCCAGGTTCCTCCCGTTACGAGCATGGCAGCGGCGAACCAAAAGCTAAGCCATCCGGCCGCCCCGTCAAATCCGGTCATATACAGCATCCCGGCCACATAGCCGAGGACCAGCAGGAGGAATATCGAGGAGAAAATGACATAAATCCGTTTGAATTCGATCTCTAGGCGCTTATTCATAACCGGTCCCCTCAGCCCATACATAGCCTAGGCCGTAGACGGTTTTAATGAATTTGGGCGCAGATGGCTCGTCTTCGATCTTCGCCCGCAAGCGTTTCACGGTCACCGTTAAGGCGTTCTCGTCTACGAACTCCGCCTCATTCGCCCATACCCGATCCATGAGCTGCTCTCGGGTAAGAATCGTCCCCCGGTTCGCGACCAATGCCTTGAGCAGCTTCTGCTCGGTTCGGCTTAGCGTCAAAGACCGGCCCCGTTTGCGAAACTCCATGTTCCCGAAATCGAATACCAGATCGCCGATCGTCAACTTGTCTTCTTGCTGCGGGTCCATCCTTCTCAACACGGCCATAACTCGCGCGCGCAGCACCATCAGGCTGAACGGCTTCGTAATATAGTCATCCCCGCCCAGCTCCAACCCAGTCACAATGTCCGACTCCAGATCGTTAGCCGTCAAAAATACGATCGGAACCCGGGATGTCAGGCGTATCCGCTCACAGAAATCCAGGCCGCTGCCGTCAGGCAGGTTCACGTCGAGGATAATCAAATTGATAGAACCGTTCGAAAACAGTTTATCCGCCGTGGCCAAATCGTAAGCCTGTCGAATCGTAACCCCGTCCCGGGCAAGCGTAAGGGCAATGCCCTTATTCAAGCTAATATCGTCCTCCACTACGAGCAGTGTAGTCATGGCAAATGGCCGCCCCTCTTCCTCACTCCATGATCCTTCTCATTCACCCGATCGTGAGCACGTTCTTCAACGGCAAATGACAGGCATGGAACATGATTGCTACCCTCCGAAATGATCATATCACCATCAATCTACCACGCGTACGTTCGCTAGTTCAATAGACTATCTCCGGCTATATCAACTCCTCTTCACCCTCTATCGACACCCTTGCTTTTTGCCAGCATTGCAGCCTGCCACATAGCACTCTGTCAGCATTGCACTCGGCCAGCATTGCAGCCTGCCAGGATTGCAGTCTCCCACATAGCACTCTACCAGCATCGAAAGCTGCAGAAACGCAGGAATTTCCTCAGGGGCGATTAACGCTGCATGGAATCCTGCAAATATACATCAATTTCGGCCCGCTACGGCTCCAATCCCGCGAAAACGTGTAAATTCCTGCACTTTCTCCTAGGCCCCCTAATTAAACTGGAGCTTCCGGCTCCAATATTATAAGCTGTTATCAGAGGGGGACAACTAGTATGGGAAAGCACTTTAGCAAGGAAAAACGCCTGCAAATTGTAAAGGAAGCAATGGCCGGCATTAAGGTGGGAACACTTGCCCGAATGTACGGTGTCCATCCGGAGACGGTACGTGTTTGGGTTAGAGACCACCGTGACGAAATTAGCCAAGAGGAGATACCCGCAGCAGACGAGCATCTGCAAGAACTCCGTCGACTTCAAGAGGTAGAGGCAAAGTTCGAGCAGGCAAAAAAGCTCCTGGGTGAAAAAGAGCTTGAGATCGAGATCCTACGAGAAGTCGTAAAAAAGAAGAACCCCGCTTATCTGAAAGACTTGAAATAGCAGAACCGTTTATTAAGCGGGGGCATGCAGCAGCTAAAGTTCTGCGTATCCTGAAAGTTCGCGAATCGACGTACTATGGCCGGAAGAAACGAGAGGCATCCAGTACCGAAGAACAGGCTTCATGCGCTCTAAAAGGGCGTCCTGTGCCTGGATTTTCCTCTACGAATACGGGCCGGAAAGTT
>OGSB01000112.1_pt1 | contig 80369 bp, 77 predicted proteins | sample 1573741 | NCBI WGS metagenome assembly OGSB01 (sample SAMN03295824, study PRJEB24534) | human gut metagenome | isolation source: fecal sample 5 from infant 3 | host: Homo sapiens | place: USA: Pittsburgh, PA | collected 2014-07 | reverse complement strand
TGGAGCTGTGGTGTAGAGGCCTAACATGCCTGCCTGTCACGCAGGAGAACGCGGGTTCGAATCCCGTCAGCTCCGCCATGTTTATTCAATGCTGGGGCCCGTTGGTCAAGCGGTTAAGACACCGCCCTTTCACGGCGGTAACACGGGTTCGAATCCCGTACGGGTCACCATGCGAGCCATTAGCTCAGTTGGTAGAGCACCTGACTTTTAATCAGGGTGTCGAAGGTTCGAGTCCTTCATGGCTCACCAGCATGTATTCCACAAGTCTGTGCAGACGCGCAGGCTTTTTTTGTATGTTAGAGCGCCAGACCTGCTTGAGCTATATTCCCCCTTATGGCCGCTGCTTATTCCTGCTCTCCCGCGTGTTGCCGTCCCTTGCTATTGATGTTTTTGGATAAAGGCATTATGATTAATTGGAAATTGCTAAATAAGCGCTTTTATAAAAGGGTTTCAATAAGGTGGGATCGGCATGGAGGAAAAAACCGTAAACATTAAAGAATTCAACCGAAATCGAATCTATAAGCTCCTGCGGCAAAAACAACATTTATCGAAGCAAGAGATTGTACAGCAATTGCAGATCAGTCTGCCGACGGTGACGCAAAACCTGAATTATTTGCTGAAACAAAAGTTGATTGCGAATACCGGCACGATCGGAAATACCGGGGGACGGAATGCGCAACTCTTTTCCTATATCAGCGACGCCAAGATCGCGATTGGCTTGGACATTACGCGAAACCATATCACGACCGTGGTCGTCGACTTAAATGGAGATATTATCAATATCAATCGAAGAAGACAGAAATTTGAGGCTTCAGACCCGTATTTTCGGCTGTTGGGGGATATCCTTCAAGAGATAGTCAGGGAATTGAATATCGACGAGTCCAAAATATTAGGCGTTGGCATCGGTGTTCCGGGCTTGATCACGGAAGACCGTCAGACCGTATTCTATGGAAAAATTCTTAATTTTACCGGAGAGACGCTGGAGCGGTTCGCCAAGTATATTCCCTACCCGGCCATCCTGATGAACGATGCGAACGCAGCGGGCATCGCGGAAATATGGGCGACTCCGGACACGAAAAATGCCTTCTATATTTCGTTGAGCAACAATATCGGGGGGGCTGTCTATATCGGCGATCGGGTGTTCGCGGGGGAAAATCAGAAGAGCGGAGAGATTGGACATATTACGATTATTCCGGACGGATTGCCTTGTTATTGCGGGCAAAAGGGCTGTCTGGAAGCCTACTGTTCAGCTTCCTTATTGTCCGATGCGGCCGATGGCAGTTTGGCTCAATTTTTTGAACAGGTCGCACAAGGGGACCCGGAAAAGCTTACATTGTGGGAAAAATATTTGTGGCATCTGGCAATCGCGATTAATAATATTCGCATGCTGTTTGACTGCGATATTATTCTTGGCGGTTATGTTGGCGCGTACATGGAGGATCATATCGAGACATTGAAAAAGCTGGTGGCCTCCAGAAATACGTTTGAGGATCATGCCGACTTTCTGCGCATCTGCAACTATAAAACGGAAGCGATCGCGGCCGGAGCGGCTCTGCCGTTTATCGATCAGTTTATCCATCAAATTTAAAATAAATAAAGCTTGCATCTTAACGCATGGGATGAGGCTGGAGGAATCCTTCGTATCTTCCGCCGGCTCCATGCGTTTTTTGCGCTGCATCTTTTTGCATATTGACATGGCAGCCCAGAGCGGCTATTCTTACGTTAAGTAGTTTTTTAAAACACTTTAATAAAACTCATTTATTATCGAAGGGTGGATGCATCAATGAATCAACAGTCCTCTAGCTTGGGAGCCGCGAAGAGAAAGGTGCCGGCAACGATGAAAGCGCTTGTAGCTTACGGGAAACACGATTATCGCTTTGAAGCGAACTACCCTACGCCCGAATGCGGGCCAGATGATATCATCATTAAAACCGAGGCATGCGGCATTTGTGCGGGGGATTTGAAATGTCTGCATGGAGCAGCCATGTTCTGGGGCGATGAGACGCAACCGGAGTGGGTCAAGCCTCCCTTTATTCCCGGCCATGAATTTCTGGGGACGATCGTCGAAGTCGGAGAAAATGTAACCGATTTCGCCATAGGCGATCGGGTCACGGCGGATCAGATTGTGCCATGCCGGGAATGCAGATTTTGCAAGCAAGGCAACTATTGGATGTGCCAGCCTCATAATATTTTCGGGTTCCAGGGGACGAACAACGGCGGTATGGCTGAATATGTCCGCTATCCGAAGACGGCCGTCGTTCACAAGGTGCCTGCCGACATGGACCTGGCGTCCGCGCTATTGATTGAGCCTTATGCCTGCTCGAAGCATGCGGTCGATCGGGCGCAGATCGGCTGCGAGGATATCGTTGTCATTTCCGGAGCAGGTCCGCTTGGGCTAGGAATGGTTACGTATGCGCGCATGAAAAATCCGAAAAAACTGATTGTGCTGGATTTGATTGAAAATCGCCTCGAAAAAGCGAAGGAGTTTGGCGCCGATATCGTCTTGAATCCGAAAGAAACGGATGTTGTCCAAGCCATTCTTGAGATGACGGACGGCTACGGATGCGATATTTATATCGAGGCGACAGGGCACCCTTCGAGCGTGACGCAAGGATTGAGCATGATCAGAAAGCTTGGCCGCTTCGTGGAGTTCAGTGTGTTCGGCGAGCCGACTACCGTCGATTGGTCCATCATTGGCGACCGCAAAGAATTGGACGTCTTGGGCGCTCATTTAAGTCCATATTGCTTCCCGTTCGTCATTGAAAATATGGCAAACGGAAATCTGAAAACGAACGGCATCGTTACCCGCAAGTTCCCGATCGAGCAATGGGAGGAAGCGTTCGAATATGCGTCTGGCAGACACGGCGATTTCAAGGTGGCAATCACGTTTTAACAAAGGGTGAGGGAAGATGGAAAAATATGTGGTAGGAATCGATTTCGGCACGTTGAGCGCCCGCACCATACTCGTCAATGCGGCCACGGGAGAGATTCGGGCCGTTGCCGAGATGGAGTATCCTCATGGCGTGATGGAGCAGACCTTGCCTGATGGGGTAACGAGGCTGGGACCGGATTGGGCGCTGCAGCACCCGTTGGACTATATCGAGTGCGCTTCCACAACGCTGGCGGAGATTATGACAACGACTGGCGTCGATCCGCAGCAGATTATCGGGGTCGGAACCGATTTTACGGAATGTACGATGCTGCCAGTAAAAGCCGATGGAACGCCTCTATGCGTGCTGGATGCCTATAAGAGCCATCCGCATGCTTATGTGAAGCTCTGGAAGCATCATGCGGCTGCGGAGGAGGCGAACAGACTGAATGCCATCGCCGAATCGCGGGGAGAATCCTTTTTAGACAATTACGGCGGCAAAATATCATCGGAGTGGATGTTCCCGAAAATATGGCAGATCTTAAATGAAGCGCCTGAAATCTACGAAGCCGCCGATCGATTTATGGAGCTCGCCGATTGGATCACGCTCCAGCTTACGGGCGAAGAAAAACGTAACAGCTGCACGGCAGGGTATAAGGCGATATGGCATAAGCAGCATGGCTATCCTTCGAATGAGTTTTTCAAAGCACTGGATCCAAGACTGGAGCATGTCATTGACGACAAAATGTCGAGAACGATCTATCCGGTTGGCGCCAAGGCAGGGACCATCACCGAAGAGAGCGCCGCATGGACCGGATTGGCGCCAGGCACTGCCGTAGCCGTGGGGATCGGAGACGCTCATTCCGCCGTCATCGGCTGCGGGATCACGACTCCCGATATTTTGCTGATGGTAATGGGGACATCCGGCTGCGATATGTTGGTCAGCGAGACGGCGGTGAAGGTGCCAGGCATCAGCGGACTTTGTGAAGACGGCATTTTGCCGGGGTATTACGGCTATGAAGCCGGGCAGTCCTGCCTGGGCGATCATTTCTCCTGGTTCGCCAACCATTGCGTGCCGGAGCGAGTGGAACTAGAGGCCAGAGCGGCGAACAAAAAAGTGCTGGAGCTCCTGAATGAGAAAGCGGCGCAAATCAAGCCGGGAGCCAGCGGCTTGCTCGCTCTCGATTGGTGGAACGGGAACCGCTCCGTCCTGGTCGATGCCGATTTGACAGGCTCCATGTTCGGAATGACGACCGCCACGACGGCGGAGGAAATGTACAAGGCGCTTGTCGAAGCCGTCGCTTTTGGCAAACGCGTGATTATCGAGAACTTCGTGCAGCATGGCGTTCCGATCCGGCAAATCGTGGCGACGGGCGGGATTGCGGAAAAAAGCCCGTTCGTTATGCAGACCTTCGCGGATATTATCGGCATGCCGATTCATGTCGCGGCGACCCGGCAAGGGACGGCGATGGGGGCGGCGATGCTGGGAGCCGTGGCGGCCGGCAGCCGGCATGGAGGCTATGACTCGATCCAGCAGGCCGGACAAGTGATGGGCGGAGGGATCCAAAAAACGTATGAACCGAATGGCGAGCATCGGGAGATTTATGATCAGCTCTATGCCCAGTATGTCCAGCTGCATGATTACTTCGGCCGCAATGAGAACAGTCCAATCAAAAGATTGAAAGCGATTAAATTGGAAGTGATGAGGGGAAATGCGGCCAAGCTTTGAAGATCGGGTAAGCCGAAGCAAAGACGATAAGAAAATGATACTAGGAAAGAAGTGATGCACTTGAAGGGGTCGAATTTTCTGGATAAAGCAGGCATTCCTGCATCCCTTGCTTGGGGCTATCTCGGCGTTCTTATTTTTATGATGGGGGATGGGCTGGAGCAGGGCTGGTTAAGTCCTTATCTGGTAGAGCAGGGGCTTACGGTACAGCAATCAGGCATTTTATTTACGGTATACGGGGTTACGATTGCCTTGTCTTCTTTCCTGTCCGGCTTATTCGTGGATGCGATGGGGCCGAAAAAAGCGATGCTGACCGGCTTGATTCTGTATATTCTTGGTTCCGTCGGCTTTATTGGAATCGGAATCAGCCAACTGTCTTTTGCGACGATGCTGCCGACGTACGCGTTCAAAGGTCTCGGTTATCCCCTGTTTGCCTATTCCTTCCTCGTGTGGATCGCTTATCAGACGCCGCAAAAAAAGCTGGGAACGGCGGTCGGCTGGTTCTGGTTCGTCTTTACCGGAGGCATGAACGTGCTCGGCGCGTATTATTCCACCTGGGCGCTGAAGCATTTGGGGCATATCAATACGTTGTGGAGCGCGCTCGTATGGGTCTTGATCGGGGCTTTGTTCGCGCTCGTCATTAACCGCGGCGGCAAAATCGACAGAGCCAAAGCGGAGCAGCGGGGAAGCAAGCTGAAGGAGATCGTCACGGGCTTGGCGGTTGTCAAAAAAGAACCGAAAATCGTGTTAGTCGGCCTCGTCCGGATTATTAATACGGCGGCTCAATTCGGCTTCCCTGTCTACATGCCTCTCTATATGGAGAGCCAAGGAATCAGCATCTCGTCCTGGCTCCATCTGTGGGCGATGATCTTCATCGGCAATATCGCGTTCAACCTGATATTCGGCATTGTCGGCGACAAGTTCGGCTGGAGAAATACGGTCATGTGGTTCGGGTGCGCAGGTTCGGCCTTCTTTACGCTGTTACTGTTTTATGTCCCCCAGCTTGCGGCCGGCAACGTCTTGCTGACGCAAGTGATCGGGATATTGTGGGGAGGATGCCTTGCGGGCTTCGTGCCATTGTCGGCCATCGCGCCGTCTCTCGTGAAACAGGAAAAAGGCGCGGCCATGTCCATCCTGAACTTGGGAGCGGGTTTAAGCGCCTTCGTAGGACCGGCTCTTGTCGCTTTGTTCATTGGAAGTCTTGGTTACGCCGGACTGACATGGCTCTTTGCAGGCCTGTTTGTGGCGGCTGGCATAATGATGATTTTTGTTACGCTTCCGGACGAGAAAAAGAAGAAGACCGATCCGGACCTAAACAGCGAAATCGTAAGCGCTTAGGTTATGGTCCGGCGTGAAAAAGCAGCTCTTCGCCTTGCGGGCAAAGGGCTGCTTCGATCATTTATGACCAGCGATCCGGCTTTTGAAAGCCTTTGCCCATCCGGTAGGATGACGGGCTGACTCCGTAGACGGAGGAGAATTGGTTGGAGAAATAATGTATGGAATCGTACCCGAGCATAAGCGCGATGTCCGTAATCGATTGGCGGCTTTCCATCAACAGGACGGCCGCTTTTTTCATGCGGGCCTGCAGGGCGTACGCTTTGGGCGACATGCCGGTCTCCTGCTTGAACAGCCGATAGAATTGCGATTTCTCCAGTCCGCACTCGCTGCACCAGTAGTCGACCGAGAACCGCTGCTCCGGACAGGCCTCCATCTGCTCCAAGATGCGGGTAATCCGGTAATCCGCCGTCTGGGTCAGGCTGCCCGCTTCATGCCACTGCAGTATCCACGAATAAAAGGAGGCGGAGACCGCTTGGGCCGTATATTTGCCGGAACGGTTGAACGCAGCCAGCGTCTGCTTGATCAGCTCGATCAGGTGCGGGTAAGGACGTAGCGACATGCTTGTCGGCAGCGCATCCAATTCGGAGCAGGCCGCTTCTTCCGTCAACCACCGGGGATCATAGTCATCCCATTGATAAGCGAAGGTCGGCTGCTTGGGCCGGGGAACGCACCACAGGTCGCAGTAAATATTGCAGGCATCCATCGTCTCCCCCGGCGCCGGAACGAAATAATGTCCTTCTCCCGGACGCACGAAAATCAGGCTCCCGCTCGCCACGGGGTAGACCTGCTCATTGACGATCATATGTCCATGGCCTTCCGTAAAGAGATGGAAGGCATAGCTGTAGCCTCTGCGCCGCTGCTCCTCGGGAGCCCCGCGATAGTTGTACATATGCGCCGCGCGGATATGGGGCTTTACCTCACTGAGCGGTTTCATTGTTTTCCTCCCACATGATCGGAATTTTGTATAAATGACAGGAACCTGTCTTAAATACGTACGCCTACGTAGATGATACAATGATCTCAAGAAAATGTCATGTATAGGAGGATATTATGCGCTACAGACAGGTTCACCTCGATTTCCATACGTCGGAGCATATTTCTGATATCGGGAGAAATTTTTCTAAAGAGAATTTTCAAGAAATGCTGAAGCTGGGACATGTGGACTCGATCACCGTGTTCGCCAAATGCCATCACGGCTGGGCCTATTTCCCTTCCGAAACGAATGAAATTCATCCGGGACTTGAATTTGATCTCCTGGGGGCCCAGATCGAAGCGGCGCATGAGATCGGCGTCAAGGTGCCGATTTATTTGTCCGTCGGCTTCGATGAGAAGCTCGCCTGGGAGAAGCCGCAATGGTTGATGCGGGACGAGACCGACCGGATGAACTGGGTCGACTCCTTCATGAAGCCGGGATATCATCAATTTTGTCTCAATACGCCGTATCTTGATCTCGTCATTGAGCAGGTGCAGGAAGTGGTGCGCAAGTATGACGGCGACGGCATTTTCCTCGATATTGTAGGCGAGCGGACGTGCTACTGCACCACCTGTCTGAAGCAAATGCAAGCGGACGGTCTGGATCCGCATAATAAGGAGGATGTCATCGCGAACGGCCGCCGCATTTACGCGAACTACACGGCCCGCATCCGGGAAGCGATCGATGCGATTAAGCCGGGCTTGCCGGTCTTCCATAACGCCGGCCATATTCATCAGGGCCGCCGCGATCTGATGGGCATGAACTCTCATCTTGAGCTGGAGTCGCTGCCGACCGGCGGCTGGGGGTACGATCATTTTCCGCTGTCTGCCCGCTATGCGCAGCCAACCGGGTTCAACTTCCTTGGCATGACCGGGAAGTTCCATACCTTCTGGGGCGAATTCGGCGGTTACAAGCATCCGAACGCCTTGCGCTATGAGACCGCGCTGAGCTTGGCGAACGGCGCCCGCTGCTCGATCGGAGACCAGCTACACCCTGGGGGACAGATGGACCGGGCAACTTATGAGCTGATCGGAAAGGCGTACGCGGAGGTGGAGGCCAAGGAAGCATGGTGCGTGAATGCCGTCAACCATGCCGATGTGGCGCTGCTTACGGTAGAAGCCGCCGGCGTGCAGCAGGAAAGCGGAGCCATGTATTCCGGCAAAGTCGATATGGGCGCGGTCCGCATCCTGCTGGAAGGCAAAATTTTGTTCGATATCGTCGATCTCGAAAGCGACTGGAGCCGTTACAAGGTGCTCATTCTCCCGGACTCGATCGTGATGAAGGATACGATTCTGCCGAAGGTGGAAGCGTTCTTGGCCGCGGGGGGCAAAGTGCTGGCGTCCGGCCGTTCCGGCCTGAATGTCGAATTGACGCGGCAGATGCTGCCCCTCGGCTTTACCGATATCGGGGCGAATCCGTTCCGTCCGGATTATTTCCGTCCGCTCTGCGAAGGAATGGCCACTCTCGGAGAAGCGGCGTATATCATGTACGGGGAAGGGCGCCGCATCGAGCTGACGGGCGGCGTCGAGCTCGGAAGAAGAGAGGATCCGTACTTCAACCGTCAGGCATTCCGCTTCTGCTCTCACCAGCATGCGCCGAGTTCCGGGGAGGATGGCGGACCGGGCATGGTTGAATCCGCGCAAGGGATATATATCGCCTGGAACGTGTTTGAAGATTATGCGACGAAGGGCAGTCTTATTTTGAAGGAAATGGTTCTGTTCGCGCTTCGCCGCCTGCTCGGCCATCGAATTACGTTGAACACGACCCTGCCCGCCCAGGGCGTGACGACGCTCCAGCACCAAGCAGCGGAGCGCCGCTATATTAATCACTTGCTGTACGCTTCCCCGGTGAAGCGCGGCGAACGGGTCGAAATCATTGAAGATATCATTCCGCTCCAACAGGTCGAGGTGCAGCTTCGGCTGCCGGTGGCGGAAGTGAAGCGGGTCTATCTCGCTCCGCAAATGACCGATATCGGGTTCAAGGCGTCCGGGGGCGATGTGCAATTTACCGTGCCGCAATTGGAATGCCACCAAATGGTCGTCGTAGAGTATAATGAATAGCAGCAGGACAGACATCCCGGAGTTACGAGGAGGAACCAACGTGGTAGACTTGGGTAAAGTGTTAGTAGAAGAGTATCGTGGCAATTGGTTGGAATGCGCGTACACCGGCCATATGGTTGGCGTCAACGAACAGGGAGAGACGCTGTTCACGGTGGGGGACGAGAATTATGTCAGCTTCATGCGCTCGTCGTCGAAGCCGGTTCAAGCGCTGCCTGCGCTCATGGCCGGAGTGCCGGAGCATTACGGGTTGAGCGACGAGGAAATCGTGCTTATGACGGCATCGCATCGGGCGCAAAAATTCCACGTCGAAGCGTTGGAATCGTTCATGCGCAAGACGGGCATCTCGGAGTCGCAGTTCGTATGCAAGCCGACGTATCCGCTGAACGGAGCGGCCCGCGACGAGCTGATCGCCCATGGCGCGCCTGCGCGCTCCATCTACCACAATTGCTCGGGCAAGCATCTCGGGGTGCTGGCGCTCTGCAAAATGAAAGGCTGGCCGACCGAAAACTATGCCGAGCCGGATCATCCGGTTCAGCAGCAGGTGCTGTCTCTGATGTCCGCGCTCTCGGATGTGCCTGTCGAGAAGATCAGGCTGGGAACGGACGGCTGCGGCTTCCCGGTGTATGCGCTGCCTATCCGCAATATTGCGACGCTGTACTTGCGGCTGGCTTGCCCGGATCTGATTCCGGATGAGGCGGTCCGAGCGGCCGTCATCCGCTTGACGGCGTTGATGAACCGCTACCCGTTCTACGTATCCGGCACGCAGCTCATTTGTCCGACGCTGCTGCAGGACGACAATATCGTCGCCAAGGGCGGCGCCAAAGGAATCTACTGCTTCGGCCTGCGGAAAGAGCGCATGGGGATCGCCTTCAAAGTGATGGACGGCTCCGAGGATCAATGGCCGCTCATCGTGGCCCATATTTTGGAGGAGATTCAATATCCGAACGCCGAGACGATCGAGCGCCTGCGGCAGCTCAGTCCGCCGGAGACGAAGAATGACAATGGGCGGATCGTCGGCATGCGAGAAGCGAAGTTCAAATTGCAGTGAGGTTAAAAAATAAGAAGAAAGTATAAGTCTATACCGTCTTGTCCGAAGGGATAACCTGAAGGCAAGGCGGTTTTTTCCATTGCTGCCCGGATATTGAAGATAGGAGAGTTAAGAAAAAAACATCGATTTTCAGCAAAAAAGAATTGATTTTCGATATGCGGTCTGTTATATTAATAAATGTCCTTCTTGAAGCATGCTCTCGCGGCCGGCGATGGAATGACAATGGACAGGCTGCACAGCCGATGCGCGGACATAGCTCAGTGGTAGAGTATCGCCTTGCCAAGGCGAGGGTCGCGGGTTCGAATCCCGTTGTCCGCTCCAGAATAAATGCGCCCTTAGCTCAGCCGGATAGAGCGTTTGACTACGAATCAAAAGGTCGGGAGTTCGAATCTCTCAGGGCGCGCCACATTATTAACTTCATAAGCCGGTGTGGCGGAATGGCAGACGCGCGCGACTCAAAATCGTGAGGGAAACCGTGGAGGTTCGAGTCCTCTCACCGGCACCACTTAAAAGTCGAAGGTTCATTAGAGAGCATTTTCTAATGAACTTTTTTTATTTTTAAAAGAATGCGTTCCAAGCTGCGGATGGTTAGCCCATACCTAGCTTTTTGATCAAAGCTCCCCCCTCATCCGAGCGGGCTGCCCCCAATGGAGTGATGCTGGCCAGTCAGAAGTATCATCATACCTCTTGCGGGTCATGGCGATGAGCACGCCTCATGCTGATGGCGCGACGGTCAATGCTGTGAAGCGTTCAAACCGTAAGTATCATTATCCTATCTGTGGGATCGTCGCCTGGCAGACCTACCACTGTTCTGGTTGCCGTAGATGGTGTTTGTCGCTCGTTCTCAAGCAATAAATCGCAGTCCATCAATAAACTGGATAAGTGGGGTACCGTCAGCATTTCGGAAATTTTGTACGCTGAGCGAATTTCAACCTAAAGAGTCGAATCCCGGCCACTCCCTCTCAAGGAAACGACCGGCTAATCTCGTGCGCATGATTTCGTCCAACAAACCTATCGAACCACACTGTCCAAACCAAATACCGACAACGCAACGTTGATTGTTCTTACTTTATTTTAATCGCCTGTAACAGAAGTTGGGGTCTCATCAGTCGCTCGCCCGGCGCCTTAAATCTGGAAGCGAGCAACAGGACCAAAAATCCCACGGCGACGCCCCACAAAACGAAGGCGTTCGAGCCGGCCGCGTCCAGTCCGCCGAAGTGCATCACTTCCCGCAGCCCTCCTGCCGCGAACCGTAGTGGCGTCCACGAATAGATCCAATCTCGCGTCGTCTGTGTCAAGAACTCCGGGGCCATGTTCAGAAGCGGCACGGAGAAGAACATTAGCAGTACGAGAAGCGGCATAGCCGGAATCCGATCCAATTCAGCAAGGAAGATTGCATCAAGAAGAACGCCGATCCGATAAACCCCTTCCGCAGATGAAGTTTCATCTCAGTTTAGTAGAATCGTTGCCTACGGGCATTTAAGAGCTGCCGGCATCGCCGTCGAGGAATAAAATTAGCGAGGGGTAGAAGGAGCACAGGTACTAAGCAGGTATATTATTACTGCATAGAAACATTATGCTTACGAGATGTTTGGAGGAAGTCCAGTTAATATCAAGAACAACATGTTATTGACATATCGAAAAATGTAGATATAATAAGAGGCATGGATCCAATTGAAGTGTTCAAGGCGTTATCTAACGAGTCGAGGTTACAGATTTTACAGTGGCTTAAGGAGCCCGAAAAACATTTTGTGCCCCATGAAGGAGTGGATATGAGGGAAATCGGGGTGTGTGTCAGTCAAGTGACGGATAAGTTGAACATGACACAGTCGACGGCTTCGCAGTATTTGTCCATTCTACAACGGGCCGGACTGATTCGAACCGAGCGGATCGGCAAATATACGTACTACAAGCGAAACGAAGAGAAAATAAGCGAATTAGCTGCTTTCTTAAATCAGAAACTCTAATCTGAACTGAATACCTCAAACGTATTCAGTTTTTTTTGGCCTAACAAATCGACATATCGTGATATGTAAATTTATTAAAGGATCCTTATATCGGGAACTATTAAAACAACAAAAAAGGAGAAGTGAACGTATTGTCTAACACGTGGAGAGTCTATTTTTTGGCTTTGGTTACTTTTTTGGTGGGTACATCCGAGTACGTTATTTCCGGCATCTTGGATAAGATATCGGATACAATGGGTATTTCCGTTACTTTTGCGGGGCAGTTGGTCACGATTTTTTCCTTCGTGTACGCCATTAGCACCCCGATCCTCATGGCGTTGACTGCTAAGGTGGAAAGACAAAAACTGCTGATTTGGGCGCTGGGTATCTTCGTAATTGGGAATATTCTGTCTTACGTTTTGCCTGGCTATTCATCGTTTCTCGCAGCTCGCGTCGTCATGGCTCTAGGCGCGGGAATGGTCGTGGTAACCGCTTTGGACATCGCCGCGAAAATCGCCGCCCCAAACAAACAAGCCAGCGCGATTGCTACCGTGGTGATGGGCTTTACGGCTTCCTTGATTATCGGCGTGCCTCTTGGACGAATCGTTGCAGCACAATTCGGATGGAAATCCGTTTTTGGTATATTGGCACTGGCCGGTCTGGTGGCTATGTTCGTTCTGTATGCCATCATCCCTCGAGTTCAAGGGGATAAACCGATTCCGTTGTCCAAGCAGCTTGCCTTCTTGAAAAACGGAAACGTAGCGCTAGGGCTTGCGATTACCTTTTTCTGGCTCGGCGGATACTCGATCGCCTATACCTACATTTCACCGTATCTACTTGATGTTGCCGGATTGAAAGAAGGAATGCTAAGCGGAGTGCTGTTGGCGTTCGGCATCGCTAGCCTGGTCGGATCCAAATTCGGCGGATTCAGCACAGATAAATGGGGGGTATTCCCGACCTTGTCCGGGGGAATGCTCTTGCACGCTACAGCGCTGCTTCTCCTCTCTATAACCGTTACCCTTACGCACTCGTGGCAGCCGATTGTCATCCTCCTGATCTTGTGGTCGTTTGCGGCTTGGTCCTCCGGTCCAACGCAACAATTCAATCTGGTTCGGATTGAACCGAATTATTCTGGAATCATGCTGAGCCTGAACCAATCCATGATGCAATTGTCCATGGCTGCGGGTGCAGGAATCGGAGGCGTCATGGTCGACCGGGTATCCCTGTCATCGATTACATGGGTCGGGATGGTTGGAGTCGCTATTGCGATCGTGGTGGTGTCGTTCTTGAAGATGCGAATGAGTGCCGGCAGCCAAGGTGCCGGAGAGTTTCCTGGGATGAAGTCTAAAAAGGCATCCATTAAATGAATTGGAGTTGAACCTGACTGCAAACGACTAAAATGCATCATCTTCTGGATTTCGGAAGATGATGCATTACCAAGCGACTTCTTCATTTCGGTTTTCAATGCGCCGTATCATTTAGAATACCTAGATCATTGCGCTCTAAACGGAGAACGATAGCGCAGAAAATATATCATGAGGCCATCGCAAATTAATTAACCGGGTGGCTCACCCCGCCCGGTTAGGCTATAATCAAGAATCAATGGTCCGCGGGCTCCGTGGATTAATGCAATTGGACTTTGTCATTGGAGGTCGACAGCCATGAATACTCCTTCCGCAGACCGCATCAAGATCGCGCCAGGTTTCTGGACTAGCCTGAGGGGGATAGGGGTAGAACCCATTGATGTAGCGCGCCAAGCACGTCTACCGCTAACCGTCATCACCGAACCGTTAGTCACGACCGCACAATATTATTCGATCTGGCAAGCCTATTCCGAACTAGTCGGGGATATCGCTACGGGAATTGTTAAGCTTGCGACAGCGTACGAGACAGCTCAGTATCCGCCGGCTGCTGTGGCGACCTTTCACGCTCGCGACTACCGGGACGCGCTGAACCGAATGGCGCGCTATAAGCAAATGTGCCCTCCGGAAAACTTGAGGATTCAGGAAGAAGGCGAGCAATGCTCTATTGAATTGGAGTGGCAGCATGCCGAGCTACCCGGACCGCAGGTGCTTGTCGGCATTACGCTTGCCTACCTGCTGGAGTTAGGGCGCCGGGGAACCGGCCGTCATCTGAAGGCACATTCCGTCGAATTCATACACCCCATGGGAGACGTTCAAACCCTTGAAAGTTATTTCGGTTGCCGTGTTCGGATGGGGACGGGACGCAATCGGCTAATGCTGAATCGCGACGATCTGGACCGCCCCTTCACGTCGTACAACGAAGAACTTCTCGAGATTCTGGCTCCCGCCTTGGATCGTACGCTGGAAGAACGACAGAGCCAGCTCACCGTGAGCGCTAAGGTGCAGTCGATCTTGACCCGATGCCTAACTCGAGGGCGAATCGACATTCACACCGTAGCCTCTGAGTTGGGGATGAGCGAGCGCACCTTGCAGCGCAGGCTGACGGAAGAAGGCGCAAGCTTTAAGAAGTTGCTGGCGAAAACTAGGCGGGAGATGGCCGTCGCTTACTTGGCAGACCCTGCGCTGGGGATCAAAGAGGTCGCTTTTCTCGTCGGCTACGAGGACCATAATTCGTTTTATCGCGCGTTCCGCTCATGGAAAGGGGAGACTCCCGCCAATTGGCGCGTCGCGCAAGAGAATTGGCGTTCCGTGCTAGTTACCGAGTAGGCGAAACGATGTATCATGATCCCTATCCTAGACATAAGGAGTGCAGGCAGATGGATATGGGATTGAAGAATAAGACGGCTCTAGTAACGGGATCAACTAAAGGGATAGGAAAAGCGATTGCTCTTGAACTTGCCAGGGAAGGCGTTCATGTTCTCATAAATGGTCGGAACAACGATGAGGTAGAGCGCACGGTAGGTGAGATCCAGGCGGCGTTCCCGGAAACGGAACCTCGAAATGCAACGGCCGATCTCGTCGATTCGCGACAAAGAGAAGCTTTATTTGCGAATTTCCCCCACGTCGATATCCTCGTCAATAGCATGGGCATCTATGAAATCATGTCCTATGACGACGTAGACGATGCCGTATGGGAGAAGTACTTCCGCACGAACTTTCTCGCCGCCAACGACTTAACCAAGTTTTATCTGCCTTCCATGTTGAGTCGCGAATACGGCCGTATTATCTTCATCGCGAGTGAGGAAGCCGTCATGCCTTCCGGACAGATGCCTCAATACGGCGTGACCAAATCCATGCTGTTGTCATTGTCCAAGAGCTTGTCCAAGTTGACCCGCGGCGCCGAAGTTACAGTGAACACGATCCTGCCGGGACCGACCCTCTCCGAGAACGTGCGGCAGATCATCGAAAGCATTTATTCGAACGAAGAGATGACCTTCGAGGCTAAAGAGAAAGACTTTATGACGAAGAACCTGCCTCAATCCGAAATCCAACGGTTTATCAGACCTGTGGAGATCGGCCGATTGACTGCTTTCATTTGCAGCCCGATGGCCTCCGCCTTCAAAGGATCACCGATCCGCATAGATGGGGGAATGGTACCGACAATATTTTAATCTTTTGCTCTAACAGGAAACGTTAGTTTCATTAATACATCATGTGGTTGCCGCGGAATACATCGGGCACCCTCGTTAAACAATTGGGCAGCATAACTCAATACATGCGACATTAACGTGCTGATCGGAAAAAGACAGAGAGCTCCCTGAATATCGGGTAAAACAAGTTCTCATGCAAATCCAAAAAATCAAAGGATTCAAATCCTTTACCCAGATGACATAGTTCGACCCTGTGCGTTCAAGATCGCGAAATTGTTGTAACTTTCATCACCTCGATCGGCAATCACAATGGTTTTTCCCTTGATCGGGGAACGGTCGACCATGGTCGCCAGCGCCCTTCCCTCAATAAATAACCTTCGTGGCTGAACAAGGGCATCCACGTAAAGTCTGTTGCAGAGGTCATAGGCTGCGTTCAAAATGCAGCAGAAGGTTATAACCTTGGGATTCCAGGAATTCAGAGCGGGCTATCTTTTCGATAACCTGCTCTTTTGCTTGATTATGGTTTCGCGCCTTATCTTAATGACATTGGCCCTGAGGCAGTGCTTTCTTCGGGTTGCAGACAGGCTCCCATAACATCTTAATTATGGGTATACCATTGAAAATATGCACTTTTGGAATTCGCTTCGTTCGTGCTTGTTTTAATTTGGAACGTATGGTTAGCATAGCTGCCTGCATCAATCGTAATAACGGAATTTCCTGTTATATTTGCTCGCCACCAACCGATACTGCTATTGACTGTACTGGTTATGCTTAAGTTAAGCAGAGATGCCCATTTTTTACTTAAAAAAGAACTCGCCTCCTGTTTCCTCAATGTGAGCTGACTCTTTGGCAAGTATCTAGTTGGTTTACAGCTTCTTGTTTGTTACCTTGCTGAAGATAGTAAGGCAGCTTCTAGGGTATATACTCTTTAAGCACCTGTCGATAACTTGAACGTTACCATTTGAATCGAAAAGATTATGGGAGCTGTCTCCAAACATGATGATGGATGTGGACAAGTTAGCCGAGGTCTTTGCTAATGATTCCTATATAGTACGGATTTCTCTTTATCATTCGTGGAGCAGCCAGAATAAGCGTGAATGGCACGGCCTACGAATTGCAGGCAGGATCCGTGTTGCACGCGGCTCCAGGCATGCAAATGGAATCGCAAGTTGCAGGTCAATCCGAGTTGGAGTCTTATCGTTTTTTATCGCCTGGACAAGAGGGAAGAAGAAAATTGCGATCATGAATGCCAGGCTCATCAAGGAAACAAAAGAATAATCGAGAAAACCAAAGAGCGGCTGCGATCTGAAAAATAAGAATTTGGCCTTGTTGCGAGTTGACGGCAAAGCCAATTTTACCGCTCAGGGAACGAAAAACACGATGTACGATGATGCATCGGCTGCCTTTGGGTTGTTGGCGCCGGACGGATATCCCGAAGACAGTGCCGTACTGTCACTGGAGGCTCTGTCGGAAATGAACCCCGATTATATCATTTTCCAGCATGATGTTGACATTGCAAAGGCCGCAGTCCAGGAAAAAGAGTCTTCCGAAATCATTGAAATCAGTCAAAAACAATCATCTTCTTTTTTTCGATAATTCCCTGAATACGGGAAGCGTCCTGCGATCAGGCTGGCCGCCGAGAATTTTATGGAACTGGCGGGCCGCTAAGAAAGAATGAAAAACGCCCCGGCTTGGATGAAGCGCGGGGCGGGTTCACGTTCCGGACGGATCCTCTTTCACATATTCCAATATATCGCCTGGCTGGCAGTCCAGCACTTCGCATATTTTCTCCAAGGTGGAAAAGCGGACCGCCTTGGCTTTGCCATTTTTCAGGATGGACAGGTTCGCCATCGTAATTCCGACCTTCTCCGACAGCTCGGTGACGCTCATTTTTCGTCTTGCCAACATAACATCGAGATTGATGATGATCGCCATTGGAACACCTCAGACTGTCAAATCGTTTTCGGATTTGATTTCAAGTGCGCGGGTCAGCAGCTCTTGAAGCACTGCCGCAAAAATCGCTACCGTGGAAGCGGCAAAAATGACGACTCCCCCTATCACGGCGATGGAAGTAAACAGGACGCCCTGCATCCCAAGGAATACCCCGCTTAACACATAGAAGATCGCGATCAAGACGGCGCACTGCTTGATATGCTTCAACGATGCTGCCGCGCTTTCGGAAAAAGCATGGTTCCGTTCGATATAGCTGAGCAGCTTCAGGGATTGATAGAGAGCAATGTAAAACGGTATTGCCGTCGTATATACAACGATGAGCGCCGGATATTTCAAAGGGACATAATCGGGGTTCTTCGCCGCATGGCTTGTCACGAACCCGGGCAGCCAGAACAGAGACAGAATCAAAGCCGCAATCCCAATCATGGCGATCGCCAGCTTGAGGAAGGCAGTTTTACTTCGCAGCATACAGCACCTCGCATAAAAATGAATGGCATTAGCATATCACTGCATTTATCGTTTATCAATATGTTTTTGATGTATCTTGGTAACCTTCATATTAGTGCATAGGAAGCGTACGTTCCTTGCTCTGGGAGCGCCCTTCCTTCACATGCTTCAACTGGGCGACGATCATGAACGACACGATGACCAGCAAGAACCACGAGCTGAATTTTCCCCACTGAACGAGATGCCAACCATTGGCTTGATGCGGATAGCGCCAAGCGCCCAGGAAGGTTCCGATATTTTCCGCTACCCAAATAAAGAAACCGATCAACGCAAACGACAGCACGAGCGGCATGCGCCGCGTCACGCCCAGCACCGTATACTCGACATACGACCGAAAGAAGACGGCGAACAGCAGAAGGGTCAACACCCAGCGCAGATCGGATATGAAATGGTGGGTCATAAAATTAAGGTAAATCGTCGCGCCGAGCGGGACCGTGCACCACGCTTTCGGATACCGGTGCAGCTTCACCTGCAGGCGGCGCCACGCCTGACATAAGTAACTGGCTACACTTGCATACATAAACCCGCTGTAGAGCGGCACGCCGAACACCTTGGTCCATCCGTCGAGGGGGTAGGCCCATGATCCCATGTGTACCTTGAAAATTTCAAGCGCAAGCCCGATCAGATGGAACACGCAAATGACCTTTAGCTCATCGATCGTTTCCAGACCGGAACGGAGCATGATGGTTTGAACCGCGATACAGACAAGAAGCATAAAGTCATAAGCGGGAATGTACGGGATCTCGATCGCCCGCGTCAGCGCCAGCGCCCCGAAAATAATGGCCGGGAACAGGCAGGACAGCGCCTGCTGCCACCCGAACTCGACAAATGATTTCAGCTTGAAAGCCATACAAGTTCCTCCTGCATTGGAATCCGCCTCCCGGGACGCTTCGCCCCCTCCGCAACGGTTCCTTGAATGAACCGCCATGGCGGCTCGATAGGTACTATCATAATCGGCGGTTTTCTCTTGGTCAATAAAAATTTATTGTTTATCGATAAATATTTATTGTTTAGTATATCCGTGTTCAGAATTTGTCTAGTTTTCCGGTGTCGCTGCTTGATGAAGTCGTCTATAATAAAACCGGAAAGAAACGAACGGGAGGATCGCAATGGCCGCAAAGAAGAGAACCGCTTCCAGAATAATCTATAATGCCGTCTGTGCCGCCGTGTTGCTGGCCGGTCTGTTCATCCTGCTGCACGAGCCTATCCAGAGCTGGTTCATCTCCAGAGGGACGAGCTCATTGGGACTGGACAAGGTGGCTGCGGCTGACCCGGTGAAGCGGGACGACAGCCATATTCGGAAGCAAGAGCCCGTTTTTAATTTTGAAGAGGTCGCGGAGCTTGATTTCGAGACGATCCTGATGGCGAATTTGAACAAAGATGATATTCATGTGATTGGCGGCATCAGCATTCCGAGCATTGACATGAATTTGCCGATAGGAGAAGGCGTTGCTCCGTATACGTTGGCGCTCACCGCGGGGACGATGAAGCGTGACCAGGTTATGGGGGAAGGCAATTATGCGTTGGCGGGCCATCACATGAACCGCAAAGATCTGCTGTTCAGCCCGCTCCTGCGAGTCAAAACCGGCGCCGCCGCTTATTTGACCGATATGGAGTACATCTATGAATACCAAATAGAGGAACAGAAAACAATCGAGGCCACGGCGGTGGAAGTCATTGAGGATCAGGGACCGGAACCATTATTGACCTTGATCACCTGCGATGAGACCGGCAAGGCCCGGGTGTTGACCCGAGGCCGCTTCGTCGGCAAGACGCCGATTCAGGATGCGACCAGGGAAATGAAGGAAGCCTTTCAACTGGAAATGAGCAACTTATAGCCATCTGCCATGCAAAGGTGCCGCCAAAGTCTTTTGAGATTCAGCAAGGAGCTGGAGCTTAAAAGGCTTTTTTTCGTATGAAAAAAGGGGCCGGGGGAATCGGCGGCAAGGAATTATGGACCTCGAAGAATGACAAATTTGGACGTGTTCAACCCATCCAAATTGTATTATTCTGAAAACATGAAATTGATAGCTGCATACGAAGGGAAGCAGGAGGGGAGAACGTGAGCGATAGAGTCGAAGAAAACCTGAAAGCGGTGCGTCATCGAATCGAAGCGGCTTGTCAGGCCTCCGGCCGGAAGAAGGAAGAAGTCAAGCTGCTGCTGGCCACCAAGACGGTGCCGCTAGAGAAATTGCGGAGCGCCATCCGGGCGGGAGGGGCCTTATTCGGGGAGAACAAGGTCCAGGAGCTTCGCGGCAAATATGCGGATATGCAGGAGTACAAGGAGGTGGAATGGCATTTTATCGGGCATCTCCAGACGAATAAAGTGAAGGACGTCGTCAAATATGTCACGATGATCCACTCCGTCGATCGGCTCAAATTGGGTCAGGCTTTGCATACGCAATTGCAAAAAGAGAATAAAAGGATGGATATTCTCGTACAAATTAATACCTCCTGCGAGGAAAGCAAATTTGGCGCGCGGCCGGAAGACGCGCTGGAGCTGGTCGAACAGCTCTCCCAATTCAATTCGCTGCGCGTGAGAGGCCTGATGACCATCGGCAAGCTGAATGCGACGAGCGACGAGACTCGGCATTGTTTCCGGCTATTGAAGCAAATCCAGTCCCGGATTGCCGCTCAAAACATCCCGGGTGTCGAAATGGAAATTCTCTCGATGGGAATGTCCGGCGATTTCGAGGTCGCCATTGAAGAAGGAGCCACCATTGTGCGGGTAGGGACGACCATCTTCGGGGAGCGCGAGTTGCCGGATTGTTATTATTGGAACGAAAAAGCGGGTTCGCCTGATTAAGCCATGCTTCGTCCGGCTGCCGCAGAGGCCGGAGGCTTACGGCGCGACGGGAAGATGCTAGATCAGGATGTCCGCTAGCCGGTGAATGCCCTGCTGGATGGCCGCTTCGTCCACGTTCGGGAAGCCGAGCACCCAGCCTTTGCGATTGCTCTCCAGACAATACGAGCTGAGGGGATAGACGCGTATGCCCTGTTCCAGAGCCCGGCTGGTCGCGGTCTGCTCATCATACGTGTTCTCGGCTTCGAGCAGCATATGCGAACCGGTCTCCACCCCGGACAGCGTGAACCGGCCGCCCAAGCCGCTTGCCATAATCGCTTTGGTCATCGCTTCGTGTCTGCGCCGGTACACATTGCGGACTCTTCTCATGTGACGCATAAAATGGCCGCGTGCGATGAAGCGGGCAAGCGTCAACTGCTCCATCATCGGCAGATGGCGGTACGTCAATTGCTGTACCCGGGCCAGCCGGCTGATCGCTTCGTCCGATCCGACAATGGCCGACAGACGAATGCCGGGGGCAATCATTTTGGAAAAGCTCAACATATACAGGGTGTTGCGGGGCTGCTGGCTGAACAGCGTCGGAAGCGGAGCTCCACGGTAACGGAATTCGCTGTCGTAATCATCCTCCACAATCCAGCACGGAGCCGAAGCGGCCAGATGCAGCAGCCCCTGCCTGCGCGGCTCCGCCATAATGACGCCCGTCGCGCACTGATGCGATGGCGTCACGAAGACGAGCTTGGATCGCGGATGGATGCGATCCACCAACAGGCCGTATTCGTCCACAGGAGCGGGAACGACGTTCATTCCCCGGTACTTCATCGCCATCCAAGCGGCAGGGAAGCCGGGATCCTCGACCGTGACCGTGTCTCCTGCGCGCAAGAGCGCTTGCGCGATCAGGTCCAGGCTGTGCTGAGCCCCCGAGGTCAGCAAAATCTGATTCACCTGGACATGAATCCCCCGTTCCAGCGACAAGTAGCGCTGGATCTGCTCCCGCAAGGGCAGGTAGCCGTACGGATCGCCGCAAACCCAGAAGCTTGCATCGATGCCTGCTGCGGCCTGCAAGAACGATTGGCGCCATAGTTGATGGAAGCGCTCGTCCACATAAGGCTCGTGGGGGCTAAAATTGATATCCACTTGGTATGGCCTGCTATCGCCCAGCCAGTGGTACAGATGATCAACCGCCGCATCCAGATAGGGGAGCCCGGGCAGAGGAGGCCCCGCCGCCGTCGCATCGGTTGCCTGGCCGGCAGCTTGCTTCCACTCGCTCACGCGGGTTCCGCCGCGCCGGGAGGTGACGGTGTACCCGGCTGAACAGCTCCTCGTACACGATCTGGATGGTGGAACGCGAGACGCCAAGCAATTGGGCGAGCTCCCGCGACGGAAGCAGCAATTGTCCCGGGGGCCAATGTCCGGCCGTTATATTGCGGATCGCCTGGTCAAGCAGTTGCTGCCATATGGGCCTGGCATCATTCCGATCGATGGTCAGCATTTCAAGCACCTCCGTCTCATAATCGGGATATAAAAAATAGGGATTGGTCAAAAATCTGCGTTTTTGGACATGCTTGTCCATTCCAATGATTGATATACTAACATGACGAATAACGTTGAACAACTCTATTTCAACGCGAAAGAATGGCGCAATCCGCAACGGGGATGCGCTTTGTTGCGGCTTGACCGACAGGAGTGGAGTGAACATGAACATTCATTATTTGCAGCACGTTCCTTTTGAAGGACCTGAGCAGGCGCAGCAAAAAGGCCACCAGCTCACGGGCAGCTTATTGTATGAGAACGGGCGGTTACCGTCTATTTCGGAATTCGATATGCTTGTCATTCCAGCGGTCCGATGGGGGCATATGACGAAGAGCGCTTTCCATGGCTGGCGCACGAAAAGAAATGAATCCAGGAGCCCGTCCTGCGGAACAAGCTGGTGCGGGGCATTTGCCTCGGGGCGCAGCTGCTGGCGGAGTCGCTTGGGGGAAGAGTATGCCGAAATAAAGAGCAAGAGATTGGCTGGTTTCCCGTCACCTTGATGGAGGAGAGCAGGCATTGTCCCGCCGATATCGAACAGGGGACGTTTATCCAGCGTCCGGAGGACATGGTTGGCCAGACAGAACGGTTGGATTCCTCCAAGGCGGTTTTGTTTCGATTGCTTGATGCAGTGGAGGGGAAATATGGCAGACAGGGAAAACCGCTTTGAAGCGGCGGCGGCTTCCCGGTATGCAACCGGAGAACGGATGTTCGCTGTGTTGCGCCGGGAGGGATCCGCCGCCTTCGGCAATCATCGGGAATAGCATCCCATCATCCTTCCTCGTTATCAACCCATTTTTTGCAAAAATAGTAACGCAATTTTTTGCGCGCTCTAACCAATAATTGCGCAGAAGCTTGCTCGCTGATTCCTAATTCCCGAGCCAGCTCCCGGTGCGACTTATCTTCCACATAATAGCGAAACAACACATTGCGGTAGCGCGCATTGAGCTGGTCAAGCGCTTCATGAAGCATTTCATCGCGTATTTGGTCCTCCACCTGATCGGCTACGGCCGTCTCGGCCGCCGAAGCGAAAAGCACCTCCTCATCCATGCCCTCCACGTTGGATAGTGAATAACATTTTTTGTTTTTTCTCAAGTAAGCAAAGGCGGTGTTCCTCGAAATTTGTTTGAGCCAGGCCTTTATCTTTACGGGATTTTGTGATTTAGGTGATGAGGCAATCACTTTGAGGAAGGATTCCTGAATGACGTCCTCCGTCAGATCATGATTTCGGAGCAAGAAGTAAATATCGTGATAGATGAATTTTCGGTAGGATTGATAAGTCAGTTTTTGAGATTGACGATCTAATTGTTGGAAACCATCGCGCAAAAAAGATAACCACTGTTCCATAATGCCCCCCCCACATCGTTGGATACAAGTATTATCCAATTTAATTCCCTATATATACTAATATATACTTATATCGTATATAAATCCATATTTGAATAGTGTCGATAATGTGAGCAAAACTACTAAAATATGAAAATAACGAAATATTAGATCATATTTTGGAAGGATAAGCCGTCTAACCATGTAGAAAGGCGATCATCACGAAACTGCATCTCTTATCTTGCGGAGAGGAGGTGTATTTTCGGCAGAACAGAACGTTTTTTGGGAAGGGGCACATCAAGTTCTAGCGGGGAAATTTTCAAAAAAAGAAAGGGAGATGAATGGAAATGAAATCGGTAAAAAAACGATTGTCGGCATGGTAGCAATTATGGCTTGCGTGTCAGTGGCAACGGCGGCGTTTGCAGACACCAAATCAGCGAAGTTGACGGGATATGGGCAACTGAAAGGCACGTTAGAAGAGCGCTATTATGAAACCTCGGTGACTAGTAATCCTGACAATGCAATTTTGAACGGAAAGACGCTTATCGCACAAAAGAAACTCGAGAGCAGACGGGGAGATCGTTCTTTGGGCGGCTATTGGACCGGCCTGCCTTCTAATACATACGCCATTTAAGGAGCGCACGGCGTTAAAGGCGGAAGCAAGTATAAGCCTGGGGTGGTTTATACCGTAACCCATATCGAATAAGGGATAAAGAGTTTTTTGTTCATGAACCGGAAATCGGAAAGGGGGCGCAGTATGCCTAAATTATGGCTCTTCAAGCTTTTGACTGAACAATGTTCAGTATGCTATAATCCCCCTAACTGAACTAAATTCAGTTGGGAGGATTTTTTTATGTCAAGGACGAAAAAACCGCCGGAAGAACGGCGTCAACAACTTTTGGATATTGGGATTGAATTGTTTTTGCGCAATGGAGTTGCGGGCGTATCTGTGCAAGATATTGTAAGGGAAGCCGGAGTTGCGACAGGGCTTTTCTACTACTATTTCAAGTCGAAAGAGGTTTTCCTGGATGAGGCTGTGGAAAGCTATGTCATGGGGCAAATACAGCAATATCAAGCCCTGCTCCAATGCGAAGAATTGACGGGGCTAGAGCGGCTTCAACGGCTTGTGGACGAATTTGTCACCTCAATGGATCAAACGGCGCAGGTCATCCGTGAGAATGCGGTCACAGGCCCGCAGCATCGCAGGATTGTGGAGGCTATGCTGCACAAACTCTCCCCGGAGCTGGAATCGTTCATTCGGCGAGGATGCGATGAGGGGATATTCCATGTGTTGCATCCTGCCGTCACGGCGCAATTTCTGCTTCATGGGCTATCGGGGGTATTCCACATGGGGAGAAATGAGGACTCCCATCAGACTCGTCAAGCGGAAATCGAACGGCTGACTTCTGCGGCGTTAGGCATCAGCGAAGGGAGGAGCAGGTAATGCCGTATATTCCCCTGCATCCGATAAAACAGTTTGATTTTCAAATCAATCGAATTTTAACGTATGGCGATGAAGCCTGCAGCTTCGACGAGATTAAGGGCGCCGTTCCGCAAATCGTTGATTTGGACTCTTGGTACCGGGCCTGGCTCCGTCTGGGAGAACAGGCGGAGGCCGACAACAGGAAGCTCCATGCCGCCTATTATTACCGCCTAGCCGAGTTTTTTCTCAAAAAAGGGCCTGAAAAACAGAAAATGTACGAGAAATCGCTCCATAACTTCCGCAGCGTAATGGATCGGGATGAACGCTTGCGGGTGGAATACGTGCCTTACGAACATTCCTCGATGAAAACGTTTATTTTTGAAACGGAAAATCCGCTGGGGAATATGGTTGTTTTCGGGGGATACGATTCCTTTATCGAAGAATTCTATTTGGCGATTCAGGACCTGGCGAAGAGCGGTTATACGATTTATCTTTTCGAGGGGCCGGGACAAGGAGAGTCGCTAAAAAAGGGTCTCGCCTTCGAACCGCATTGGGAAAAGCCGGTGAGCGCCCTCTTGGATTATTTCAAGCTGGAGGATGTGTGCCTGATTGGCGTGTCGTGGGGCGGCTATTTGGCGCTGCGCGCGGCGGCTTTTGAGCGGAGAATAGCGAAAACGGTTGCCTATGATGTCCTTTATGACGGGTTTGACTGTATGATCAACCCGTTTCCCGCAGCGATGCAGACGGTCATCAAGCTGATGTTCCGGATGAGATCCAAGAGCCTGATTAACTTCGTGCTGCGGCAGGCCATGAAAAAGCAGCTTATTTTGGACTGGGCGATCTCGCATGGGCAATATATTACCGGCACAGACAGTCCGTATCATTTTTACATGGACTTGAAGCGGCATACGCTGCGCGGCATCACTTCGAAGATCAAATGCGATGTGCTGCTGCTCGCCGGAGAGCGCGATCATTATATTCCCAGTACTCATTATCATTTATTGATGAACCGGCTTACCAACGCCAACACGGTAACGGGCAGAATGTTCACCGAGGAAGAAGGGGGAGCCGAGCATTGTCAAATCGGCAATCACGGGTTGGCGATTAAGGCCATTTTGGATTGGCTTAAGTAACGTACGGGTACGATACAAAAGGGCAGACTCTTAGGAAACGGTTTACACTGGTTCTTAAGAGTTTTTTGCATGCAACGGATGATATTATGATCGATTCGTGATTTCCGATCGAACGATCGGACAGACTGAAACGTAATATAAGTACTTTACCTGCTGCAGGAGAAAAGGAGGCGGGGGACACGTGGATCAGGAGCAGGAATGGATTCGGCGGGCCATTCGCGGCGATACCGATGCGTTGGCCAATTTACTGCACAGGCACTATTCCTTTTTACACAAATATATGCTGAAGCTGACGATGAACCCGAGCGTGGCTGAAGATGTCGTGCAGGACACGATGGTGCGCTGTCTTGAGAAAATACACACCTATAACGGGAAAATGAAGTTTTCGTCGTGGCTCATCATGATCGGCTCGCGGCTGTATATCGATATGCTGCGAAGGAGAAAGGTCGAACAGCGTTGGCAGGAAGCGGAGGAGAAGCTGGCCGCGCGCCAGCTTCGCTATTATATGGAGTCGAGCGATGTCGAATGGTCTTGTCTGCTTGAACAACTGGGAGCATTGTCGGCTGAACAGCGTGCCCCGATTGTGCTCAAGCATTATTACGGCTACTCGATTCCCGAGATCGCGGTCATGCTCAATGTAAATGAAGGCACCGTCAAATCCCGAATTCATTACGGATTGGAGAAGCTGCGGAAGGAGTGGAGTAAGGATGAACAAGCGCAATAAGAAGAAGCTGGATATCTCGGTGACTGCCGAGGCGGGGCCGAACAAGCCGCACACGGCGCCCGCGGAATGGGAGGCCGACCCCGAATCGCTGCGCAGGCTGCACCAAGCTTGGGCCAGCCTGGATCAGGCCAGCGAGCGGAATGCGGAGATTCCGGATGTGGAACAGCTGCAGCGCATGCTGAACAGCCGCTTCCGGCGCAACCGCAGCCGTCTGTGGAAGGAATTGCTTCTGCTCTGGGGAGCGGCCTGCATTCTCGTCGGCGGGGGCTTGTCGCTGGCCATGACAGATTGGCGCGCATTTGCGGGCTTCCAGGCAGCGGCTCTGTTGGGCGGCGTCTTGTTCTGTCTCGTGAAGTCGCCTATTCGCGCTGAGGAGGAGGGTGAACGCGAATGAAACCGCATTACACAGTCGACGAAGTTCCGTGGTGGCTATGGGTCCTCATTGCAGTCATCCTCCTTGTGCAAGGCACATGGCTGTTCCTGGATGCCCGCAAGCGCGGAAAATATCCGTGGTTCTGGGGAATATGGGGCTTTACAGGCACGCCGACGCCCCTATTGTGCTACTTATTGTTCGTCGTGAAGCCTTGGCGGAAGAACCGCGATTGGAATCATCCGGACAGATGACACTTGGGGAGGAGAAGCCAGCATGCCGGAAAACATACCATGGCCGCTAATTGTGCCGTTGCTCGCGGTCCAGCTCGTATTGATGTGCGTAGCCTTGGTCTCCCTGGTCCGATCGGAGCGGGCGAACGGCCCGAAATGGCTGTGGGCGATCATTATCGTCCTGTTGAATATCCCGGGGACGATCGCTTATTTCATGATGGGAAGGAAAGATGCGGCATGAATGCGATACAACTTCATCAGTTGACGAAGCGATACGGGGAGCATATGGCTGTCCAGGACGTGACGGTCAGCATACGCAAGCATTGCTGCACGGCTCTGCTCGGGCCGAACGGAGCCGGAAAGACGACGACGCTCCATATGCTCGCCGGGTTAATCCGGCCGACATCCGGCGAAGTACGGCTGCTGCAAGAAGACGGGACGGCAGCGGCGGGAGATTTGCGCCAATGGGTAGGCTTTCTGTCCCAGAAGCCCGCCTTCTACGGCTGGATGAGCGGAAGCGAGTGGCTCGTCTATCAGGCCGAGCTGTGCGGCATGCCCCGCAAGCAAGCGCGGTCGGCGGCCTCGCAATGGCTGGACAAGGTCGGGCTTGGCGATGCGGGCAGACGCCGAATCGGCGGCTACTCGGGAGGGATGAAGCAGCGGCTCGGCATTGCTCAGGCGATGATCGGCGGCCCGAAGCTGGTCATTCTGGACGAGCCGGTATCGGCGCTGGATCCGATTGGCCGGAGAGAGGTGATGACGCTGCTTCAGGAGATAGCGGGTGAGACTACTGTGCTTTTCTCCACTCACATCTTGTCCGATGCCGAGGAATTATGCGACGATCTGATCATGATGAACCGAGGCCGCATCGTCATGCAAGGGCAATGGGAGCAATTGCGAAGCGGAGCGGAACGTCCCCGGCTAACCGTCGAGGTCGAGCCGGATCCTGCCGCGATCGATTGGCTGCGGCGCTGGGCAGGGAAGCCGGTAGTGGAGCACAGCCGTATTGGCCGGGGGCGGGCGGAATTCACGGTGCGCAGCATAGACGAGGCGCGCCGCACGATGCTGACGGAGGCGGCGGACATGGATATTCCGCTTCTCCGGTTGGAATGCGGCGTAACGAGTCTGGAAAATATGTTCATGGAGGCGATGATCTCATGAACCGATGGCATGTGCTAGCGCGCAAAGAAGGGCTGGAAATGGTCCGCAGCTACAAATTACTCTGGGTTCCGCTCGTATTTCTGATGCTGGGTATCAGCCAGCCTCTTGTGATGAAGTACCTGCCCGATATTCTGTCATGGTCGGGAAGCCTGCCGCCAGGATTGGACATGGCCTTCCCGGAACTGCAGCCGGGCGCAATCATGGCACAGATATTAAACCAGTTCGGAACCGTCGGCCTGCTCGTTCTCGTATTGTCGCTAATGTCAACCGTCTCGGGCGAGATCCATACCGGTACCGCGGGTGCCGTCTTGGTCCGACCGGTATCTTACGGGGCATTTGTCGCATCGAAATGCCTGGCGGCTGCAGCGCTGACCCTTGTCTCCTTCCTGTTCGGGTACGGGGCAGGCTGGTATTATACGGAGATGTTATTCGGGAACGTCCCGGCTGCAGAGGGCGTGGCGGCAGGAGCCTGTTATGGTCTGTGGATGCTCTTCGCCGCCAACGTCACGCTGCTGATGAGCAGTTGGCTGCGCAGCGGAGCGGCGTCTGCGGCCCTGACCCTTGGACTCGTGCTGCTCTTGTCGCTCGCTCAGAGCTGGCGCATCCCGGGCGCCCGTTACTTGCCTTCGGCCCTGTCCGCCAATGCGGCCGCGCTGCTGATGCCGGACGCCCGGACCGAACCGATCTCCGGCGCCATCGCCGTTGCGATCGTCCTCAGCGCCGCTTGCGCGGTCTTGGCCGTCATTTTGCTGGAGACCCGGAACAGCATTCTCCCGGATGGCCGCTGAGGCCTTCGGAGAACGCGTCTGTTGGTATAACAACCCCCTCTATTGGGCCACACTATGGATAAAAAAGTAAGAGGGGATTGTCATGACTCGAGAACATCGTTCCCATTCCCGGTTCTCTGTTCGGATGAAGCAATGGAAACAAGATATTCGCCGCATGAAAGGCCCGATCTGGTGGCTCGTCGCTATTGTTTTATTTTTTGGTGCCCTGACCATAGGAATCCGCATGTCGATGGAGATCCGTCAGCTCATTTACGAGCGGGAGACGCCCGTCTCGATGGAGACGTTCGCGGCCATGCAGGACGATGAGTTCGCGAAGCTGCATGAATCTTCCCGGCTGGTGCTTAATCAGCTGCTCCAGCAGGACGACCGGAAGCGCGAAGTCATTCATCGCCAACAGTTCATTTGCGGCCAGCGGGAAGAGACGATGGGCAAGCATTCTTCGGCTGCTATCATTCAATTGATGCTGAATCATCCGGATTGGGGCGCCACGATGGATGATGCGGGCCGGGTCATTATGGAGGAACAGATCGAGGAAATATCCGATCGCTGCAAGGATGCCCGCATCAGTCTCGACGAGGACGGGAATCTGACGCTGTACGAAGGCCCGCCCGGGCAGAAAAAAGTAATTCGGACCTTCTTCCAAATCGATGTCGAATCGATGGAGAGCGCCCTCCCGCCCAATGTGCTTCAGCAGCTGTATGACGGGATTCTGATTACGGATACCGATGAATACCACAGCGTGCTGTCCACCTTCAGCGATTATGCGGTGGAAGCCTCGCAGAAAGTGATGAAGCCGGCGGAGGAAGCCAAGTGACAGCCGGATCACATACGACTAAGGACATCCTTTTGGGCGTCCTTATTTTTTGTCCGCTGCGGTGGAATGATAAGAATCATCCGATTCCAAGGAAGGAGGATGCGTATGGATATCGTGCTGATGCTCCTCATTGTGCTGACGGCGACCAAGCTGGCCGGAGATTTGACGGTCAGGCTGGGCCAGCCCTCCGTGCTGGGGAAGCTGATCATCGGCATCATAGTCGGTCCAGCGGTCCTGGGCTGGGTGACCAACGGGGACATCGTTCGCGACATGGCCGAGGTCGGCGTCATCCTGCTTATGTTTATCGCCGGTCTGGAGACCGATCTGGATCAATTGAAGCAGAATTGGAAAGCGTCGGTGGCCGTCGCGCTCGGCGGCATTATTTTGCCCTTCGTCGGCGGGTATCTCGGAGGGATTGCTCTCGGTATGGATCAAGGACACTCGCTGTTCATCGGGCTGCTGCTGTGCGCCACTTCCGTCAGCATCTCGGTTCAGACGCTCAAGGATCTCGGACAGCTCAGCTCCAGGGAAGGAACGACGATTCTCGGAGCCGCCGTCGTCGATGATGTTCTCGTCGTCATCCTGCTGGCCTTCATGCTGAGTCTTCTCGGAGCGGGGACGGAGCAGGCTTCCCTAGGATGGATCGTCGGCAAGAAGGTCATTTTCTTCGCCGGGGCGATTGCCGCGGGCATCTTTGCCGTTCCCCTCCTGATGCGCTGGCTCGCTCCATTGAAGGTAAGCGAAGCGGTGATCAGCGCGGCGCTCATCATCTGCTTCGCCTTCTCTTATGCCGCGGAGCAATTGGGCGTGGCCGGGATTATCGGCGCGTTCGCCGCCGGCATCGCCATCTCGCAGACCGACTTCAAGCAGGAGGTGGAGCACCGGCTGGAGCCGATCGCTTACGGAATATTCGTGCCGGTCTTCTTCGTCAGCGTCGGATTGGAGGTCACCTTCGCCGGACTGGGCCAGCATATTGGATTTATGCTGCTAATCTCGGTTATCGCGATTGTCACCAAGCTCTTCGGCTGCATGCTGGGGGCACGCATGACCGGTTTCGGCCGCCGGAGCGCGTTCGGCATCGGATCGGGGATGGTATCCCGCGGCGAGGTCGCCCTCATCATCGCCACCGCAGGCCTGGAGGGGGCGCTGTTCGACCCGGCCCTGTTCACGCCTCTCGTCATCGTCATCATTGTGACGACGCTCGTTACCCCGCCGATGCTCAAAACGGCCTTTCGCCGGGCCGAAAACCGATCTTGACGTCAAGCGCGGCGTCCGGACGGCTTCGGATGCGTCCATCCACCCCCGTTCAGGCCTGCCAATTGCGGCGGAAAGACTCATTCTCTTCCTTACGATCTGTGTTATAATGGAGTGAACACATATGTTCGCTAGACATACACGGAATCGTTAGGGAGAGATTTTTTTTGCGAATATTAGGAATTGACCCGGGCATTGCCATTGTCGGCTTCGGATTTGTGGATAAAATCGGCAACAAGGTCATTCCCGTGCAATATGGCTGTATTCAGACGGATTCGGCGACCGCGCCGGAGATCCGGCTGCTGCAAGTGTTCGAAGCGGCGGAGGAATTGCTGGACCGCTATAAGCCGGACGCGATGGCGATCGAGAAGTTGTTCTTCAACCGCAACGTGACGAATGCCTTCAGCGTAGGACAAGCCCGCGGCGTCGTCATTCTCGCGGCCGCGAAGCGGGGCATTCCGATCGGGGAGTACACCCCGATGCAGGTGAAGCAGGCGGTTGTCGGTTACGGCAACGCCGAGAAGAGACAGGTGCAGGAGATGGTGCGGCTGCTGCTGAAGCTGAAGGCGATACCGAAGCCGGACGACGTGGCGGACGCCTTGGCCGTGGCGCTATGCCACGCCCATTCCAGCGGATTACATGACAAATTGAACGGAGTATTGCGTCCATGATTGATTTTGTTCGCGGACCGGTGGTCCATTGGGAAGCCGATTATGTCGTATTGGATGTTCAAGGGATCGGATATCGCATCTATACGCCGAACCCGTACGCGTTTGCGAAATCGGAAGCGGCCGTTACGGTATATACGCATCATCATGTGCGGGAAGACGCGATTCTGCTGTTCGGATTCGCGTCGCGGCAGGAGCAGAAGCTGTTCCGCCGCCTAATCGAGGTCAGCGGCGTCGGGCCGAAGGTGGCGCTCGGCATTTTGAGCGCCGGGAAGCCGGATTCGGTCGTGGCGGCGATCCAGCAGGAGAACTATTCGTTCCTGACGAAGCTGCCCGGAATCGGGAAGAAGACGGCTCAGCGCATCGTGCTTGATCTGAAGGACAAGCTTGACGGCATGGGCTGGGATGTGGAGCCGGGATCTCTGTTCGCAGAGATGCAGACGATCGAGGAGGAGCGGGAAGACGGCGCGTGGGACGAAGCCCGCGAAGCGCTGAAGGCGCTTGGGTACAAGGATGTGGAGCTCGATCGGGTCTGGAACGATCTGCAGCATCGGGTCCATGCGGACGAGTCGGTCGACTCGCTCATGAAGAAGGCGCTGCAATTGCTGTTCACAGGGTAAAGAGAGGCGGTACAGATGGAAGAACGCATCATTTCAGCCAATTATATGATGGAGGATCAGGCGGTCGAGCTGAGCCTGCGTCCGCGCTATTTGTCGGAATACATAGGGCAGAACCAGGTGAAGGACAATCTGAAAATATTCATCGAAGCGGCCAAAATGCGCAAGGAAGCGCTCGATCACGTGCTGCTGTACGGTCCCCCCGGATTGGGCAAGACGACGCTGTCCAACATTATCGCCAACGAGATGGGTGTCAACATCCGCACGACCTCGGGTCCGGCCATCGAGCGGCCGGGAGACTTGGCGGCTTTGCTGACCAATCTGCAGGAAGGCGATGTGCTGTTCATCGATGAGATCCACCGGCTTCACCGGACGGTGGAGGAAGTATTGTATCCGGCGATGGAGGATTTCGCGCTCGACATCATTATCGGCAAAGGCCCAAGCGCGCGATCCGTGCGCCTTGATCTGCCCCGCTTCACTCTGATCGGAGCGACGACGCGGGCAGGCCTGCTCTCGGCGCCGCTTCGCGATCGCTTCGGCGTCGTCAGCCGGCTGGAGTATTACAGCAAGGATGAGCTTAGCTTCATCGTGACCCGCGCCGCCGATATATTGGACGTCCAGATTACAGGCGAGGCCAGCGACGAGATCGCGGTTCGCTCCCGAGGGACTCCGCGGATTGCGAACCGGCTGTTGAAGCGGGTGCGCGACTTCGCTCAAGTGCGAGGCGACGGAATCATCACCCCGGCATTGGCGGGAGAAGCGCTGCGCTTGATCCAGGTCGACGCGCTCGGCCTTGACGCGATCGATCACAAGATGCTTCATTCGATGATCTCGCACTTTCGCGGCGGCCCGGTCGGTCTGGATACGATTGCCGCCACGATCGGGGAGGAGAGCCAGACGATCGAAGATGTATATGAACCTTATCTCCTGCAGATCGGATTTTTGCAGCGGACGCCCCGAGGGCGCATGGTTACGCATCAGGCTTACCACCATCTAGGATTGCCCATTCCAGAGAAATAAATTCAGGTGCGATCGATATTATGCAATGGAACCAACGGATCATAGGAACGACATCTACTAGACTCGACGAGCAGGAAGGGGAACAGAAGAGTATGACCACCACCTACCGGAATGTGATTCGAAGAACCGTCACCGGCGCCGTAGCAGGTACGCTGCTGCTCGGGGGAGGCGCGATGCTGCCTCCAGGGGGCTTCCCCGCGGCGCCGGTTGTAGCCTTTGCAGATAACGGACCAGCAGCCAAGGCGGGAGCCCAATCACCGGAGCAGATCGTATCCGAACCGATTCGTGTCGCATTATTTGCCGATTTGGGCAGCCGGTCACCAGGCCAGACGCCTCAGGTGACCCTGAATTCAACCGTCGGGCTTCAGATTGGAGCCCGTGAAGCCGGAACGTCTGCAGCATTGAAGGCAGATGGGGCGATCCGCTTCAGTGCGGATGATTACAAAGTCAAGCTGTATGAATCGAAGAACAAGGCGGCTGCTCTGGCCGTGCTGAAGCAGGCGGAGGCGAGCAACACCGCCGTTATGATTGAATTCAGCCGCCGCGGCGCCGCATTCTATTCGGTCTATGCGGGGAGCTACCCGACCGAGAAGGCGGCCGGACAGGCGCTTGACCGCATCAAAGGCGATCAAGCCCTGATGGAACTGGTGCAGGATTACAAGCCCAGATTAGCCGGTCCGAATTATTTGCAGGCAGGAACCTATCCGTCGGAGAAGGAGGCGGCATCGGCGCTGAAGACGCTGTTGGATGCCGATATCGATGCCTATCTCGTGACGCTGCCGGACAACGGGAAGAAGCGGACAGCGGTATGGGCCGGGCAAGCGGCCTCGGCAGCCGATCTGGGCGACACGAAGCAGAAAATAGCCCGCACTTCCTTGACTGCCGAAACTGTGCAGGCGGGCGGCGCCCTTATACATACGAAGGAAGCCGGCGAAGACAAGACGACAATGGCGCATTTTCGCGTAAATGGCGATGCCAAATGGATGGTGTCGACGAGCGCGCCAAGCACGATCCAGGTCACGGAGCGCTACGGCCGGGCCTACCGGGGCGATATGGAGGTCAGTGTGCACAAGGATAAGCTGGCGCTCGTCAATGAAGTTCCGTTGGAGGAATATCTGGTATCTGTCGTAGGCGGCGAGGTATATGCCGAATGGCCGCTGGAAGCGCTGAAGGCTCAGGCGGTCGCCGCCCGGACGTTCGCGCTCTACCAGAATGACAAGTTCGAGATTGCCAACGTGGTGGATACGACGTTAAGCCAGGCGTATTTCGGCGTAGAGAAAGAGCATGACAATATCCGCAAAGCCGTCGAGGCGACGGCGGGAGAAGTGCTCATGCAGGACGGGAAGCTGATCGAAGCCATCTTCCACTCGAATGCCGGAGGGAAGACTGCCGATCCGAGCGAGATTTGGGGCGGAGACTATGGCTATTTTCAAGTGGTGGACAGCCCGGACGAAGGGGTGCTGGAAGGCAAAAAATCATGGTTCCAGGTGATCCTGCCGGACGGCAAGAACGGCTATGTGCGGGAAGATGTCGTTCGTCCGGTGAACCGCAACAATGAAGCCGGATTCGAACAGGTGACCGCGATTGAGGACGGAACGAACGTAAGACCAATCCCCGCGATTCAATCGAACGTTGCGCCCGTGGCGAAGGTGAATAAAGGGACCGAGATGACGGTCATCGATACGGTGCCGGAATCAACCGAGATGAATTGGATCCGGGGGCCTTATACTTCGGCCCAGATTACCGCCTGGCTCAAGGAGCGGACCAAGACGGAGCTGAACGGACCGGTAACGAGCTTGAAGATTACCGAACGCGGACCTTCCGGGCGCGTAACCAAGATCGAAGCCAACGGGGTTCCGGTCGGGGTCAGCTATCCGGATAACTTCCGCAGCGCGTTCGGCGGCTTGCCGAGCACGCTGTTCGATATCGTGCCGGCCGGAACCGCCGCTGTGATTGGCGCGGACGGCAAGGTGAAGGACACGAAGCTGGCCGGCTCGGCAGTCCAAGGCTCCGGCGCCGGCAACGGAACGCCTTTGTCGGCCGATTCGGCGCTGTCGAAGGAACCTTCCTTCCTCTTCGTTGGACGCGGCAACGGCCATGGCGTCGGCATGTCGCAATGGGGCGCGAAGGGTCTGGCCGATCAAGGGTATGACTACGAAGCAATCTTGAAATACTACTATAAAAATGTAGATTTAGTGAAACGGTAGGGCATAAATGACATGGATGTAAATTTGTTTGATTTTGATTTGCCGGAACGCCTCATCGCTCAGACGCCGCTGCCGGAGCGAACGGCATCGCGCCTGTTGGCCTTGAACCGGCGGACCGGAGAAGTGGAGCATCGGACTTTTCCCGATATTATTGAATACTTGAAGCCGGGGGATCTGCTGGTTCTGAACGATACCCGGGTCATCCCGGCCCGCTTGCATGGCGTCAAGCCGGATACGGGCGGGCATGTCGAGGTGCTGCTGCTGAAGCAGGAGCAGGATGATGTATGGGAAGTGCTGGCGAAGCCAGCCAAGCGGTTGAAGAAGGGATCGACCGTCCGCTTCGGGGACGAACTGACGGGGACCGTCATCGAGGAGCGGGAGATGGGCGGGCGGCTCATTCGCTTCGAGTATGCAGGCATATTCAATGAGATTCTCGATCGTTTGGGACAGATGCCGCTGCCCCCATACATTAAGGAACAGCTGCAAGACCGGGAGCGTTATCAGACGGTATACGCGAAGCACGAAGGCTCGGCTGCGGCTCCGACAGCCGGTCTTCATTTTACGCATCGCATTCTGGAGGATATTCGGGCTAAAGGGGTGCGAATCGCCATGATCACCCTTCATGTCGGTCTGGGCACGTTCCGGCCGATGTCGGCCGACGTGGTCGAGGAGCATGTGATGCACTCCGAATATTACGAAATGTCAGAGGAGACGGCGGCCCTTATCAACGAGACGAGAAGCTCGGGCGGCCGAATTGTCGCGGTGGGCACCACTTCATGCCGGACGCTGGAGACCGTAGCCGGCCGCTACGGATCGGAGCCGGTGGCGGCATGCTCGGGGTGGACGGATATTTTTATCTACCCGGGATATGAATTCCGGCTTGTCGACTCCCTGCTGACGAACTTCCATCTGCCGAAATCTACCCTGGTGATGCTCGTCAGCGCCTTCGCCGGCCGGGAGCACATTATGGCGGCTTACCGGGAAGCGATAGAACAAGAATACCGGTTCTTCAGCTTCGGCGATGCGATGTTTATCTTTACAGACGACTAACCTACGACAAGGATGATGATTCGATGGCAGCAGCAGTAACCTATGAATTGATAAAGACATGCAAGCAGACCGGCGCGCGCCTGGGCATCGTCCATACGCCGCACGGTTCGTTCGAGACTCCCACCTTCATGCCGGTCGGAACGCAGGCGACGGTCAAGACGATGAGCCCGGAAGAATTGAAGGAGATGAGCGCGAAGATTATTTTGAGCAATACGTATCATCTTTTTCTGCGCCCGGGACATGAGATTATACGGGAAGCGGGCGGCTTGCATAAATTCATGAACTGGGATCGCGCGATTTTGACGGACAGCGGGGGATTCCAAGTTTTCAGCTTAAGCGAGATGCGCAATATTGAAGAGGAGGGCGTTCATTTTCGTTCCCATCTGAACGGAGACAAACTGTTCATCTCCCCGGAGAAAGCGATGGAGATTCAGAACGCGCTCGGTTCCGACATTATGATGGCGTTCGACGAATGCGCTCCTTATCCGGCCGAACACAGCTACGTCAAGCATTCGCTGGAGCGGACGACCCGCTGGGCGGAACGATGCCTGAACAGTCATGCGCGGCCGCATGATCAAGCGCTGTTCGCCATCGTGCAGGGCGGAATGTATGAAGATCTGCGCATACAGAGCGCCAAGGATTTGACTTCGATGGATTTCCCGGGGTATGCTATTGGAGGACTCAGTGTGGGCGAGCCGAAGCCGTTGATGTATGAGGTATTGGAGACGACGGTGCCCCTCTTGCCTGACAGCAAGCCGCGATACTTGATGGGCGTCGGATCGCCGGATGCATTGGTCGAAGGTTCGATGCGCGGAATCGATATGTTCGATTGCGTCTTGCCTACCCGTATTGCGCGGAACGGGACAACGATGACGAGCCAAGGCCGTCTCGTCGTGCGGAATGCCAAGTTCACGAGGGATTTCGGACCGCTTGATCCGAACTGCGATTGTTATACGTGCCGCAATTATTCGCGTGCGTATCTCCGCCATTTGATCAAGGCGGATGAGACGTTTGGCTTGCGCCTGACGACGTATCACAATTTATACTTCCTGTTGAATCTGATGCGTCAAGTCCGTGAAGCCATTCGCGAAGATCGTTTGCGTGATTTCCGGGATGAATTTTTTGAAGCTTACGGAATGGATCGCAACGAGAGCGGCTTTTAATGGACCGCCGATGGCTGAGTGCGCAGATAGACAAAGGCATTGGCAGGTGGAGTCCATACATAGGTTAACCATTTGGAGAAAGGGGGATGGTCCATGTTTTTAGCCGGAGCAGCTGATCCGGGCGCTGGCGGCGGGTTGTTGACGATGCTGCTGCCATTCGTTGCGATGTTTGCGGTATTCTATTTCCTGTTGATCCGCCCGCAGCAGAAGAAGCAGAAGCAGCGCAATTCGATGCTGAGCCAATTGAAAAAAGGGGACAAAATCGTGACGATTGGCGGCCTGCATGGCACGATTATGGAGATTACCGACGACATCGTCGTTCTGCGTGTCAATGATGTGACGAAGATGACATTTGACCGCAATGCGATTAGCACGGTGGTCAAGAGCGAGGAAGCCGCAAGCGCGTCATCATAGTTGTCGCCTTTTACCGAACACGATATTTATCGCTTCAGACTGTCGACAAAGTCCTGTCGACAGTCTTTTTCTTAGGAAGGCAGGGCCGGGGAAGGCAGAACAAGTTAGGCTAAGGCAAGCTGGTCCCTGCGTGAAGCTTGATGGTCTGGGCATCTGCGCATGAAGCAAGCGAATCTCCGTATGAAATTGCTGCACAGGCGCAGCATTTTTAACCTCAATAGGCTAAATTCCGAGAAAATCCTGCAAAATTACCTTATTTCGCCATTTTAAACACTAATTATGCCTCGCCACACGGGAATTGCTGTATTTTTGCAGTAATCGTATTTTCGCAGCCTCGTGTCCATGAAATTGCTGCATTCTTGCAGTATTGGTAGAGCAGATGATAGGGATAAAAACGTAAAGAACTCCCGCGATTGCCGTATTTCGCGGGAGTTTGTCTTCAATCTGAATTTTGCCATTTTCAGATTTTTGAATCCGGATACGATTTGGTGTACGCTTTGCCGCCGTTGGATAGATCCGTTTTCCAGGAAGCGCGGACCCCCGCCCATTTCATCCCCAGCCAGGAGGCCGTAACGGCCAATATCGTACCCGCGATCATATCGGTCAGCCAATGAATGCCGAGATAGAAGATCGAGAAGATGACGATGAGGGCGCTTATCGAAGTGAAAATCGCCCAACGGCGGTTGCCGGATTGCGACGCGAGCAGCGCGACCGTCACCGATATCGACGTGTGCAAGCTCGGGAAGCAGTTGTCCAGTCCGGATAATTGCCGATAGTTCTCTTCGAAGGACGGGAACACGTCCAGCATGCGGAACTCTACGGCGGCCGGCGGATAGGACCACACTTCGTTCACCGGGAAGAAGAGGTAGAACGGGATGGCCACCGCGTAATTGATGATGACCGCATAGCAGACCGCACGCGCCATGCGAAGATTATCCTTCGCGATATAGATTGCGATCGATCCGACTATGAGCGACTGGAAGACCACAATATAAAAGAAAGCGACGCCCTGGGTAAGCAGCGGATGATGGAACAGCTTCTGAATGCTGTGCACGAATTGGCCTTCCAGCTGATGAATATGGGAGGTAAAGTCCCAATTGACGGCCAGCGCTTTTTCGATGGTCAGCTCAAAATTGTTCACGAGCAAGATAAGGATGAGACCAATAAAAGCGAACAGGAAAGAGCGGGAATGCCGCAAAGCCTTATAAAATGCAGCGACGACAGCCAGCGGCTGCTTGCCGGATCCGAACCATAGCAGCAGGATAACGACCGCGATAGTCCATAAGGTGACCGTCTGCATGGAGTGAAATAATACCACAACTATCCCCCTATATAATTCCGGTAAACGGTTATTTAATTCATCTAGTATACCATAAAGAGAAGGGGGAACATATGCACCCAAGCGACCATTTCTTGCTGCCGGTTCGGGGGCTTATTTGTTGCGGCTCATGTTCACGCCGAAGATGCCGCCGAGCGCGCCGCAGGCGCATGCCGCGGCAACGAGAATCAGCTTCTGCAAGGTAATGCCGGCATCCATGGCGAGGAACCCGATAACGAGCACAAGCATAGCGTAGCAGAAACCGGTCAGACCTCCATAATACCAGCCCTTGCGACCGCTGCGCCGCCCTGCCGTCCAGCCTCCGATAAAAAGTGCGATGATATGGACAAGATAAATATAGCCGAGTGTCTTGTCCTCGGTGGCGGAGCTGGAATAGAGCAGCACGGATAAGGCCAGGGCGCCCATGGCCATCCAAATAAATGAATTGACGATACCGGCCAAAATGGGGTGATTCGGCTTCCATTGAGATACACGCTGCAATGCATTCATGATTGGAATTCTCCTTTCGGCTTGAATTATCATTCCCGGGCGGGATGGACAAATATATGCGTAGTACAGATCGTATGGGCAAGCAGATAGAAATAGTACAAGGCATAGACGAAAAATAGTGAACGGCGTTATAATGTGTGAGCAAAAATATCGAATCCGCCGTGCAATGTCCGGATCCGAATGGAAGTTACTGCAGGAAGGGATGGAACGACATGGAACATGATGCCTCGACATGGCAGGTCACGATTGCTGTAATCGTATTTTTGGTGACCTATGCCATCATCATTTCAGAGAAAATTAACCGGGCCATTATCGCCCTGCTGGGAGCAGCGGCGATGCTTGTGCTGCAAATCGTAGATGTGCACCGGGCATTCACCGAGCATATCGAATGGAACACGATTTTCCTGCTTGTGGGAATGATGATACTGGTCGGAATTACGAACAAGAGCGGCATCTTTCAATATGCAGCCGTGAAGGCGGCGCAGCGAACACAAGGCAGGCCTATCCGGATTATGGTGATTTTGGCGGCTTTAACCGCGGTCGGATCCGCTTTTCTGGATAATGTGACGACCGTGCTGCTGGTGGTGCCGATTACGTTTTCCATTACTCGAATGCTCAATATCAATCCGGTTCCGTTTCTGATCACGGAAGTCATCGCTTCGAATGTGGGCGGCACCGCGACATTGATTGGGGATCCCCCGAATATTATGATTGGGTCGGCGAACCCGCATCTCACCTTCAATATGTTTTTGATTTATTTGGCCCCGGTCATCGCGGTGATTATGGTGGTGCTGCTTGCGGTGCTTGTCTTTATCTACCGGAAGCAGTTGAAGGTGACGGACAGTCAGCGCCAGGCCCTGATGCAGCTGTCTGCGGAATCGTATATTTCGGACAAGCGCCTCGTAAGGAAATCGGTCACGATCCTCGTATTGACGATCTTGGGCTTCGTGCTTCATTCGGCCATTCATGTGGAACCGGCGGTGATCGCGATGACAGGGGCGACGCTGCTGATGCTGATCGGTCTGAAGGGCGAAGAAGAGCTGGAAGAAGCGCTGCATCGGGTAGAATGGGTGACGATCTTGTTCTTTATCGGCCTGTTCATTCTGGTGGGAGGGCTGATTGAAGTCGGCGTGATCAATCAACTGGCCCAATGGATGTTGACCGTCACGAGCGGCGATATGACGCGTACCGCCATGTTCGTGCTCTGGGGCTCGGGCATCGCGTCCGCCACCATTGACAATATTCCTTTTGTGGCGACGATGATTCCGCTCCTGCAGGATGTCGGGAGCCAGATGGGCATGACGGATCCGAACCAATTGAATCCGCTATGGTGGTCACTGGCGCTGGGCGCTTGCCTGGGGGGCAACGGCACCTTGATCGGCGCATCGGCGAACGTGATTGTGGCCGGGATGGCGCAGCGCGAGGGACATGGCTTTGGGTATATGGATTTTCTCAAGATCGGGGCTCCGCTGACGCTGCTGTCGCTGGCGATTTCGACCGTTTACATCTTCCTCTTCATCCTGTAACCGTTCAGGCTCACAAGCAGACTTTTTGGATCGGCGGTGAACCGAATTGTAAGATGCAGGATGGGAACATTTCGATAAGAAAAAGCTGCATGCCTCTCTGGGCCCGGGGTCAGAATACACGTACTGGCACACCGAAAATGGCACCGGGAGGCGTTGCTAATGGAAGTCTGGACTCTCGTATTGCGCACGATCCTGATGTATATTGTTGTCTTCGTCGTGCTTCGTCTGATGGGCAAAAGAGAGATCGGCAAGCTGTCCGTCTTCGATGTCGTCATCTCCATCATGATTGCGGAGATTGCGGTCTTTGTCATCGAAGACAGCAAGAAGCCGTTATGGCAAGGGCTTGTCCCGATCATCGTTCTTATCATCATTCAGATCAGCGTGGCTTACATAGCCTTAAAAAGCCAATGGATTCGGCACTTGTTCGATGGCAAGCCGAGCATTATTATCAAGAACGGCCAGCTTGACCGCCCAGAGATGGCCCGGCAGCGCTACAATCTCGACGACCTGATGCAGCAGCTCCGCGAGCAGGGCGTGGATAATATCGGGGATGTCCGCTATGCGATCCTGGAGGCGAACGGCAAGCTGACCGTATTCCTGAGACAGGACTCGGATACCCCTGCCGCCGAGGAAGCCCAGAACGGCGCCCAGCAATCGGGCGGCATTTTGGAGGAGGATTACGCGGGGGATGCGAAAGGCCCCGGTCCGGTTACCCCCGGCCGCTCAGCCTCCTCGGCGGGCGGCCGGAAGAAGGCCAAAAAGCAGCGCCCCGCCTTGCGCAAGCCGGAGCGTTACCATTTCACGACACTGCCGCTGCCGCTGATTATGGATGGCAAGGTGCAGGATCATAACCTGTCGGTCATCAATAAGACGCGCTTCTGGTTGAAGAACCAGCTTAATTTGAAAGGCGTCAACGAATTTAAAGACGTTTTTTTCTGTTCCATCGATCATCGGGGCCATTTATTTGTGGATCGGAAGCACAAGTAGGCGGCGCCGAACGATTATTTGCGATGCGGCTTCGGCGGCAGCCAATGCCGGAGCAGCGGAAGCCGCGTCACATCATCGCGGTCGATGAGGCCCATAATAATAAGCAGCAGGAGATAGACGATGACCCCCGCAGCCCCTCCAGCGATAAACCGCAGCAGGCCGTAGCTTTCCGGCAGCGGAGCGCGGACATAGACCGCCTGAATGCAGCCAGCCATAATCACCATGGCGGACCCCACCTTGAGGAAGTCAAGCCAAGGCATCTTCAGCTGAATATGACGGATAACGCTTCCCGCATGGAGCAGCGTAACGATGACAATATTGATGCATATCGCGATAATGGCTCCATAAATGCCCAACTGGGGCTGGGAAGCCAACTGAATAATGAGCAGGAGCTTCAGCGCGGCCCCGATGAATGTGTTGACGAGGGCGGTTCCCGGGCGTTCGAGGGCCTGCAGCGCGGCTTGCAGCGGCGCCTGCAAGTAAATGAAGACCGCAATCGGAGCCATCCACCGGAGCATTGGCGCGACGCTGGCATCATTATAGAGCAGGACGCAGAGCGGAAGGGCGAGCACGAACATGATGACGGCGAACGGGGCGCCGCATACGAGCGCCAGCCGGATCGCCTGATGGATCCGCTTGTGAATCGTGGTTATGTCATTGCGGCCGAGCGCCTCGGATAACGAGGGCACGAGAGAGACGGCGAGGGAGTAGGTTAGCGCTCCGGGCAGCGTCAATATCGGGATAATCATGCCCTGCAGAGCCCCGTACTGCGCCGTCGCGATCGCAGTGAGAACCCCGGCCGCCGCCAGGCTGCGGGCGATCGCAATCGACTCCAGCAGGTAGGAGAGCGAGCCGATAAGCTTGCCTCCCGTTACGGGCAGCGCGATGCGGAGCAGGCGGGGAGCCACCTTATGGCCATACCCTTGCTGCAGCGGCTGCTCCGAATCCGGAGGGAACTCTCCGGCGCCATTTTCCTTCTGTCTGTGCGCCGAACGAATCAGGAAGACGAGCACGAGCAGCCCTCCGAGCTCGCCCACGACGACGCCGACCATGGCCCCCGCAGCCGCCCATTCCAGCCCGTAAGGGAGGAACAGGTAGGCGAAGCCGATAACCGCCACGATGCGGATGAACGTCTCCGTCACTTGCGATACGGCGGTCGGCACCATATTTTGCATGCCTTGGAAATAGCCGCGCAGCACCGCGGAGATGGCGACCATAACGATGATCGGCGTCATGACGAGGAACGTATAGTACACCCGGCTATCCGTCAGCACGCGGGTGGTGATCCACGGCGCGAGCACGAGACAGGCTGCGGAGAAGACAATGCCCGCGCTCACGGTCAGCTTCATGGCGACGGATAAAATGCGGCGCACGCGGGAATGATCGCCGACAGAGTCCGCTTCCGCGATCAGCTTCGCTACGGCGAGCGGAACGCCGCCTGTAATTAAAGTAATGATGACGAGCAGGAAGGGATAGCCGAGCTGGTAAATTCCTACCCCTTCCGCCCCGATGATGCGCGGAAGAGTAACTCGCGGAATGAACCCGAGTATGCGATTCACAATGCCTGCGGCCAATAAAATCAGCGTTCCCTGTATGAATGACTGCTTCTTCACGTTCCGATCATCCCTCTTCCCCTGGAGACTTGTCTACCTGATATAACCATAAATATGCGGTTGTCCCCATTCCATGACGGTTGGCTTGTACCGATGGAAGCGAAAAATCAGGAGAGCCAATGATTGCTATGGTTCGCGAAGCAGGAATTGCATTAAGGATAGCGAATACTAGATAGACACGGAAAGGAGTGAGCGGCGTGTCTGAGCCATGCACGGAACAGGAGCGGGTCGAGGCGATCGAAATGTGCTGTGAGAGCAAGGCGGAGGAACTAAGGCTGCTCGGCTACGAGCAGGTAACGGGGAAGGATGTATGGGAATGCGTCAGCGCGAAGTATAAAAAAGAGGATGCTGAACCGGCCATGCATCAGGTCGTCAATGATATTTTATCTTTGAAAGCAACGCAGTTCATGAACTTTATGACGATGGCGGCTTATCGCGGGTCTCCCTTTTTATAAGGCGAGATTTTTTTATGCCATGATCACAAAAATTGACTCGAAAAATGACGGTCGATATAATAGGAATATTGAATATGAAAGGGGAATAGGGACGATATGAAAAGGGTGTTAGCATTTCTGCTCATCGTTGTCGTATCGCTAGGTGTCATTGTCTGGACTAGCCCTTCGATCGTCAACAACATACGTCTCGGACTCGATCTCAAGGGCGGCTTCGAGATTCTATACCAAGCCTCTCCGCTGGAATCGGGCGGGAAAGTGACTAACGATGCGCTTAAACAGACCGCCAAAAGTCTGGATAAACGGATTAACGCAACCGGAACGAGCGAACCGGAGATTACGATTGAAGGCTCCGACCGGATCCGCGTCAAGATTGCGGACGTTCAGAACGAGGAAGAGGTGCGCAAGAAGCTCAAAGAGCCTGCCGTGCTAACCTTCCGCAGCTCTGAAGGCTGTAAAGACGCGTCCGACTACTGCAAGATTGAACTGAAAGGAACGGACTTCGTCGAGGGCGGAGCCAGCGTCGTATTTGACGAGCTGCAGCGTCCGATCGTCGCGATTAAGCTGAAGGATGCGAGCAAATTCGCCGAAATCACAAAACGTCTCGCCGGTCTGTATGATCCGGATCCGACGAAAGCGCGGAACCATCTGGCGATTTTCATGGATGACACCCTCATCTCCGATCCGTCCGTCAATTATGAGATTCCAGGCGGGGAAGCGACGATTACCGGCCAGCGCACGAAGGAAGAAGCGAACGAGCTGAAGGACACGATCAATCTCGGTTCCTTGCCGCTCAAGCTGACCGAGAAATACTCGCAGACCGTTACGGCTACGCTTGGCAAGCTATCGCTGGAGCAGACAGTGAAGGCCGGAATTATCGGCACGGCGCTGATTCTGTTATTTATGCTTGTCATCTACCGGCTGCCTGGCGTCATTGCCAGCGTCTCGCTGATTCTGTTCACATGGATTCTGCTGATTGTCTTCTGGCTGTCCGAGATTACGCTGACCCTGCCGGGCATTGCGGCTTTCATTCTCGGTCTCGGCATGGCCGTCGACGCGAATATTATTACCTATGAACGGATTAAGGAGGAGCTCCGCAGCGGCAAGTCGATCAAATCCGCGATGAAGGCGGGCTCCAAGAACTCGTTCCGTACGATTATGGACGCGAACATTACGACTATTATTGCCGGCGTCGTCATGTACATTTTGGGCGAGAGCCAAGTCAAGGGCTTTGCGCTCATCCTGATGATGACCGTTATCGTCAGTATTATGACGAACGTATTCCTCTCCCGCGTCATGCTGCATGCGCTGGTCAAAGCGAATGTGCTGTCCAAACCGGGATATTTCGGCGTGAAGGAGAGTGAAATCCGTGCGCTTTAAAGGAACGTTCAACTTTGTTCATTCCAGCAAATACTTTTTTATTTTCTCGATTATTATTACGATTGCGGGCGCCATCTCGCTCGGCGTGCTCGGCCTGAATTACGGGGTAGACTTCAGCTCGGGCACGAACGTGGACATTAAGCTCGCGAAGCCGGTGGAGAAGGCCCGGATCGAGCAGATGCTGGAGCCGTACCAATTGAAGAAGGAGCCGGCCATTACGATGGGCAGCGACCGGGTGACGATCCGGTTCACGGAAGTGTTGACCGAGCAGATGGAGAACCAGTTCAAGGCCGATTTCAAAAAGCTGGACGCGGGCGCTTCGTTCGAAATCAATACGGTCGATGTCGAGATTGCGCGGGAGCTGCAGCGGAATGCCTTGCTCGCGGTCCTGATCGCGAGCATTGGCATCATTATCTATATCAGCATCCGCTTCGAATGGCGCTTCGCCATCTCGGCGGTCGTCGCCTTGCTGCATGATGCGTTTATGGTTATCAGCATTTTCTCGATTTTCCGGCTTGAGGTCAATCTGCCGTTCATTATCGCGGTGCTGACCATCATCGGGTATTCCATCAACGATACGATCGTTATCTTTGACCGGATCCGCGAGAATATGAGATTTGCCAAGATCAAGAATATTCATGACCTTTCCCATCTCGTGAACGACAGTATTTATCAGACGTTGACCCGTTCCATCAATACGGTGTTGACCGTTCTCGTGGCGGCCCTCTGTCTGTTTATTTTCGCGAGCGAGTCGATCCGCATGTTCTCGCTGGCCATCCTGGTCGGCTTGGCATTCGGCGCTTATTCCTCCATCTTCATCGCGAGCCCGCTGTGGGTCGTCCTGAAGAGCAAGGAGAAGAACAAGTCCAAGTCTCCGGCGAAGCCGAAGCAGGCGTAACCGCCAACTTCAAGCCGAAGGATGCGGCGGCCATGGAACGAGCTCGAGTTCCGGCTTGGCTTACCTGCCGCAGCCTGCGGCGCAAGCATAAAGATGAAGCCGCGTTAGTACAGGATGCTGACGCGGCTTTGATGTTGCCAGCAAGAATAGACTCATGCGAAGTCGAATCCGCAATAGGAATGAAAAAATGAATTGCGAGGGTTGCGACATGACGACCGATCGGTTTGCAAGGGCCGAGGCAGGGGCATGGCTGGGCATTATCGGCAATCTGCTGCTCGCCCTGCTCAAAGGGATCGCCGGCTTCTTCGCGGGGAGCCAGGCGCTCATTGCGGATGCTTGGCACTCCGCCTCGGATGTGGCGGGATCCGGCGCTGTCCTTGTCGGCTTGAAGGCAGCGAAGCGCCCTCCGGACAAGGATCATCCATATGGACACGGCAAAGCGGAATCCATCGCGGCCATTATCGTCTCGGTGCTGCTGCTCGTCGTCGGGCTGGAGCTCGCCGTCTCGGCCGTGAAATCGGTATGGCAAGGGCAGATGGATATCCCGAAATGGTACGCTCTCGCCGCGATTATGGCGTCTATCGTGGTGAAGGAAGCGATGTTCCAGTACAAGTTCCGGCTGGGCAAGCGCTTATCGTCGCAAGCTCTGATTGCGAACGCGTGGGAGCATCGTTCCGATGTCTATTCCTCCATCGCGGCGCTGATCGGGGTCGGAGCCGCGATGCTCGGCGGGATGTATCATATCGAATGGCTGTTGTATCTGGATCCGGCAGCCGGATTTATCGTGGCGCTTCTTGTGCTGCAGATGGGAACAAGATTGGTGAAGGAAGCGATTCACTCGACGATGGATCATGTTCTTCATGATGAAGAAGCGAATCCGCTTATCCGGGCCGTCCAGTCGGTCAACGGCGTCATTACCGTCGACAATCTGCGTGCGCGGGAGCATGGCCATTATGTTATCGTCGATGTTAAAATCAGTGTAAACCCCCGCATATCGGTGGCGGAAGGCCATGCGATTGCGAAGCGGGTCAAAAATCATTTAATGCAGCGTTTTTTGCATGTGGCCGATGTTTTTGTCCATGTGAACCCGTTCGACACCGGCAATCCGTACCGGATTCCGGAGACCGACGGAGAGTCAACGCTGCTGCAATGAGAATGTTAAAGGAGTGGGAGGATGCTTCATCCACGCTCCCGGTGGATCTGCTCTGACGTGCCGGATACCGGCATCGAGCAGCTGGCCCAGGAAGCCCGGGTCTCGAAGCTGGTCGCCCGTATGCTGGCCGTACGGGGGATTGCAGACGCAGAGCAGGCGCACCGGTTTTTGCATGCGGATATAGATGAGATGCACGATCCATATTTATTGGCGGGAATGGAAGATGCCGTGGAGCGAATCCGGGCAGCGCTGGCGAAGCGCGAGCGCATTCGCATTTATGGCGATTACGATGCGGACGGAGTCTCAAGCACATCGCTTATGATTTATTTGATGCGCCGCCTGGAGGCGGATTTCGATTATTATATTCCGCACCGGGCCAACGAAGGGTACGGGCTGAACAAAGCGGCGCTGGAAGATGCGAAGGCATGCGGCGTCACCCTCGTCGTAACGGTCGATACCGGGATAAGCGCCGTGGAAGAAATCGCTTATGCCCGCGAGCTCGGAATCGACATCGTGGTAACCGATCACCATGAGCCTCCGGAGCAGCTTCCGGACGCCTGCGCTATGGTCAATCCGAAGCTGCCTTACTGCCCTTATCCGTTCAAAGGGCTGGCCGGCGTCGGCGTAGCCTTCAAGCTGGCGCACGCGCTGCTCGGACGCATTCCGGAGGAGTGGCTGGAGCTGGCCGCCATCGGAACCGTCGCCGATCTGATGCCGCTGCTGGATGAGAACCGCATTCTCGTGCGGGCGGCTTTGCAGCGGATGAAGCGTTCCCGCTATGCCGGGATTCGGGCGCTGCTTCAAGTGTGCAGCATCGATCCGAAGGAAGTGACCTCGACGCATATCGCCTTCTCGATGGCTCCGCGAATCAATGCCAGCGGCCGGCTCGAACATGCCGACATCGCGGTCCGGCTGCTGACGGCGGAAGACGACGCGGCGGCCGAGGCGTTCGCCTGGGAGCTGGATCGGTTGAACAAGGAGCGGCAGAAGATCGTCGACGGCATCGTCAAGGAAGCGGAGGCGCAGCTGGCGGAGAAGATGGAGGATACGGGCGAGCCTCCCCATGTCATCGTTCTGGCCGCGGAGGGCTGGAATGTCGGCGTCATCGGCATTGTCGCTTCCAAAATTCTCGAAAAATATTACCGCCCGACCTTCGTGCTTGGCATCGATGGGGAGACGGGATTATGCAAGGGCTCGGCCCGTTCGATCCCCGGCTTCGATCTGTACGAGGCGATGCAATCGTGCGGCGGGCTGTTCGAGCATTATGGCGGACATCAGGCCGCGGCAGGCATGACGATTCAGGCGGACAAGCTCGCGGAGCTTGAACGGCGCTTGCAACAGATTGCCGAGGGAATACTGACAGAGGAGCACTTCGTTCCTTGCGTCGAGGTGGACGCGGAATGCGGCTTGAATGAGATCCCGCTGGAAGTCATTGAGCAACTCGAGCAATTGGCCCCGTTCGGCATGGGCAATCCGAGCCCGCGGGTCGTCATCCGGAACGCGCGGGTGCGCGAGATCCGGACGATGGGCAAGGAAGGCCAACATTTGAAGTTGATGTTGAGCCAAGACCGTGCTACATTGGATGCGGTAGCTTTTCACCGGGGAAGCCTGGCCCGGAGGATTGCGAGTGACGTGAAGGCGGATGTGCTGGGCGAACTGTCGGTCAATGAATGGAACGGCCGTCGCAGGCCGCAGCTGTTCATGCAAGATATCCGCATCCAGGAACGGCAGTTGTTCGATCTGCGGGGGATCCCGGATGCTTGGGAGACCGCTGTGCAGCTGGCCCGCATATTGGAGCAGGATGGAGACGGCGCAAGCGTTCTCGTCACGACCCGCGAGCAGGCGGGAGTGCATGCCGCGGAAACCTTCGCGTGGCTGTACAGCGACGAGGAGGACGGACCGGTCGTCGTTCCGGGCGCTTGGCGGGGAGACGATCCGTTCATCGCCGCGATGTCGGAGCGTGTCCGTGAGATGGTGCTGTTCGGGATGCCGCCATCGGAGCAGGATTGGAGGCGGTTAACCCGCCAGCTTCGCCATATGGAACGGCTGCATGTCGTGCTGCCTCGCGAACCGATCGGAGGACGGCTGCATATGCCGACCCGCGATCGAATCAAGCGGGCTTATGCGGAACTGAGACGGGTACATACATGGACCAATGAACCCGAGCCGATGCGGTCGCTGGCCAAGCGCGTTAACCTGTCCCTGCGGGAATTCATGCTGCTGCTCGATATGTTCAAGGAGCTGCAATTTTTAACTTGCACTCATCATAGACATACAACGTCATTCGAAATGGCGGCACAGCCGGCGAAGACCTCGTTGGAAGCTTCCCAACGATACCGGGACTGGGCAGCCGCAGCCGCCTGGGAGCAGCGCTGGTATGAACCGGCGACAGAGGCGTTCGCGGCATGGTTGTGGTCCTGCTGGGACGAAGCCCGCGATGTTTCATTACTTAGGAGGAGTTCAGATGGATTTTAAATCGTATATTCGGGTCATTCCCGATTTTCCTCAGCCGGGAATCAGCTTCAAGGATATTACGACGCTGCTGAAGGACGGCTCGGCTTATCAAGCCGCGATCGCCGCGATGAAGCAGATGGTCGAGGATAAGCAAATTGATCTGATTGCCGGGCCGGAGGCGCGCGGATTCGTCGTAGGCGCTCCGCTCGCCTTGGCGATCGGGGCCGGGTTCGTTCCGATTCGCAAGAGCGGCAAGCTGCCGGGCGAGACGATCGAAGCCGGCTATGCGCTGGAATACGGCAGCGACAAGCTGGCGATGCATAAGGATGCGATCAAGCCGGGGCAGAAGGTGCTGATTGCCGACGACCTGCTGGCGACCGGCGGCACGATCTCGACGTCCGTCAATCTGGTGCGCCAGCTTGGCGGAGAAGTGGTCGGGGCATTGTTCCTGATCGAGCTGAGCGACCTGAACGGCCGCGACAAGCTGCCGGATATTGAAGTCCGTTCCCTGGTGACTTACTGATAGAATGTCAAAACCCCCTGAACCGGGCCGATGCCCGTTCAGGGGGTTTTTTGCATGCGTCAGGCTTGCTCGTTGGACATGCCCAGCTTGTCGATGATAATGAAGAACAGATTGAGCACGATGCCGAGCACCGTGGCCAACGCCATTCCCTTCAGCTCTACAGCGCCCAGCTTCAAGGTGGCCCCGCTGATGCCGATGACGATGATCAGCGTCGTGAGCAGCAGATTTTTCGGTTTGCCGTAATCGACCTTGGCATCGACGAGCACCCGAAGGCCGGATGCCGCGATTACCCCGAACAGCAGCAGGGAGACGCCGCCCATGACGGGAACCGGGATGTTGGCGATGAGGGCCGAGACTTTGCCGAAGAAGGACATGATGATGGCAATGACCGCCGCCCCGCCGATAACATATACAGAATAGACACGGGTAAGCGCCATGACGCCGATGTTTTCTCCATATGTCGTATTCGGGGTGGAACCGAAAAAGCCGGAGAAGACGGTCGAGAGCCCGTTGCCGAGCAGAGAGCGGTGAAGCCCCGGATTTTTCGACAGATCATTGCCTACAATATTGCTGGTTACCATTAAATGGCCGATATGCTCTACGACGACGACCAGTGCCGCAGGCACGATAATCGCGATCGCCGTCCAGTTGAATTCAGGGAATGTGAACGTCGGCACTTTGAACAGCGCGGCCTCCCGGACCGGATCCATGCTGACGACGCCCATGAAATAAGCGACGACGTAGCCGGTAATGATACCGATAAGTACAGGGATGATTTTGAAGAACCCGCGGAAGAGCACGTTGCCGAGCACGGTCACGCCGAGCGTGACGCAGGCCAGCGTAATGGCCGTCGAATCGAGCGCGGCTCCCGGAGTGGACGGAATAAATCCCGACATTCCGGCAGCGACCGGAACAAGCTCGAGGCCGATGACCGCGACGATGGCTCCCATGGCGGCCGGCGGGAAGAGCACATCCAGCCAGCGAGTGCCGACCCACTTCACGATAAGCGCAACCGCGACGAAGATGATTCCGCATACGATGAAGCCGGAGAGCGCTTGGGCGTAGCTGCCGCCATTGCCAGTAAGAACGACTGTAACCGGAGAAATGAACGCAAAGCTCGATCCGAGAAAGGCGGGGATGAGCCCCCGGCACAGCACAAGATAGAAGATGGTGCCCAATCCGTTCATCAGCAGTACGATGCCCGGATCGACGTGGAACAGGTTCGGCACCAACACGTTCGATCCGAACATGGCGAACATGTGTTGAATGCTTAGCAGCAGTCCAGGCCCGAAAGCCGGTTTTTCATGTACTTGAATTTCGCGTTGCAAGTCGAATGCACTCCTTTAATATGTAATTGTCACAATCCGTTTCTGGATAGTATCCCTTAGACCCAACTATATAATTTACATGCTATTCGGCCTATTTTTCAACAACATTTTTTGCGGCGGGGCAGTAAAGAGGAGGAAGTTCCAATGAAAAACCTAATTTTCGACAAAAAAAGACAAAGCTGAACGGGAAAGCCCAGGGAGACCATTGACGGGAGACACCGAATAAAGGCATAATTGAAGGATATAAATCTGTAGTCTGGGAGATTATGATCCCCGGCAGAAGAAAGGAACCGAAACGACTCCAATGGGCATCGAGCAATTATTAGAGAAGGCCTCGGCGTATATGAAAGAATCGGATCTGGATCGCGTCCGCGAAGCATATCTGTTCGCGGAGCAGGCTCATTCGGGGCAGGTCCGGAAATCCGGCGAACCTTATATATTGCATCCTCTGGCTGTGGCCGACATCGTCGTGGGCATGCAGATGGATCCGACTTCCGTCGTAGCGGCGCTGCTGCATGATGTCGTGGAGGATACATCCGTCTCCCTGGAGGAAGTGCGCACCAAATTCGGGAACACATGCGCGATGCTGGTCGATGGATTAACGAAGCTCGAGCGGATTCAGTTCCGGTCCAAGGAAGAGCAGCAGAACGAGAATTACCGGAAAATGTTCGTGGCGATGGCCAATGACATCCGCGTTATCGTTATTAAGCTGGCGGACCGCCTTCACAATATGCGGACGCTGAAGTACCAATCGGAAGAGAGTCAACGGCGCATCGCCTACGAGACATTGGAAATCTTCTCTCCCATCGCCCACCGGCTCGGAATCTCGGCCATCAAGTGGGAGATGGAAGATATTGCGCTTCGCTATTTGAATCCGCAGCAATATTACCGCATCGCCAACCTCATGCACAAGAAGCGCGCCGAGCGGGAGGAGTACATTGCCGGCGTTATCGGGCGCATTCAGGAGAAGCTGGAGGAGATGGGCATCACCGCCGATCTGTCCGGCCGACCGAAGCATATTTACAGCGTCTACAAAAAAATGACGGCCAAGAGCAAGCAGTTCAATGAAATCTACGATCTGCTCGCGATTCGCATCATCGTCGACAATATCAAAGACTGCTATGCCACCCTCGGCATTATCCATACGCTCTGGAAGCCGATGCCGGGCCGGTTCAAGGACTATATCGCGATGCCGAAGACGAATATGTACCAGTCGCTTCATACGACCGTTATTGGTCCGACGGGTGAACCGACCGAGGTGCAGATTCGGACCTGGGAGATGCACCGCACGGCCGAGTACGGGATTGCGGCCCACTGGGCGTACAAAGAAGGCGGATCCAATTCGGGCAGCTTCGAAGAGAAGATGACGTTCCTGCGCGAAATTCTTGATTTGCAGCAGGAGACGAACGATGCTCAAGAATTCGTTGAATCGCTCAAAATGGATTTTTTCTCGGATTTGGTGTTTGTATTCACGCCCAAAGGAGAAGTCATCGAGCTTCCGGCCGGATCCGTGCCGCTTGATTTCGCGTACCGCATCCATACGGAGGTCGGGAACCGGACGATCGGGGCGAAGGTGAACGGCCGCATCGTGCCGCTCGATCACCAATTGAAGACCGGCGATATCGTCGAGATTCTGACGTCGAAGCATTCTTACGGGCCAAGCGCGGACTGGGTCAAAATCGCGCAATCTTCGCATGCCCGCTCCAAAATCAAGCAGTGGTTCAAAAAAGAGAAACGGGAAGAGAACGTTCAAAAGGGACGCGAGGGGATTGAACGGGAATTGAAGCGGCTGGGGCTGGAGCCGTCGGCATGGATGACGGACGACAAGCTGCTCGAGGTCGCGAAGAAATTCACCTTCAACGATATCGAGGACATGATGTCCGCCATCGGCTTCGGCGGCATTACCGCCTCCCAGATCGTGACCCGCTTGACGGAGAAGCTGCGCAAGGAAACGGAAGAGGCCAATCAGATCGAATTGACTCACGAGGTCAAGGAAGTCAAGAAGGAGCCGGAGCGCAAATCCCGGCCGGCCCATGGCGTCAGAGTCGAAGGCATCGACAATCTGCTCGTTCGCTTCGCCCGCTGCTGCAATCCGGTGCCTGGCGACGAGATCGTAGGCTACGTCACCCGCGGACGAGGCGTCTCGATTCATCGGGCCGATTGTCTGAACATCCCGACGACGATCGATGGGGAAGAGGCGGAACGGATTATCGACGTGCAATGGGGTGATTCCTCCGAGGCGAATTACAGCGTCGACATCGAGATTACCGGCATGGATCGGAGAGGCTTCCTTAACGAGGTGCTGCAGGCCGTCTCCGAGAGCAAGACGAATATCGCCGCCGTCTCGGGCCGTTCGGATCGCAACCGGCTGGCGATGATTCATATGACGATTCTCATCCGCAATACCGACCATCTCCATTCGGTGGTCGAGAAGATTAAGCGGGTGAAGGACGTGTATACGGTGCAGCGGATCATGCAATGAGCTCGCTGTACCTTTTTTTGGCATGTTAAGAGGCAGTTCCAAAAGTCCGCTTTTGATCACGGTGTAATTTAGGACGCAACCCGGCATCGAATCTTGCATTCACTCTTGAGAAGCATACGCTCTCGAAGCATGTTTCCTGCGGAAACATTTTAGCTGCTCATGTAGCTTACCTACACTCCGCTGCTCTCTGTAAGTTTTGCAAAGCTAAAATTCGCTTCGGAAGCTTATGCTTCGCGTTCAAGCAACCTTCTCGGTGCCGAAAACCGGACTTTTTGAACCCATAATTTAAAGAGATTTTTTCAAAGAGTTAGTTCAACTGCTGCAGGAAGGGATGATAGGCAAGCATGCGAATCGTGGTTCAGCGGTGCAAGGAAGCCGCGGTAATGGTTGAGGGAGAGACGGTCGGGAGCATCGGCCCAGGCTTGATGCTGCTCGTCGGCGTGACGCATGAGGATACGGAGCAGGATGTCATCTGGGCCGCCGGCAAAATTGCCGGGCTCCGGATCTTCGAGGATGAATCGGAGAAGATGAACCTGTCGGTCCAGGATATCGGCGGCGCGATATTGTCCGTGTCGCAATTCACGCTGTACGGCGACTGCCGCAAAGGACGGCGCCCCAACTTCATGGCTGCGGCGCGGCCGGAACAGGCGGAGCGGCTCTATGACCGCTTCAATGAGCGGCTGCGCGGGCTCGGGCTCCCTGTAGAGACCGGCCGCTTCGGGGCGATGATGGATGTGCGGCTGGTGAACTGGGGGCCGGTCACGCTCATCGTGGACAGCCGGGAGTAATCTTGCGCCGGACAAGCGCGGCCCCGCAGCCTGGGGAGCGAGCGGGTGGAATAGCGGAATAATTGGACGTGGACGCGGCCCATACTAGGGAGGAACCCTGCGCGTGCTGCCCAGACCGGCCGGATGCTTCGCTTGGCATCCGGGACCGGGCGGCAGCTGCGGAAAGGAGCCGTATCGTGCGACAATCTTTGCATCAGCTCGCGATCCAGTACAGCACCTGGGCAGCCGTTCAATCCGTCAAGGAAGCGGCTGCGCTCTTGCGGGAGGAGCAGGCCGAGCAGGAAGCCCTTCGCCGCCAAGGAGCCAATGTAAAGCGTTAGCCGCGGTCATTCGATGCCCGGTCTTCTTCCGTCAGGAAGGGGCCGGGCATTGCTGTCTGTTTCGCCGGCTGGGTCGCCGGGGTATAAAGTCGTACGGAAGGACTTCCGCCACAATCCGCCTCTTCATCTTGCGGCGCATGATCCCGACGGATGAGGAGAGGGTGACAAAAGTAACCATGCCAGAAGGGCGGCTAGGGTGACAAAAGTGACGATACCAGAAGACGGCGAGGTGACGGAAGATGAGACGAATTCAGGCATACACGCGGACGGAGGACGATGCCGAGACGCTGCGCACACGGCTTACCGCGGCCGGCGCCGCAAATATCGAGGTCGGGGAATTGGGAGGCCCGCTTGGCAGCAAGCAGATGCTGTTCGCGCCGTTCATAACCGGCAATGCGAATGGGTCCGCTTATAACGGCGGCATCTCCGCCGTAGGTCCGGGCGGCCTCGTGACGACCCGCGATGACGGGCAGGAGGCGATCGCGACGACTCCCGCCACGGACTTGACCGATAATGAAGGAGGAACCGATACCGCTTCCTCCGAACGCATGGAGCCGCCGGACGGGCTGCGCTATGTCGTCACCGCGAAGGTGGAGGAAGCGGACTATGATGCTGCGGCGCGGCTCATTCGCGAGAACAACGGATATTTCGATCCGGGAGAAGAGGGCTAATATCTTCCCTTTATTTCGGTAAGTCAATATGATAGGATAAGGACTGGCGCCCGCATGGTTGGGCGCCTTTTTGGGACGAAGAGCCAACTTGGGCCTTATGAGGGGGAGCTTGCAGGAAAATGCGCATTAGATTAATCGCCAATGAAGCGGCGTTTGAACGTTCGCTTATTCATATTGTTCAATTGTTCATCGAGCGGCCGGAGGTCACGTATCAGGTCAGCCTGCAGCCGGAAGCCGAGCGGGCGGAGGAAGCCGAGGCGGTTATCCGTCTCGCGCAGACCGAGCCGGAGGGCGGGCTTGCGCCCGAATCGTTCCCGCTTGCGGCACCGGGGCGGGTTCGCGTCCGCGCTTCGCTGGAGCGGAAGGACGGATCTCCGCTGGAAGCCGTCAATGAACGCCCGGTTCCTGCGGACGCGACCTATGAGCAGTACCGCAAACAGGTAAAGAATGCCTTCTCCCATGCGCTGCTTCAGGTGATGACCGCATGGACCGGCATCGAGCAGCCATGGGGCATTCTGACCGGCGTCCGCCCGACGAAGCTGATGCATGATGCCCGGCGGCGCGGGCTGTCGCGGGACGAAGCGAAGAAGATGCTTCGCGAAGAATATTTGATTACGGACAGCAAGATCGCGCTGATGGAACAGATCGTGGAACGCCAGTTGACGGCGCTGCCCGATCTGGATCGGCTTCAGCACCAATTAAGCATTTATATCGGAATCCCGTTCTGTCCGACCAAGTGCGCCTATTGCACCTTCCCGGCGTACGACATCAACGGGCGTCAAGGCTCGGTCGATTCGTTCCTTGGCGGCCTTCACTATGAAATGCGCGAGATCGGACGCTTCCTGAAGGAGCGGAATATTCCGATCACGACGATCTACTATGGCGGCGGGACCCCGACCAGCATCACGGCGGAAGAGATGGACATGCTGTATGAGGAAATGATGACCTCCTTCCCGAATGTGGAGCAGGTGCGTGAGATTACCGTCGAGGCGGGACGCCCGGATACGATCACGCCGGAGAAGCTGGAAGTGCTGCGCAAGTGGAATATCGACCGCATCAGCATCAACCCGCAGTCTTACATTCAGGAGACGCTTGATATTATCGGGCGTCATCACAGCGTGGAAGAGACCGTGGAGAAATATAAGCTGGCGCGCGATCTCGGCATGAATAATATCAATATGGATCTCATTATCGGACTGCCGGGGGAAGGGACGGCGGAGTTCGCTCATACGCTGCGGGAGACGGAACGGCTCATGCCGGAATCGGTGACGGTCCATACGCTGTCGTTCAAACGCGCCTCCGAGATGACCCGCCACCGCGGCGAGGAGAAGTTCAAAGTGGCCGGCCGGGAAGAAGTGGAGCGGATGATGACGATGGCGGCAGAATGGACGGGCGCGCACGGCTATGTTCCGTACTATTTGTACCGCCAAAAAAATATTCTCGGCAACCTGGAAAATGTCGGCTATGCGCTGCCGGGCACCGAGAGTCTGTACAATATCCTCATTATCGAGGAAATTCAATCGATTCTGGGCCTGGGCTGCGGCGCATCCTCCAAATGGGTGCATCCGCATACCGGGGCGATTACGCGCTTCGCCAATCCGAAGGAACCGAAAGTATACAATGACAATTATGTCGAAGTGACGCGCAAAAAAATAGAAATGATGAAGGAATTGTTCAAAGAAGCCTAAAGGAAACGCTTGCTTTTTTGTAATCTGTTTGTAATCTTTGCTTCATGTTCCTTTAATATTTGCGACCTATACTGAATGCATGACCCCCTTTTTAATATATTCTTTTGCTGGACCTACATCTGATGTAGGTTTTTTTCTTGACTTTAGCGTGTTACATCCTTACAATGTTCTTTATATTTGACATACCAACCGATTCAATGACGGGAACAAGTAACCCGCCCCACATGCGCAGAGAGAGGTTCCTTGGCTGGAAGAACCTTGATGATGGACGGACGAAGGACATCCCCGAGAACCGGCGGCGAACTCCATTCGGAACGGAATGGACGGGTAGCCGTTCGGCGCCTGGCGTGCGTTATACGTAAATGAAGCGCGGGAAGCGATCCGGAGGCGAGTGCCGGTGAAGGAGAGCGGACAGCGGAATGTGGGTGGCACCACGGGTGATTGGAATCGACAACCAACTCTCGTCCCTTAGCAAATGTTACATTTGCGGGACGGGAGTTTTTTATTTTCAGGAAGCAGGCAGGAGGAGGAAGAACATGGCTTACCAGAAGCCGACAGGCACGCAGGATCTGCTGCCGGGCACCGTCGAAATATGGCAGACGGCCGAGCGCAAAGCCCGCGATCTGTGCCGTCGATTCAATTACAAGGAAATCCGGACCCCGATATTCGAGCAGACCGAGCTGTTCGAGCGCGGCGTCGGCGAGACGACGGATATCGTGGAAAAAGAAATGTATACGTTCAAGGACAAGGGCGATCGCAGCATGACGCTGCGTCCGGAAAATACGGCAGGCGTCGTTCGCTCCTATGTGGAGAACAAGCTGTACGGCGAGCCGGATGTGACCAAGCTCTATTATATCGGCCCGATGTTCCGTTATGAGCGGCCGCAAGCGGGGCGCTACCGCCAGTTCCATCAATTCGGCGTCGAGGCGTTCGGGGCCGCGGATCCGAGCCTGGATGCGGAGATTATCGCGCTCGGGTATGAATTCATGAAGGAGGTCGGGCTGACCGGCGTCCGCGTGGAGATCAATTCCGTGGGCAACGCGCCGAGCCGGGCGGCTTACCGTGAGCGACTGCTGCAGTTTTTGGAGCCGATGAAGGAATCGCTGTGCAAGGACTGCCAGTCCCGGATGGAACGCAATCCGCTGCGGGTGCTCGACTGCAAGGTCGATCAAGACAAATTCGGCAGTGCGCCTTCCATTCTGGACAGCCTGGATGAGGAGTGCGCCGCTCATTTTGCCAAGGTGAAGCAGTATTTGTCGGCGATGGGGGTCGACTATGAGGTGAACCACCGCCTCGTACGCGGGCTCGATTACTACACGCATACGGCCTTCGAGTACAAGGCGCAGGGCATCGGCGCCATCGATACGGTCGGCGGCGGCGGACGCTACAACGGCCTGGTGGCGGATATCGGGGGGCCGGATCAGCCCGGCATCGGCTTCGGGATCGGACTCGAGCGAATCGCGCTCTTGCTGGAAAAGCAGGGCGTCGACTGCAACGAGGCGTCCCCGCTTGATATCTATCTGATCGGTCTCGGCGAGCCGGCGGAGGCCGCGGTGACGAAGCTGCTGAACGATCTGCGGCGCGAAGGACTGGCGGCCGAGAAGGATTACCAGGGCCGCAAGATGAAGGCGCAGATGAAATCGGCCGACCGCATGCAGGCGCGTTACGCCGGGATACTGGGCGATGACGAGCTGTCCCGGGGCGAGATTGCGCTGAAGGAGCTGGCCACCGGGGAGCAGCGGTTCGTGCCGCTGTCCGAATTGGCCCAGCTATTGAAGCAGGCTTAGGCTCAACAACCGCCCGATACGGGCCGGACGAAGCAGAACATAGAGGAAGAACGAATGTGAGGAGAGTGGAGTTCATGATGTATAAGACGCATTCCTGCGGAGACATTACGAAGGCCCGCATCGGAGAGACCGTCACTTTGAACGGCTGGGTGCAGCGCCGGCGGGATCTGGGAGGCGTATTGTTCGTCGATCTGCGCGACCGCACCGGTCTCGTGCAAATTTTATTCAACCCGGAATTTTCAAGCCAAGCGCATGAGATTGCCGATCGCTTGCGCAATGAATTCGTCGTGGCGGTGAGCGGACAAGTCGTGCTGCGCGACGCGGAGACGGTCAATCCGAACCTGCCGACAGGCGATGTGGAAGTTCGCGTGACGGAGATTGAAATCTTGAACGGGGCCAAAAACCCGCCGTTCTTCATTGAAGACGGCATCGAAATCGACGAGTCGCTTCGCCTGCGCTACCGTTACCTGGACCTTCGCCGTCCGGAAATGCAGCGTACGCTGAAGCTGCGCTCCAAAGCGTCGAAAGTGATTCGCGATTTCCTCGACGAGCAAGACTTCGTCGAGGTGGAGACGCCGATTCTGACGAAGAGCACGCCGGAAGGGGCGCGGGACTATCTTGTGCCGAGCCGCGTCCATCCGGGCGAATTTTTCGCGCTGCCGCAATCCCCGCAGCTGTTCAAGCAGTTGTTGATGGTATCCGGTCTGGAGCGCTACTATCAGATCGCCCGCTGCTTCCGCGACGAGGATCTGCGCGCCGATCGCCAACCGGAATTCACGCAAGTCGACATCGAGACCTCCTTCCTGTCCGAGGAGCAGCTCCAGACCATGATGGAGCAGCTGATGGTCCGCCTGTTCAAGGCGACGATCGGCGTGGACATTCCGGCGCCGTTCCAGCGTATCACGTATCAGGAAGCAATGGAGAAATACGGCTCGGATAAGCCGGACCTGCGCTTCGGCCTGGAACTGGTCGACGTCTGCGATCTCGTGGCGAACAGCGGCGTCAAAGTATTCGCTTCCGTCATCGAGAAGGGCGGCGTCGTCAAAGTGCTGAACGCCAAAGGCTGCGGCACGTGGAGCCGCAAGGATATCGACGATCTGGGGCCGTATGCGGCGCGCTACGGGGCCAAGGGCCTGGCGTGGATTCAAGTGAAGGACGGCGAGTTCCGCGGTCCGATCGTCAAGTTCATGAGCGAGGAAGAGATCGCCGCCCTGCGCGAGCGCACAGGCGCCGAAGACGGAGACCTCCTGCTGTTCTCCGCCGATACGCGCAAGGTCGTATACGATGTTCTCGGGAACCTTCGCCTCTATATCGGCCGCAGACTGAATCTAATCGACGATAGCGCGTTCAAATTCGCCTGGGTCGTCGATTTCCCGCTGCTGGATTATGATGAGGACGAGAAGCGCTATGTGGCGGCGCACCATCCGTTCACCCGTCCAAAAGACGAAGACCTGCATCTGTTCGATACGGATCCGGGCCAAATCCGGGCTCAGGCGTACGACCTCGTGCTGAACGGCTACGAAGTGGGCGGCGGATCGCTGCGAATCTACAAACGCGACGTGCAGGAGAAAATGTTCACGGCGCTCGGCTTCTCCCCGGAGGAGGCGCAAGAGAAGTTCGGCTTCCTGTTGAACGCGTTCGAATACGGCACGCCGCCGCACGGCGGGATCGCCCTCGGTCTCGATCGTCTCATCATGCTGCTGGCAGGCCGCACGAATCTTCGCGAGACGATTGCGTTCCCGAAAACGGCCAGCGCCGTCGATCTGATGATGGACGCGCCGAACGTCGTGGAGCCGGCGCAATTGGAGCAGCTGCATATCAAATCGACCTTCAAGAAGAAGGATAAGAAAGAAGAGCAATAATTCGCCCGCTGCTCCGAGCAGCTTGAACGAACGCCCCTTGCCGATCTATGCTATATAGCAGGCGGCCAGGGGCGTTGCCATTATACTCGGGCGATAGGCCCGCAGGAGGAATAGCTGATGTTGCATCAATTTTCGCGTACAGAATTAGCCATCGGCCCGGAAGGGCTGGACAAGCTGAAGAACAGCACCGTCGCCGTGCTCGGCATCGGCGGCGTCGGCGGCATCGCGGCGGAAGCGCTGGCGCGCACGGGCATCGGGCGCATCATCATGATCGATAAGGATGTCGTGGACATCACGAATGTGAACCGCCAGATTCACGCCTTGACGACGACGGTCGGACAGAAGAAGGCGGAACTGATGCGGGAGCGGATCAAGCTCATCAATCCGGAGTGCGACGCCATCGCGCTGAATATGTTCTATACGGAAGAGACGTATGAGGAGCTGTTCGCCTACGATCTCGATTATGTCGTGGACGCTTCGGACACGATCTCTTATAAAATTCACCTCATTAAGGAATGCTTGCGCCGCAACATCCCGATTATCTCAAGCATGGGAGCGGCCAATAAAATGGATCCGACGCGGTTTCAGGTGGCGGACATCTCGAAGACGACTGTCGATCCGATCGCGCGCGTCATCCGGCAGAAGCTGCGCAAGGACGGCATCAAAAAAGGAGTCAAGGTCGTCTTCTCGACCGAGGAGCCGTTGAAGCCGCGGGCGGATGTAACGGAAAAAATCGTACCGGAGACGGCGCCGGATATCCGCAAGGCGAAGCAGCCGCCAGCGAGCAACTCCTTCGTGCCGCCGGTGGCGGGGCTGATCATGGTCAGCGTCGTCGTCCGCGATCTGATTTCTACGATAGAAGCACGGTGATGAACATGGATTTATTCTCCTATCAGGAAGAGCGGGATCCGGGCTTGCGCCTGCTCGCCGACCGGATGCGCCCGCGCACGCTTGACGAATATATCGGCCAGGAGCATATCGTCGGGCCGGGCCGTCTGCTGCGGCGGGCAATCGAAGGGGATCGCATTTCGTCGATTCTGCTGTACGGGCCCCCGGGATGCGGGAAGACGACACTGGCCAATATTATTTCGGAGCGGACGCAGGGAGAGTTCGTCCGCCTCAATGCGGTCGACGCTTCGGTCAAAGATGTCCGCGCGGTCATCGAGCAGGCGGAGAACAACCGCAATCTGTACAATACGAAGACGATTCTGTTCCTGGACGAGGTGCACCGCTTCAACCGCTCGCAGCAGGACGCGCTGCTCCCCGCCGTCGAGAAGGGAACGATCATCTTCGTCGGCGCCACGACGGAGAATCCGTTCCATCATGTCAACGGGGCGTTGATGAGCCGCTCGACGCTGTTCCAGCTCAAGCCCCTGACGAAGGAGCATTCGCTGATCGCGATGCGCCGGGCACTGGCCGATGAAGAACGGGGTCTCGGCTTCATGAAGGTGGAGGCGGAGCCGGGAACGCTGGAGCATATCGCCTCGATGGCGAACGGCGATATTCGCCGGGCGCTCAACGCGCTGGAGCTGGCGGCGATGACGACCTCCCCGGAGGCGGACGGAACGGTCCGCATCACGATGGAGGTGGCGGAGGAGTCTGTGCGCAGACCGCTCGTGCAGGCGGACGAATCGGTGCAATATGACGTGCTGTCCGCCTTCCACAAGAGTATCCGCGGCTCCAGCGATGCGGCGCTGTACTGGTTCCTCTACGCGGTGGAGAAGCTCGGCATGGATCCGATGACCTTCATCCGCCGCCTGACGGTCGCCTGCAGCGAGGATATTGGCCTGGCCAATCCGCAGGCGATGGTTCAGGCGGTCAGCGCGATGGAGGCGTACCATCGCATCGGGTGGCCGGAATCGAAGTATATTGTCGCCCAGGCGATTCTGTTCGCGGTCGAGAGTCCGAAGTCGAATTCGATTCCGGAGGCCATCGCACGCGTCATGGCGGCTTTCGACGATTATCCGTCGGCTCCTGTGCCGCTCCATCTCCGCGATGCGCACTACAAGGGAGCCGAGAAGCTCGGGCACAAGGGCTATAAATATCCGCATGATTATCCCGGGCATTACGTCGAGCAGCAATATTTGCCGGACTCTGTCCGGAACCGGGTCTTCTTCATGGCGAGCGAGCAAGGGACCGAGGCGAAGATGCGGCTGAATCAGGAACGGAGGCGCCAAGCGAAGCCGGATCAAGGGGACTAAGGGAAGCGCGCCGTTTCCGCCGCGGACCAGCTCCAAGCGTGCGAAGGGCGAACAGACCGCATTCGGAAGGGAGAGGGAAGCGATGATGGAGAAGCATACAGACAGAGCGGGGGCCGCAGCGATGCGGAGAGCGGCGGGAGCCGCCGTCGCGGCCGGGGGAAGCTCAGGGGCCTGTCTCCGCTATAGCGTCGGCCTGCTGCTCCCGTTCGACCCGTCGGCAGGCTTCCCCTGGGCGACATTGACCGTCAACCTGGCCGGCTGTCTCTTTCTCGGCTGGTTCTTCACTTGGCTCCTGGAACGAACCGGCCTGTCGCCGCTATGGAAGCCGCTGCTCGGGACCGGGCTTGCGGGGGCAACGACGACATTCTCGACCTTCGCGGTCGAAGCGTTGGACCTGTTCGCGGCCCAGCGGTATGCCGTCGCGATTTTTTATTTGACGGCGAGCATCGGCCTTGGACTGGGGCTCGCCCGGCTCGGCATGCGTTGGGCGGCGCGATCCAATCCGCCCGGCGCACGCGAGGAGGGACGTCGATGAATATGCTGTGGGTAGCGCTTGGCGGGGCGCTTGGCGCCTGGAGCCGCTATGAATTGGGCGCTTATATTACGAAGCGGGCAGGCAGCCGCTTTCCGTGGGGGACGCTGCTTGTCAATTGGAGCGGCTGCTTCCTGCTCGGCCTGTTGGCCGGGATGCGGCATGTGCTGCCCGCTCCGCTGTACGTCTTCGCCGCCGTCGGATGGTGCGGCGCCTTTACGACATTTTCGACTTTCAGCTTCGAAGCATTGACGCTATGGAAGGACAAGCAGCGCGGCCGCTGCGCGCTGTATCTGTTCCTGACGGCAGCCGTCGGGCTCGCCGCTGCGGCGGGAGGACGATGGATGGCCGGTCTGCCAGGGTAGCGCGGGCCGCATGGTCACGCGCAGTATCGATGAGATGAAAAGAAAATGGAGGAATCGACATGTTCCAAGCGAGGCATTCCCTTACGGGACGGCATAAGATTCAAAAGCTTCTCGGTGCGGTTATGGTAACGGTAGCGGTGCTCGGAGCCGCCGGATGCAGCGCCGGCGACGCCGGACAGGCCGTGACGGGGAAGCCGGAAGCGGCCGAGCGGCTGATGCCGAATGGGGATCTGCGGCAGACGACGGCTTCGGCGGATCAGCTTCCGCCTTTTATGGACGATAAGAGCGAGGAGATGCAATTGATATATAAGCTGGCAGCCGCCAACCATGCACTGCTCGCCTCGATTCCTTGCTATTGCGGCTGCGGCGAATCAGCAGGACATAAGAACAACCTGAACTGCTTCGTCGCGGAGATCCAAGAAGACGGCGCCGTCGTATGGGACGACCACGGCACGCGCTGCGGCGTATGCCTGAATATCGCGGTGGAGGCCTCCAAGCTGAAGCGGGAAGGCATGAGCGACACCGGCATCCGCAACGCGATCGACGAGAAATACAAAGAAGGATATGCGGAGCCGACGCCTACCCCGATGCCGGCCGCATAAGCGGGATGCGCGATTCGCGTGCCGTCAATTTCCTTGAAACGCCATGTTTAAATTGAGCCGCTTTGTCATATCCTACAGGCAACACAGCTTGCCAACATATGAGGATATGTTCATTCCCGTCCGGAGCCGGAATATGCAGGGGATGGACCATAGGACAAAGGAGAGACAATAATGGAATATTTCCTGGGAAAAGATCTGGATCCTGAAGTGCTCGAGCATGTATCGCAAACCTTTAAGGCACTGGGGGATCCGACGCGGATACGGATATTGTCCATGCTGGCGAAGGAAGAATGCGCCGTGAACCAGCTTGCGGAGACGCTGCAGCTCTCCCAGTCGGCGGTATCCCACCAGTTGAAGACGCTGCGGGCATACCGGTTTGTCCGTTACCGGCGGGAAGGACAAAATATTTTATACATCTGCGATGATGACTATATTATCGGATTGCTGAATGAAGCGGTGAGGTATGCTTCCAAATTATAAAAAAGGCCCGTTTCCAAGCAAAATGGGTGATAGGACGCCGTAGAGGCGGAATATACTTAATGTCAACCGGGCGCACGGCAAGGGGATGCCATTTCATCGGTTTTTCGGGCCGTGCCGCCATTTGACGGTTATGTACTTTCTTATATAATGTTCTTAATGCAATTATTTTCTGATGATGGGGAGGTGTACCTGTCTGTTCCGATGACGGGAAGACAGGGAAGGTTTGGATGATCCGTTACCGATAGGCTTAGGCATTTTTTTGGTTCTATTTCTTGTATTTCTGAACGGTTTCTTTGTCGCTGCCGAATTCGCCATGGTGAAGGTGCGCGGCAGCCGGATTGATACGCTGGTGCAGGAAGGCAATGCGAAGGCGCGGTTCGCGCAGCATGTGACCGAGCATCTTGACGCGTATTTGTCCGCTTGCCAGTTGGGCATTACGCTGGCTTCCCTCGGCCTCGGCTGGATCGGGGAGAAGACGGTGGCCCAGCTTCTCAAAGAGCCGCTGGAGGCTATTGGCCTGGGCGAAGTCGTATTGCACAGCGTATCGACGGTGATTGCGTTCATCATCATTACCGTGCTTCATATCGTGCTAGGCGAGCTGGCTCCGAAGTCTCTCGCCATTCGCAAAGCCGAGGCGATTACGTTGTTGACGGCGGCGCCGCTCCGTTACTTTTACAAGATAATGTATCCGTTCATCTGGCTGTTGAACGGAACCGCGAACCTGCTGCTGAAGTTATTCGGTATTCAGCCTGCTTCCGAGCATGAGTCGGCTCATACGGAAGAAGAAATACGCATTTTGATGAAAGAAAGCTACAAGAGCGGTCTGATTGACAATACCGAGCTTGCCTTGGTCGATAACATTTTCGACTTCACGGAGACGCACGCGCGCGATATTATGATTCCGCGCACGGATATGGTCTGCCTCTATGCGCAGAATTCATTCGAGGAGAACAAAGAAAAAGCAATTACGGAAATGCATACACGCTATCCGGTGTGCGACGAGGACAAGGATAATATTATCGGCTTTGTCCATATCAAGGATTTGGTGAAGGCGCCCCCGGGGATTGAAGATATACGCCAAGTGATGAGACCGATGATGAGCGTCCCGGAATTGATCTCCATCAGCGCGCTGATGAAGATGATGCAGAAGAACAAGGTGCAGATCGCCCTGCTCATCGATGAGTTCGGCGGAACGGCAGGTCTGGTTACATTGGAAGATATTATGGAGGAGATCGTAGGCGAGATTCAGGATGAATTCGACGAGGAACGGCCCCAGATCGAGAAGCGGGACGAGTCGAATTATTCCATTGACGGACGCCTGCTGATCGAGGAAGTGAACTCATACTTCGGCACCGATATCGTATCGGATGATTACGATACAATCGGGGGCTGGATCTACGCCCAGGTGGAAGTGCCGCCGCGGGTAGGCCAGAGCATCGCCGTCGAATCTCAGTTCGAATTCATCGTGGAGGAGACCGATCATCTGCGCATCGCGCGGCTGCATGTCCGCAAGCTGGATGCGCCCGCCCGCGACGAAATCGATTCTTCGGCCTCGACGACCGTATAAAATGAACAAATCCCCCCTCGCTCCGGGAGCGAGGGGGGATTTGTCATCTATCTGCTGCCGAACGGAGCCCGGTTCCGCTTAGTACGTGAGCTTATGAACGGCGTCGATCGTTCCTCCGCCCAGGCAGACCTCGCCGTCATAGAACACGACGGCTTGTCCAGGCGTCACCGCCTTCTGCTGCACGGCGAACGTCACTTCATAGGTCCCGTCGCCGATTCGCTCGACCGTGACTTCCTGATCCGGCTGCCGGTAACGGAACTTGGCCGTGCAATGCAGCTTGTCCGGCGCATCGCCCGCGATCCAGCTCACCCCGGTCGCCCGAAGCCCGGTCGAATACAGACTTGGATGGGCTTCGCCCTGGACGACATACAAAATATTGCGGTCGAGATCCTTTTCGGCTACGAACCAAGGCTCGCCGGTGCCCGAACCGCCGATGCCGAGGCCTTGGCGCTGTCCGAGCGTATAGTACATCAAGCCGTCATGCCGGCCCTTGATTTCTCCGCTGCGGATATCGATCATGTCCCCGGGCTGCGCCGGCAAGTATTGGCTCAAAAATTCCTTGAAATTGCGCTCGCCGATAAAGCAGACGCCGGTGCTGTCCTTTTTCTTCGCGGTGGCGAGTCCGGCTTCTTCCGCAATCCGGCGCACTTCCGGCTTCGGCAGATGGCCGATCGGGAACATGGCCCGCGCGAGCTGCTCCTGGTTCAAGGCATTCAGGAAATAGGTCTGATCTTTGTTGCGGTCGATGCCGCGAAGAAGCTTCGCTTGGCCGTTCTCCCGCACGACGCGGGCATAATGGCCCGTGGCAACGTAATCGGCCCCGAGATCGAGCGCTTTTTGCAGGAATTCCCCGAATTTGATCTCCCGGTTGCACATGACATCCGGGTTCGGTGTCCGTCCGCGCCGGTACTCCTCCAGGAAGTAGGAGAATACCTTGTCATAATATTGACGCTCGAAGTTGACCGTATAATAAGGGATGCCGATCTGCTCGCAGACCCGGCGCACGTCTTCGGCATCATCCTCGGCGGTGCAATGTCCGAATTCGTCGGTATCATCCCAGTTTTTCATAAATATGCCGATTACATCGTATCCTTGCTGCTTGAGCAGCAAGGCCGTTACGGAGGAATCGACGCCCCCCGACATGCCGACGACGACACGGGTATGGGCATTCGCAGTTGTCATGATATCACCGTCTTTGCTGCGGGCCGGCCGGTCTAGGCGATGAGGGCCGCTCCCGGCCGGAACCCGTCGATTTATAGTATCACTCTATTGTAACATACCGGTTGAAATAGATGGGGGAAAATAACGATTCAAAAGCCCAGCCCTGCATGTTTCTAGTATGGGCCGCTTTGCTGTGAAACTTTCCTCCCCGCTAATCTTTTGTTCTCCCGAAAGAGTAAAGTTCAAGCTCCCGAATGCGCTGCACAATATCGTTCATGTCAGGCTCAGGCGGCTCGGGGCGTCTTCATGCAGCAGTTCGGCGATCTGTGCTTGCAGCTCTTGGATGATTTGGTTATAGGTCTGGTAATCCTTAATAATCAGGTCCAAGTACTCGTTAACCTGATCTTCGTTATACCCGCGAAACGTGCGGTCAAATTCTTGGTTATGTATGTCTAGCGGAGTGAACCGGACTCCAAGTTCCGTCGGGCGCAAGGTCGCTAATTTTTCATTTATCATAGAGCAACATTCCTTTCCTCCACGGTTCTGTGCATTCTGGTCGAATGTTCCATTATGAACATTATCATCGAAATTGGGTCCCGGGAGCAGAACATGAACGCGGGCCCGCTCTTATTCTGCAAGATCCCCCTATTTTTTCAATGAACTTTGTGCGAAAGTTCTTCATAAAATCCGAATAGCCTGTCAGATTATTGTCCATAACGGAGATAGTTATGTTACGATATACGGGGTGCCTTAATCGGAATACATTGAATTGCACAGGAACAACCAATAAATGAGGTGTAACCATGAAAATATCAACAAAGGGCCGTTACGGGCTAACGATTATGATGGAGCTGGCCAGGAGCTACGGCGAAGGCCCGACATCCTTGAAGAGCATCGCAGAGAAGAACAATCTCTCCGAGCATTACCTTGAACAATTGATTGCGCCGCTCCGCAACGCGGGCTTGGTCAAGAGCATACGGGGAGCCTACGGCGGATATATATTGCCGGAGAGCCCGGAGCAGGTCACGGCAGGCGAAATTATCCGCGTGCTCGAAGGCCCGATTTCACCGGTCGATTTCACGGAAGAGGACGATCCGGCCAAGCGCGACCTGTGGCTGCGCATTCGCGACAGCATCGCTCAGGTGCTTGATTCGACCACGCTGAAGGATCTGATCTCGTACAAGGATGAGAACGTGCAGGAAAGCTATATGTTCTATATTTGACGATCGCGAGGGAACCGAAATGGAACGAATTTATTTCGATCATGCCGCGACGACGCCGCTCCACCCGGAGGCGGCGGAAGCGATGATCGCGGTCATGCGGGACGTGTACGGCAACGCCTCCAGCGTTCACGCGGCCGGCCGCGAAGCGACGGCGGCCTTGACCCGGGCGCGGGACGGCGTCGCGGAACGTCTCGGCTGCCGGCCGCAGGATCTCGTCTTTACGAGCGGCGGGACCGAGAGCGACAACGCGGCGCTGTTCGGCGTGGTCCATGCCGCCTGGCGGAGACACGGACGGGAACGTCCGCCTCATGTCGTGACGACGGAAGTGGAGCATCATGCGGTGCTCCACGCTTGCCGTTATTTGGAGCAGCTCGGAGTGGAAGTCACCTACGTCGCGCCGGACGAGACAGGCCTTGTCGCGCCGGAGCGCATTCGGGAAGCGCTTCAGCCGAATACTTGCCTGGTGAGCGTCATGACGGGCAACAATGAGGTGGGCACGCTGCAGCCGATTCGGGAGATCGGCGAGCTGGTGCGCGAGCAGGGGATTGCGATGCATACCGACGCCGTTCAGGCGCTCGGAGTGCTGCCGTTCCAGCTGAAGGATTGGCCGGTTGACATGGCCAGCTTCTCGGCCCACAAGATCAACGGACCGAAGGGCGTCGGCTGTCTGTATATTCGCCAAGGGACGGATTGGGAGCCGATGCTGCACGGGGGCAATCAGGAGCGGAAGCGCCGGGCGGGGACGGAAAATGTGGCCGGAATCGCGGGCTTCGCGGCGGCGCTTCGCATCGCGGAGGATGAACGGGAGAACAAGGTCCGCCAGACCCAGCAAGTGAGGGCTGCGCTCTGGTCGAGGCTGGTGGATGAATTGGGAGATCGGGTTGCGTACAATGGGCATCCGGAGCGGCATCTGCCTCACATTCTCAATGTGAGCGTGCTGGACGTTCCGACAGAGACGCTGCTGATGAATCTCGATCTGGCAGGCATCATGGCAGCCAGCGGTTCCGCCTGCACTTCCGGTTCCCTGGAAGTATCGCATGTGCTCGAAGCGATGAAGCTGTCCGAGCCTCGCAAGAGCACCGCCGTTAGATTCAGCTTCGGATTGGGCAATACTATAGAGCAAGCCGATATTGTGTCGCAACAAATTGCAACCATCGCCAATCGCGTCCGTAATAGAAATTAGGAAGTCTGTCAGACCGCCTGGAGGGGCGATCCCCGGCGAATGGAGCGCTGTCGGCGGAGAGGCGCGCCTGTGCGGCGCAGCCGCATGTCCATGAACCGAAGGAGGGCCCCCTGAATGAAGTTGCTGGAGCTGATCGGCCTGCCGGTGTTCGATATCGGTACGGGCAAGCAAATTTCCAAAGTGAAAGATATCTGCATCACTCCCGAGTGGGAGATTACGCATCTTCAGCTTGTCAGCCGCGTCCGCAAGCAGGACATGCTGGTACGCTGGGAGGATGTGACGGCCTGCGGGGACGATGCGGTCATGATTGCGAGCGGGGAGGCTGTGCAACTGAAGGACAGCGCCTCCCTGGAACGGGCGTTCCTGTCGGGAGAGACGGCATTGAAGGGTTTGCCGGTCATCACTTCGGAAGGCTCCCAGCTCGGATGGGTCGCCGATGTTTATTTTCAGCCCAATATGGGTAACCAGATAACAGGTCTGGAAATTTCAGACGGCCTGCTTGCGGACCTTCTGGAAGGAAGACGGCGGATTGAAGGAATGAGCCGCTTGAAATGGGGCACCGATGTAATCGTCGTGGAAGAGAGCGGAAGCGCAAGTGCACAAGCAAATTAGTCTAATGGACGGAATGGTGAAGAACGATGATGCGATGCCCGAATTGCAATTCCAAAGATATCGGGAAAATTGGCGCCCATCAGTTTTACTGCTGGGGATGCTTTATCGAGTTGACCGTTAACGGCGATAAAATGTCGGTGTTCCAGGTGGAAGAAGACGGTACGTTGAGCTCGCTCGACGATTTATTTTTTGGCGATGAATTTATGACACCGCCCTATCCGGAAGCGCATGCTTCTTCATAACGGAACGGACACAAGTCACAATAAAGCGAACAAAAGCGTTCATGCTCCGCCTCGCGCGGTGCATGGGCGCTTTTTGCCGTTATGGGGCCGCCTGGCTGTGACCGATCTCATATTGTTAGGTTCCTCATTTGTAGATAATACATATTGTGTCTTTTACAAAATACAAATACTACATATAGTGGTTTTGAGTATTTAAATATCAAGAGAGACGATAGGAAAGGGTGGAGTAGCGATGACGATCATGCCGCGATTGCGCGATGCGAACGTTGCCGAAGAGAGTGCGGGAGGCGCCGGACCGATGCCGTGGGCATCCTGGGGAACCTCCCGGAGAGGGGATAGCGGGCCGCTGCCGGACAACCATCCGCTGACAGAGGCGCTGCACGAAATCGTACAGGACCGCGATTCGGATCTGATGCGCGAAAATGCGAATGTGGACGGCCGCTCTCCGATGGGCATCATGAGCAAAATGGCCAGCGAATGCTCGCGTTGGTATGCGATGAATTATTTGCTGGCCCCGGAAGCGCGGGAAGCGGTGGAGGACAATCTGCTGTATCCTCACGATCTCGATTTCTATGCGTATGGAACGACGACCTGCTGCCAGATTCCGCTCGGGCAGCTCCTGAAGCGGGGCTTCAATACCGGGCACGGCCATATGCGGGAGCCGCAGGATATCAAGAGCGCGCTCGCTCTCGCCTCGATCATTTTGCAGGCGAACCAGAACCAGCAGCATGGCGGACAAGCGTATCCCGCCTTCGATTACGATCTGGCTCCCTATGTAGGCAAGACGTTCCGGCGCCACCTGACCTATCTCGAATCCCTGCCGCTGCAGCCGGAGCTTGACCGGGAGCAGGAAGCATGGCGCTTGACCGAGCGCGACGTGTACCAGGCCTGCGAAGCCTTCATACATAATGCCAATTCGATGCATTCGCGAGGCGGGGGACAAGTTCCATTCATTTCGATCAACTATGGCACCGACACTTCGCGGGAAGGGCGGATGCTGATCAGACAGCTGCTGCTGGCGACGAGGGCGGGCCTGGGCAAGGGGGAGACGCCCATTTTCCCGATCCAGATTTTCAAGGTAAAAACCGGCGTCAACTTCGGGGCGCAGGATCGGAACCGCGATCTGTACGAACTGGCGCTGGCCACGACGGCGGAGCGATTGTTCCCGAACTTCGCCTTCCTGGATGCCCCCTTCAACCAGGAGCATGACGACGGAACGCCGGAGAGCGAGGTCTGTTACATGGGCTGCCGCACGCGGGTCATGGCCAATGTGAACGGTCCGTCGACGCCGCAGGGACGCGGCAATCTGTCCTTCACCTCGCTGAATCTGGTGCGAATCGCGCTGCTCGCCCGCACGAAGGAAGCTTTTTTTGCCCTGCTGGACGATATGCTCGCCATTGCCGTAAGACAGCTTGCCGCGCGCTATGAATATCAAGGGCGGAAGCGGGCGCGCGATTTCGCGTTCCTGATGCAGCAGGGCGTCTGGCGCGGCAGCGAGCGGCTTCAGCCGGAGGACGAGCTGCGCGATGTCTTGAAGCAGGGCACGCTCAGCGTCGGCTTCATCGGGCTGGCCGAAGCGCTGGTCGCCCTGACCGGATGCCATCACGGCCAATCGGAGGAGGCGCGCCGGCTCGGTCTAGAGATTGTCGGCCATATGCGCCGGCGGATGGACGAAGCCGTGGCGGCCACCGGGATGAACTATTCGCTTCTCGCGACCCCGGCCGAAGGGCTGTCCGGCAAATTCACGAAGCGCGATCGGGATGATTTCGGCCGCATTCCGGGCATTACCGATCGCGAGTACTATACGAATTCATTTCATGTACCGGTCTATTATCCGATTCAGGCGTATGACAAAATCCGCATCGAGGGGCCGTTCCACGCCTTGTGCAACGCCGGCCATATCACCTATGTCGAGCTGGACGGCAGCGCCAAAGCGAATCCGCAAGCGCTCGATCGGATTGTGCGGGCGATGGCGGAGCACGGAATCGGCTACGGCTCGATGAACCATCCGGTCGACCGCTGCCGCCGCTGCGGCCATCAGGACACGATTGAGGAGGCCTGCCCCGTATGCGGCGGCGCCGACGAGGACATTGAGCGCATTCGCCGCATTACCGGTTATCTTGTCGGCGATATGAGCAAATGGAATTCAGCCAAGCGCAACGAGGAGAGCGAGCGGGTGAAGCATCGATGAGCTTGCGCGTGATGTCGATACTCCATGACAGTGTCGTGGACGGCGAAGGGCTAAGGACGGTTGTCTTCGTCAGCGGCTGTCCTCACCGCTGCCCGGGATGCCACAATCCAAGCTCCTGGCGAAGCGACGGCGGAACGCTGATGAGCGTCGAAGCGGTGGCGGCCGATGTGCTCTCCAATCCGCTCACCGATGTTACCTTGTCGGGCGGCGAGCCGTTCCTCCAAGCCCGGGAACTGGCGGAGCTGGCCCGTATCGTGAAGGAAGCGGGCCGGACGGTCTGGTGCTACACCGGATATACGGTGGAGGACCTCCTGCGGGACGGAACCCGGGATCAGCGGGAGCTGCTGCGGCTGACGGATGTGCTCGTGGACGGGCGGTTCCTTATCGAGCGCCGCCGTCCCGGCCTGCGCTTCCGCGGCAGCGACAACCAACGCATTTGGAAGATGAGGAACGGCCGGCCGGCCGAGTTAATTTTCGCTTAACTACGCATACTTTACTGTATGATGCTCGTCCGAACGGAGTGTGGAATACAGTGGAGCGTTTTTGGAAAAACAAGCTGTTCGTCTATGGCGTATATGTGCTGCTCGCGTTGTTCATCCTGTATTACTTGTACTTGTTGAAGCCGCTTCTCGGCAATGTATACGGGATTGTAAAGTCGGTGGTTGCCCCGTTCCTCATCGCGATGATTATCGCTTATGTGCTCAATCCGGTCGTCAATATGCTGTCCGAGCGCAAAGTTCCCCGGCCGATTGCGGTGCTGCTCATTTATGCGGTATTCATCGCCTGCGTGACCGTGCTGCTCATCAATATGATCCCGATGATTATGGAGCAGCTGGAGGAATTGAACGAGCAGATGCCTCACTTGAATGCGAAGGCTGCGGAACTGATGGATGGGCTCAGCGAGTCGTCTCTCATGCCGGCGTCGGTCCGAAGCAGTCTGAACGACTGGATTTACGGAATGGAGCAGCGGGTGGGCAAGGTGATTACGGAATTTATGAACAACCTCGGCGATATGCTCAACGTCCTCATGATGGCGCTTATCGTTCCTTTTTTGATTTTCTATATTTTGAAAGACTTCAATGTGTTCGAACGAACCGTCATCGCCTATGTGCCCAAAACGCACCGCAAGCATATGGTGATGATGTTCAAAGAAATCGATAATGCGCTCGGCAGCTATATCCGGGGCCAGGTCCTCGTCTGCGCCATTATCGGGTTGCTGGCTTATGCCGGCTACTGGCTGATCGGACTGCCTTATGCGCTGCTGCTGGCGCTGTTCGTGGCCATTTTCAACATCATTCCGTATCTCGGGCCGTATTTCGGAGCGGCTCCCGCTCTGATCGTCGCTTCGACCATGTCGTTGAAGATGATGATTTTCGTCATATGCGTCAATACGGCATGCCAAATTCTCGAAGGGAATATTATTTCCCCCCAGGTGGTTGGCCGGACGCTGCATATGCATCCGCTCTCCATTATTTTTGCGTTGCTCGTCGGAGAACAGCTCGCAGGCATTGTCGGAATGATTTTGGCCGTGCCGGTGTTCGCGGCGCTCAAAGTCGTCCTGTCCCATGTGTTCACCTATTACGTCCGGCGCAAAACGGTGTGACCGAAGTCGGGATGACTATAGCCGCAATAGATGAGCTGGACCGGAAAAGGGACAGGCCACTGCCGAACTTTCGACCCCCTACCTAAGATGTGATTTGCTGACGCCTCCCGCTGGCGAACAACAAATGGCGCCCCGCTTGCGTTAAAGAAAGTGGGTGCGGCGAAGGAGCAGCGCCGTACCGCACATCCGCAAGGATACATTGGTCGGTTCGACCAAAGGAGGGGTTCACACGTGAAAAGAGCAGTGGCCGTCTTACTCACGGCGGCAATGGCGATGGAGCTGTCCATCAGCACGGCCTTGGCGCAGTCGCCCGACGAAGTTGCTCGGGCAGAACAAGGCTGGCACATCATTTCCGTTGATTCCGTCACGCCGCGTTCCGGCTCGGAGGACATCGACATTCAACCGCAGCTGAGCATGGTATTCGGCGAGGCGGTAAGCAAGGGCAAGGGACATATTACGATCAAAAAGCGAAGCGGCGAGACCGTGGAGACGATAGCGGTGGATAGCGATCAAGTCCGGCTCGAAGACAAAGAGACCAAGGCGGTCATTACGCCTTCGGTCAAGCTGGATTATCGCACAACGTATACGGTTCAGGTCGATTACGGCGCATTCACGAACGAGCACGGGATATACCTTGGCATTTATGATCCGGCGGTCTGGTGGTTCACGACGAAGGCGGAGCAGGGCATTCCGGTGCTGGAGCGGCTGTCGCCCGCCCGTGGCCAGAAGGATGTGCGCATCGATGCCAATCTGGCGCTGACGTTCAATGAGCCGGTATGGAAAGCGGAAGGCAGCGTCCTCATCAGAACGGCCAAGGACGGCAAGGTGCATGAGGCGATCTCCGCGTCATCGAACCGGATTAGCGGGGACGGCACCAAGACGATTACGATCGATCCGGTGCTGGATCTGAAGCCGGATACGGAATATATCGTGGAAATTACGGCAGGCGCCTTGCGCAACGGCAGCAAACAGGCCTATCCCGGGCTTCAGGGCGACAACGCCTGGCGCTTCGCCACGGGCAAGCAGGACGTGACGGCGCCGGTGCTGCTGTCGGCTTCGATGCAGAATGCCGATACGATCCGGCTGACCTACAACGAGCCGCTTGATCCCGCGTCGGTTCCGCCGCAATCCCGCTTCTCCGTCACGGTCAACGGGGACTCGCGGAGCATCGGGAATGTGTCGGTAGCGGGAAGCGCTGTCGACGTGAAGCTGAAGAGCGGGATTGCCTACGGCCAAGACGTTCGGATCAGCTATACGCCGGGCAAGGACCGGAATATTCGGGACGCGGCCGGCAACGCCGCAGCCGCGCTTGACCGGACGCCGGTCAGCGATACGGCGGATGCGACGCTGCCGAAGCTGGAGCAGGTGACGGCCAAGGGGACGCAGGTCGTCTTCGAATTCAACAAAGAACTTGATGCGGTATCGTCCAAGGCTGCGGATCAGTTCACGGTCTGGGTGGACGGCAAGACGAGAGCCATCGCCCGCATTGCACAGGACGGGCGCAAGGTGACGCTGTCGCTGCTTCACCTCATTACGAACGGGCAGGTCGTGAAGATCCGGTATGCGCCTGACCGGTACCCGCTGCAGGATCGGGCCGGCCATCCCGTGCCTGCGATCAGCGAGCAGTATGTGCGCAATCTGAACGATACGAAGCCGCCGGTGCTGGACACGGCCGAAGTGAACGGCAGCCTGCTCCGGCTTCGGTATAACGAAGGGCTGGCTGCGAATCAAGTGCCGCATCGCAGCCATTACTCGGTGCTCGTGAACCGGACGGCACGCTACGTCCAGGCCGTTCAGATCCGGGGGGACGTCGTGGAACTGGCGCTTGATTCCAGCGTCTCCGACCACGACGAGGTGACCGTATCGTATGCGCCGGCCGATCCCCGCCTGACGGATTTGTCGGGCAATGCGGCCGCGGCCTTCACGCTGGCGAAGGTCGCCAACAAGACGGATAACGAGGCGCCGGTGCTGCGAAGCGCCTCGGTCAAAGGCGCGTCCGTGACGCTGACCTTCTCGGAGAAGCTGCGGGAATCGCCGGCGCCGGCGTCATCCCAGTTCTCCGTTCAGGCAGACCATGCCGGCGTGGGGGTGAAGAGCGCCTCCGTCCAGGGCGACAAGGTGACGCTCACGCTCGACGAGAGCGTGAACCCGTACAGCGCCGTCACGGTCTCCTATGCGCCGGGTACGAATCCGCTGCGGGATCTGAACGGCAATGCGGTCTCTTCGTTCGCCAACGCGGCGGCCGCCAATCAGACGGACGGTTCGGTGCGGCCGGGCGACATTCAGCCGGCTTCGTATGATTGGTTCCTTGACAGCGGATGGTATCTGTTGTCCAGCTCGGCGGCGGAGACCTCATCCGATCGTTCCCGTTACGGCCAGGCCGTTAAGCGGTATACGCTGCCGGCCGGCAAGTTGAAGGCCTCATTCGAGTATGTCATGCATAACGGTACCCGCAATCATCTCGCATTCGAGGTGCCGGCTTCCGAGCGCGCGGCGATGGTGGCCGTTCCGCTGTCCGCGCTGAAGGATGTCTACCATAAAGCGGGCGATGCCGTCTTCTCGATCCGGTACGGGGACATTCTGTACTCGGTGCCGCTTCGCGAGCTTGATTTCAGCCGGCTTGAGCGCGAATGGGGCGGCAGCGCCTATCTGCTTCTGCAGGCCGAGAAGGCGGCAGGGGCGGACGCTGCTTCGCTTACGAGCTATCTTCAGGAGACCGGGGCGAATATCCGCGTGCAGCCGATCGACTTCTATGCTTCCACTTACGCCGGTTCGGCCAGTCCGCGGGCGCTTGAGGCGCAGCTCGAGTACAAGGTGCGCACGACCGGCTATGTCGATAGCGGCAACGCTTCGGCTGTCCGCTACGATGCCGCCCTGGCGAAGGCGGGCTTCGTGCCGACCGTGATGAAGGAGGGAGCCGGAGTGACGGTGTTCGACTTCCTCTTCAAAGGCAATCAAGCGGTCGCGCTGATGGACCGCAGCAAAGATTTCCAAGATATTCGAAGCCATTGGGCGCGGGAAGCGATCCGCGAGCTGGCTTCCAAATATATTATTGAAGGCGTCAGCTCCGCCGCCTTCGCGCCGAACGCGAACATTACTCGCGCCCAGTTCGCGACGCTCCTCGCGCGCTCGCTCGGGCTGCAGGGCGATGCGGGCGCAGCCGCCGGCTACCGTGACGTGAGCACGTCCGGCAAGCTGGCCCCGTATATCGGCGCGGCGACGAAGGCCGGCATTATCGGCGGCTTCGAGGATCGGACCTTCCGGCCGAACGAGTCGATTACCCGCGAGCAGATGGCCATCATGCTGGTGCGCGCCATGGATTATGCCGGCTATGCCGTCACCGCCGATCCGGCGGCCCTGAACCGGTTCAAGGACCGCAATCAGATCGGGCGCTATGCCGTGACCGGGGTCGCCAAGGCGGTGACGAGCGGCATCGTCCAAGGCATGACGTCGACCACCTTCGATCCGAAGGGAACGGCGACCCGGGCGCAAGCGGCGGCGATGCTGAAGCGGATGCTTCAGCAGGTTGAATATTTGGGTTAACCGGGCGCTTTTCTTGTAATGCGCTTCGCATATGGCGCCCCTTGGGCTGGCCAGACGGCCCCCTGCCGAGGAGAGAAGGATTCGGCAGGGGGCTGTTTTTGTGCGGGGGAGCGACGACGGAGCAAATGAACCGGCTTCGGGCGCAGATGTAGATCTCTGGTTCCGAACTCGCGCTGGCGGTTTCCTGTCTCGAATGCACATCGTGGCGCCCCGAATTGAAAACAGCTGCACGGGTGCAGTTTTTTTATCACTTGCGTGATGAATCCGGTAAAATTGCTGCAAAACTGCATCCTTTCGCCGGATTTGGCCTCAAACAAGCGAGAAAAATGTGAAATTGATGCATCCTGCAGGCTGTTGAGAAAGAAGTTTTGAGTAGGAAAATGGATATTTCCACCATCCTGAAAACTGCACCATTTCCCTGGACACGCCCATCCGGCAGTCGAAATCCGCAAAACTCCACGATTTCTCCAGACGCTCCTATTCAGTAAGCGAAAT